>Ga0255751_10003811_pt1 | contig 13752 bp, 7 predicted proteins | sample 071ome_20_FD_179951 | JGI IMG/M metagenome (GOLD analysis project Ga0255751, IMG submission 179951) | Coastal salt marsh microbial communities from the Groves Creek Marsh, Skidaway Island, Georgia - 071412BT metaG (version 2) | ecosystem: Environmental > Aquatic > Marine > Intertidal zone > Salt...
GCCAAAAAATCAGCCACCGCAAAAAACGAAACGTTCACGCGTTTCGCGAATAACGCGACCGCGACGATCACGCCGATCAACCCCCCGTGGAAGGACATTCCGCCGGTCCAAACCGAGAAAATCTCGACGGGATTGGCAAGGTAGAAGGTCGCGTTGTAAAAGACAACGTATCCCAGCCGACCACCCAAAACCGCGCCGACCGCCACATAAAAAACCAGATCCCACACCATGGATCCTGTCCAATGCCCGTCAGAGCGCTTCGCTCGATAAAGCCCCAGAACCCCGCCCACGACAAAGGCGACCAGATACATGACGCCGTACCAATGTATGGCAATAGGGCCTAAGCTAATCGCTACCGGATCAATATTCGGATAATTCAATTAATTGCTCGCAAAAAAACGTCTCGCGCTGTGCTTTTGGGCCTATGCCAGGCAGCGCAAGGCTAGACGAAAATCTCCTGTTGTAGCGCCCATGATACCGCAAGGGTACTCATTTTCGAGCCTGCCCTGGTAACCCGAAACGATCTTGGCACCTGCTTCGCGATCAGGCGATCCATTACATTTTTCATGTTATCTTTTAAAGACGTTCAGCGACTTGCTCTAGCCGCGAATACCCGCTTCGACTCGTTCACCATGCTTAAATTACTTTTGCGATCTGCTTTATGGTTTGTTTTTATTCTCGGGTCCGCGAGCACTCACGCGGCCACACGACTCATTGTGAATACTGTCGACAAGGGGATCACCGGGCAGGCCCAAATCGTGATTAGCGGCGATCGGATCCGGCTGACGCACTCCTCCCTGCCCCGACAAGAGATGCTTTTTGTCGTATCCGATCAACTCGTGCTTTTGATCAATCACCCCCGCAAGGAAATTACCCGCATTGATTCGGATGCCCTCAAAGAATCCGTAGGGCAACTTGCAGGTATTGCTGATCAACTGCAGGCCCAACGACAGAATTTGCCCGAAGAAAAACGCGAGCAGTTGGACACGATGCTTCAGAGCCTGGGTATAGAAAATCCTGATGAAATCGGTGCCAGCACTTTCCAAATCAAAGCGCTGGGTCAATCCCATCGGGTAGCAGGCACCGCGTGCGATTGGTGGCAAGTAAGGCGGAACGATACCTTGGTCAGTCGAAGCTGTCTTACCGATAATGATCAACTCGCGATTGATGTCTCAGATTATCGCGCCCTGCAGGCTCTGGCGGGATACGTGCAGGAGCTTCAGGTCTCCGCGAGTGCGCTCATGTCCTCGCTTGGCTTTACCCTGCCGCCGCTCGGACTGCCGGATTCATCGCGCGTTCCGATTCGGATCGACAACGTGGCCGGAAATTACAGCGCGGAGCTGTTGGCCGTGGATCATCTTGATGCCGCCCTGACCCTAGGCATCCCCGGCGGGTATCGCATTCTGGACATAACAGGCTATTAAACGCTCTCCAGGTTAGGCGTCAGCTCGCTAAATCACTTAGGTTCGCGAAAAGATCGAGCGCTTCCGGATTGGCGAGCGCCTCTCGATTGAGCACTGGCTCATTGTGCACAATCTTGCGAACGGCGAGCTCTACAATCTTCCCGCTTTTGGTGCGCGGAATATCAGCCACCGCAATAACCTTCGCAGGAACATGTCGCGGCGTAGTGTTCGTGCGGATTTCAGTGCGAATCCGCTCCCTCAGGTCATCATCCAGCGTCAGGCCGTCCTGTAATCTCACAAACAACACCACGCGCACATCGCCCTGCCATTGCTGCCCAATAACGAGACTTTCCATGACCTCGGGGATACGTTCTGCCTGCCGATAAATCTCGGCTGTGCCGATTCGAACGCCGCCCGGATTCAATACCGCGTCCGAACGACCGAAGACCACAATACCGCCATGCTCGGTGATCGTAATGTAATCGCCATGACACCAGACATTCGGAAATTTATCAAAATACGCTTCGTGGTAGCGCGCCCCATCAGGATCATTCCAGAAACCAAGTGGCATGGAGGGGAAAGCGTTGGCGCACACGAGTTCGCCCTTTTCGCCCGCTGACAGCAGGCGGTTGTCATCACCCCTCACTTCGATCTGCATTCCCAGCATCGGACCCTGGATTTCACCTTTCCAGACCGGAAGGGTCGGGTTTCCACCCATGAAGCAACCCATAATGTCAGTGCCGCCGGATATGGATGAAAGACAGGCGCTCGAGCTCACCGCGTCGTAGATGTAATCAAAGCCCTCTGGATTAAGCGGAGAGCCCGTAGAAAGGATCGTCCGTACATTGCTCAAATCGTGCGTCTCTTTGGGTCTGAGGCCTGCTTTGGCAATAGCGTCAATAAACTTTGCCGACGTCCCCAACACGTTAATTTGCTCCTCAGCGACGAAGTCGAAAATGACGTTCCCGTCGGGGTAGAACGGAGAGCCGTCATAAAGCGCGAGGGTCGCTCCGCTCGCCAATCCCCCTACCAGCCAATTCCACATCATCCATCCGCAGGTGGTGAAGTAAAACAGCCTATCGTCTGAACGCAAGTCGACATGCAGTTGCTGCTCCTTGAGATGCTGCAGCAAAGAGCCGCCCACGCCATGAATAATGCATTTGGGGACCCCGGTCGTTCCGGAGGAATACATGACATACAAGGGATGATTAAAAGGGACGTCGACGAAGTCGATTTCCGTTGCATCCACGCAGAAGTCCTCGAGTCGCTCAGCGTCTCGGATTCCCGATAGCCGCGGATCCTTCGAAAGAAACGGTACAACGACCACATGGGTCACGGTGGGCAGGCCGTCTCGAATGGCCTTCAGTTTATTCAGGGAATCATGCGCTTTACCGTTGTACCAATAACCGTCTGCGCTAAAAAGTACTTTTGGCTCAATCTGGCCAAATCGATCAAGCACACCCTGCACGCCAAAATCTGGCGAACACGAAGACCAGGTTGCACCCAAAGACGCGCAGGCGAGCATCGCGCTCACGGTCTCTGGCATATTGGGCATAAATCCGCAGACCCGATCCCCTGACGTGACCCCCGCCTGTCTCAAAGCGGCGGCGATGCGTGCGACCTCAAGATAGAGTTCCCTATGGCTGACCGATCGCTTGACCTTATCTTCAGCTCTAAAAAGGAGCGCCGGCCCATCGTCCTGACGACGTAGCAAATTTCGTGCGAAATTGAGCCTTAGGTTAGGAAACCAAACGGCGCCGGGTATGCGCTCAGGATGCTCAATGACCGGATCCAGGCTCCCCGAGCCCATCGCGCCGGTCCAGTCCCACACGCTGCACCAGAACTCCTCCGGATGCATTGTGGACCAGCGATGGAGCTCAGAGAAATCCGCAAACGACCGACCCCAGCGTGACGAGGCATTCTCGGCAAACCTCGTCATATTGCTTGAGGCGATCTGCTCAGCACTGGGAGACCACAGCGGTCGATCATTCATGGCCTATAACTCACCAATCGGGATATTCTGGAGGGATCGAAGTTTACCCCGCGCCTGTCTCATGATTAACTCACTCCTAAGCACTTTTTGCAATCCAGTCGGGCCCACACGGCGGGTCACCGCCCAAGCCAACAAGACCACTCTACACAGGCTTTTATGACTCAAGTCGCCGGTTTTGATCGTGAGACCCTGGTCCAGCAACTGATTACGCGGTCCGCTGTAGAAGTATCGGCAGATCACCAGACCATCGTCGCAGATTTTCTAGCGCTTTATTTCGCCCGGGTTCCCGGTCCTGACTTAATCGACACCGACCCCAATGAGCTGTACGGCTGCGCGCTCAGTCATCTCGAGTCAGCAAAAAAAAGAAAATCGGGCGAGGTTAAGGTCCGTGCGTTCAACCCTTCCGTCGAACACGACGGGTGGGTCTGTGAACATACGATGGTGGAGATCATCTCTTCGGATATGGCTTTCCTCGTTGACTCCATCCGGATGGTCCTTAACCAACTCGGTTACACCATTCATCTCACTATCCATCCGGTCATCGGCGTGGATCGAGACCGCCAGCACCGCATAAACAAGATCAAAAGACACAACGAGGGCTTACAGGCCGAGTCTTTTTTGAGTTTTCGGATAGACCGTGAACCGCGCTCAGAGTATCTACGCAACATCGAGACCGAAATCACCAAGGCCCTTGATGCCGTACGCGCGGCCAATCAAGACCTCGACCCCATGCGCAATAGGGTTCTTGATGTCGCGGCGCAAGTCGAGCGGGCTATCCCCACCTCGGCAGTGGAGTCACAAGAGGAGATAGCCGCCCTTCTCCGCTGGGTGGCTGAGAACAACTTCACTTTTCTTGGCGCTATCCAGTACCGGCAATCTCGCCGGACGGATTCGGACATGCAACCCGATGAATCATCTGCCCTCGGCATATTCAAAGCGGGGCTGCAAGGTGATCAAAAAAACCGCTCTCAGATACTGCCTCACTCCATCGCCGACCGATTTCTCCCTGACGAATCCGTTCTCATTACCAAATCCAGCGTTAGGTCGTTGGTGCATCGTCCGGCATTTATGGACGTGATTCTGATTGAACATCCCAGGAGCGCAAACGAAGAGCGCCTGCAGACCCTGCTGGTGGGCCTCTTCTCCGCAGACGCTTATAACCGTAGCGTGACCGAAATACCGATCCTGCGCCAAAAAATGACGAGGTTGCTTGATCGCAGTGGGCTGCCGGCTCGCGGTCACGGCATCAAGGTTCTTCAAAATATTGTCGAGCAGTATCCTCGTGACGATCTTTTCCAGATCACTCATGATGACCTTTACGCTGCCGGCATGAGCATGCTCGACCTGCAGGAACGTCAACGGGTTCGACTGTTTGTCCGCCAAGATCGTTTCGACCGATTTTATTCCTGCCTTGTTTTTGTGCCTCGAGAGCGCTTCAACAGCGATCTGCGGGAAAAGATCGGTTCGGCCCTGCAGCAGGCGTTTCAGGGAACCGGATACGAATTTAACGTCCATTTCTCAGAATCCATTCTGGCGCGTATCCACTTTATCGTGGATGTCGCCGAGACTGGGCCAGCGACTCTGGATACTGAGGCACTGGAAGCTGAGATTCGAAATCTTGCCAAGTTCTGGCCCGATGAATTAAGGCTCGCCCTGCAGGAGCACTATGGTTTACAGGCAGGGGCCGAGTATGCCGAACGCTGGAGCAGCGCGTTCCCCACCGCATATCGCGAAACGTTCAGTCCCAAGCACGCGGCGACGGATATCCAGCATCTGGACGTCGCCAGTCGGACCCATCAACTGGTCATCCATTTCTCGCCCATCCCTCATGAAGAAAGGGGGCATCTAGAACTGACGATCTTCTCTCCCGGGGAGTCTGTCGTCCTTTCAGATATCCTGCCCATGATCGAGAACCTGGGTTTACGGGTTCTCACCGAGGCACCCTACGTCGTTCGCTGCGCTGACGGTGCTATTTTCTTTATCCATGTCTTTAACCTTCAGGCCCTCTCAGGACAGTCCGCAAATCTACAAGAGGTTCAATCCAACATTGAGGCGTTGCTGCTTCGCGTCTGGCATAAAGCAACCGATAACGACGGATTTAACCAACTTGCTCTGTCGGCCGGGCTTGACTGGAAACAAACCAATCTGCTCCGGGCCATTTATCGGTATTTAAAGCAGATACGATTTCGATACAGTCAGGAGTATGTGATTCAAACCCTGGCCGGCAACCCCAACATGGTTCGCCGACTGGTTCGTTTTTTCGAAGTCAAGTTTGATCCAGATCTTGACGGGGATCGTGAGGCACACACCAAAGAGGTTCGATCGGATCTGAGCAGTGGTCTCGAGCGCGTCACGAATATCGATGAGGATCGCATCCTGTCAGCCTATATCAACCTGCTGGATGCGTTGGTCCGAACCAACTATTTTCAGAAACACGACCCCGATCAAGCGGAACGGCTGGCCTTTAAGATCGATTGCCGATCGATTGCCAGAATGCCCGAGCCGCGACCCCTCTTCGAAATATTTGTTTTCTCCTCGCATCTGGAGGCCGTCCACCTGAGAAGCGGACGGGTATCCCGTGGCGGGCTTCGCTGGTCGGACAGGCCTGAGGATTTTCGAACCGAAGTCCTGGGTTTGGTAAAAGCCCAGATTGTCAAAAATGCCGTTATTGTTCCAGTGGGATCCAAAGGCGGCTTTATTGTTCGAAAACTCGCTGACTGCCAACCGTCCGACCGGTCCAACGAGGTGATCCGGTGCTACCAAACCTTTATCAGGGGCATGCTAGACCTTACCGACAATCGTCAAGGCGACGTCATTTCCCCACCGCCTCAAGTCCTGCGCTATGACGGCGATGACCCCTATCTCGTGGTCGCTGCGGACAAAGGCACGGCTACTTTTTCGGATATCGCTAACGACATTGCACATGAATATGGATATTGGCTTGGCGATGCCTTCGCCTCCGGCGGCAAGACCGGGTACGACCACAAAGGCATGGGGATCACGGCTCGTGGGGCGTGGGAGTCGGTTAAGCGCCTGGCTCGAGACCTCGACTTAGACATCCAAAGCCAGCCCTTCACTGTTATCGGGATCGGGGATATGGCCGGCGACGTGTTCGGCAACGGCATGCTGCTCTCCAAGCAGATTCGCCTGGTGGGAGCCTTTAACCATCAACACATTTTTATCGATCCTGACCCAGATCCTCTAGCGTCGTTTGCCGAACGGCAGCGGCTTTTTTCGATGGCTCAATCCAATTGGGCCGATTACAACCAAGATCTGCTGTCCAGCGGCGGAGGCGTCTGGCCGAGGACGATGAAAAAGATTGACCTCTCTGACGCGGCACGAAAAGCGCTGGGCATCAGCGCATCAAGTCTAAGTCCAGAGGAGCTTATCCATGAGATGCTCAAGAGCCCTGTTGATCTCCTGTTTAACGGCGGTATCGGAACCTATGTGAAAGCCTCTTTCGAGAGCCATGAGTCGGTAGGCGACCGAGCCAATGACAGTCTTCGAGTAGACGCAAGTCAATTGCGCTGTCGAATTATTGGTGAGGGTGGCAATCTTGGATTAACGCAGCACGCGCGGATTGAATTCAGTCGCCGCGGGGGGCTCTGTCACACTGACGCCATAGACAACTCGGCGGGCGTCGACACCTCTGATCACGAAGTCAACATCAAGATTCTGCTGAACGGTGCCGTGGACGAAGGCACCTTGACTCTCGATGAACGAAACGCGCTGCTTGAAGAAATGACCGAAGAAGTAGCTGGACTTGTGCTGCGCGATAACTATGCGCAGACCCAGGCGCTGTCTCTCGCCACCGATCAGGCCGCGAATCTGATCCACCAACACTCGCGCGCAATTCGCCAGCTGGAGCAGACCTATGGTCTGGATCGTGCGTTGGAAGGCTTGCCGGATCAAGAGCAAATTAATAATCGAATTTCCCAAAAAGAGGGCCTGACTCGGCCCGAACTCGCCGTCCTGTTGAGTCATAGCAAGATCTCAACCTTTCAAATCCTGCTTGAATCCACAGTGCCGGAGGATGCGTTTCTCGCCGAGGATTTAAAGCGGTACTTCCCCGCGGTACTCAGTCCGCGCTTTGATCGGTTTATGGCCACGCATCAGTTGCGGCGCGAGATTGTGGCCACATATCTCACCAATAACATGATCAATCGAGTGGGTCCGGGCTTTGTTTTGCGGATGAACGAATTAACCGGCGCCCTGCCCGCAGACACGGTCAGGGCTTTTGCCGCCGCTCGGGAGATCTTCCGTCTTCGCGACTGCTGGCGGGAGATTGAAGCGCTCGATAATCGAGTGCGCTCTCAAATCCAAAAAGAACTGATGCATGAAACCCGTCAACTGCTTGAACATGCGACGGTGTGGTTGTTGACGTATCGTCATCAACCTCTTGACATCGCACAAAGTGTAGAGGAGTTCCGCGGCGCGATCGATCACTTGAAACGCGGTTTTCCACGCGTGCTCGCCGCTTCCAATCGACTCACTCAGAAGCGTCGCGTGAAGCGCTACCTCGGCGCTCAGACGCCGGCGCCACTGGCAAATACGGTGGCCGAATTTGCTGCGCTATCACGAGGTCTGGACATTGTTGACCTTGCTAATAATGGTGAGGCCTATGGCATTGCACAAGTCGCCTCGGTCTATTTCGACGTCGGTGATCGACTCCATCTGCAATGGCTCTTTGAACGTATTGGCAAGCTACCGCTTCAAAATCACTGGCATGGTCTGGCACGGGCCGCTTTGCGCAGCAATTTGACGCTCACGCAAAGGCAGATCACCGCTAGAATACTCGCGAGCGACACGGGGCGTGGAAAAAGTGCCGTACGCAGCTGGATTGCAGCAAACGGGCCCGACCATCAGCGCCTTGAGCAGATGATCGATGATCTCCAAAAATCTGCAGAACTCGACTTTGCAATGCTTGCTGTAGCCGTAAGCGCAGCCGGACGACTCGGCCTTCAGCCAGAGAATGAACGCACGGCAGCCGCCTCGACATAGCACCCTTGTATAGGTAAACATGGGCTCGCCCACGAATTGTTTTTTTGACTTTCGAATAGACGGACCACCAGCAACTTATGCGCACCTCAAATTTCTTCCTCACCACGCTTAAAGAGATCCCGGCCGATGCAGAAGTGGTGAGCCACCAGCTCATGCTTCGGGCGGGCCTCATCCGACAGGTCGCCTCCGGGGTCTATAACTGGCTGCCTCTGGGACACCGGGTCTTGAGCAAAGTGCAGCAGGTCGTTCGCGAGGAGATGAATCGAGCCGGTGCCCAGGAGGTGCTGCTGCCCGCCGTGCAGCCCGCGGAGTTGTGGCGCCAGTCCGGTCGATGGGATGCCTATGGCCCGGAGCTTTTACGATTTTCAGATCGCCATCACCGTGACTTTTGTTTCGGTCCCACGCACGAGGAAGTAATCACGACACTGGCAAGGGCCGAGATTCGAAGTTACCGGCAACTGCCTATGAATCTCTACCAGGTACAGACCAAGTTTCGAGACGAGATTCGTCCCCGCTTTGGCGTGATGCGGTCCCGTGAATTCATCATGAAGGATGCCTACTCTTTCGATCGCGATCCGGCGGGTATGGCACAAAGCTACCAGGCCATGTATGACGCCTATGGCCGCATCTTCGAGCGGCTGGGACTCGCGGCCCAAGCCGTTGAGGCGGACAGCGGCTCGATTGGCGGAAATTTTTCCCACGAGTTTCACGTTCTGGCGGACTCAGGGGAGGATGCCATCGCTTTTTGTTCCGAGTGCGGTTACGCAGCAAACGTTGAAAAGGTAACCATCGCGCCACGATCTGACCGGCGGCCTTTGCCCAGTCAGGCAATGGATGAAGTGGCGACGCCCAATCAGCACACCATCTCGGATCTCAGTGAGTTTTTAAAGATCTCGCCTGAGCAGACGATCAAGACGCTTCTGGTTGATGGCTCGGATGGAACACCTGTGGCTCTGATTTTGCGCGGCGATCACGACCTAAACGCCGTAAAGGCCGAAGCGCTCGATGCCGTCGCCAAACCGCTACGTTTTGCCAGCGCAGAAAGCATCAAACAGGCTACCGGCGCATCGGCGGGCTCGATAGGTCCGGTTGGCCTTAAGATTCCGATGTTTGTCGATCACGCGGCCGGCGAACTCGCGGATTTTGTTTGCGGCGCCAATCGGGAGGATGTTCATCTTACGGGCGTGAATTGGGGTCGTGACCTACCCGAACCCGAATCTTTCGACCTACGGCAGGCCGGCGAGGGTGATCCCTGCCCCAATGATCCCGATCGATCGATCAGCGTGCGCCGCGGTATCGAGGTGGGGCATGTCTTTCAGCTGGGCACGAAATACAGCGAGGCACTGGATGCACATTTTCTGGATCCTGAAGGTCGCAGCCAGCCTTTTTACATGGGCTGTTACGGAATCGGCATCACACGAATTGTTGCGGCGGCGATAGAACAAAGTCATGACGACCGTGGAATCATCTGGCCTGGGCCGCTTGCCCCTTTTGACGTATGTATCGTGCCGATCGGCCTGAAAAAATCGGAAAAGGTAGCGCAGGCTGTAGATGCGCTTTACAGCGATCTTCAGGCAGCCGGCTTCGAGGTCCTGCTGGATGATCGGGACGAGCGCCCGGGGGTGATGTTCTCCGAAATGGATCTGATCGGAATACCACATCGCATCGTGGTTGGGGAGCGAGGCCTGGAAAAAGGCAACATCGAGTATCGACATCGAGCCGATACCGAATCCACCGATTACCCGCTAAACGAACTGGTGGCGACCTTAAAGACCCTCAGTTCCTTATAGCGATCAATTCCGGTCGGCTTGATCGCGATGCCTTTTACTCCAACGAGATCGTGCAGGCCGTGCCGGGGCGAATCAACGTGTCACTGGCAAACTCGACGGCGATCGAATAGCGCGGCACCTGACCCGATTCGAGCAAAGGCTCCAGCCCAATCCGAATGGCCAGCCCCTTGAATCGCCGATCGCCCACTGAGACGACGACCGCAACCCCTGCGCCGTAGGCCTGCAGCGTTTCTGAGTCAATAAAGGTTTTCGCCAGGTAGCGCCCCCTTTCGGCAAGGGTAATCATGGGCGGGTCATCCGCCTCGTGATTCACAAACTGGCCCAGCGTGAATCCTGAATCGACCACCCAGGCATCAAACGGTGCGCGTAAGCGCGCAAGCTCCAGACGGTAACGCGCATGTTGCAGCTCAAGCTCTGCATCCTTCAGGGCATACTCTCGTTGGGAAAGTTCTGTCTCGACCTGCTGGAGTTGCACGCCGGACAGTGCGCCTTCGTCGTAAAGCGTGCGCTCGCGATCCAATACGCTCATCTGCTCTTCCAGTTGTGCCTGGGCGATATCCGCAATATTGGTCGCCTTATCGAGGGCAATTTTCAGTACCGTCGTCTCCAGAGCCACCATGCTCTCACCGGACGGGATGGCATCACCTACCTGAACCATCGCTTCCGCCACGTGGCCAGAAATTCCAAATCCAAGCGATACCCGGCGGTTCCAATCCACCGTACCGTCGAGGCCCTGCGCGCAAACCGACATCGAGAAAAAAGCGAGCGCTGAGACCAACCCTGCTCGACAAATACCTATCATGTTCTTAGTTCTCCTGAAGCATAGGGGTCGGCTCGGCGCGCAGCGCGTCCAGGCGAACCCACAGAAGGGCTTGCTGAAACTCCACTTGGCTCATCTCTAACATCGCTTCAGCTGCAGCTGCCTGAGCATCCCCGAAATCCGTCTGCATCTCCATCTCATACATCGCACGGCTACGGTCCTGATAATAGCCACGATACGTCTGCTGCGCCTTTGCCGCTGCAATCTCTGATCGACCGACCTGTAGATCGGTGAGAAGACCCAGCACTTCTTCGCGAACCGCAAATTCCGCTGCGAAAAGCTCTGCTCTTTTTTGGAAGACCACGTTCTCAGCGAGGGCGACTTCCGTATCGCGGCGGGCGGTCCCATTCAGGATGGGCGCAATGAATTTAAGGTTTGCCCGATAGCGGTCACGGCTCGCAAAGGAAGCGTCGTAATACTCTCGCGCCTCAAACTCAAAACTGAGTACCGGGGAGTTCACCTTACGCGCCACCTCGACTTTTGCCTCGGCCGCCGCAAGATCCCGACGACGGGCTTCCACCACTGGAGAGCGGGCGAGAATTTGTTCCACCGCCTCAGTATATTCGGGGATATCCCGCTCCAGATATATCGATAAATCCGGTTTCTGCAATTCATTCGAGAGCTCACCCGGCCGCCCTAAGGCAAGAGCCAATTCATGTCGGCGTTGCCGACGCTCAAGATCTGCACGGTGTCGTAGAGCGTAACTTTTGCGGTACAGGACTTCCTTTTCGGCCACTTCAAGATCTGAGTATTCCTGGAACCGATCGCGCCGCTCTTCCGTTCGAGAATATCGGAAGTAATCCAAAGCCATTTTTTCATTACGCATCTGATAATTCTGATCCGCAAGGATGACCGCAAAGAAATGCCGCATCACATCGACTATCTGCCGATCCCGTTGGGCCAGGAGCCCGGCTGAGCGCGCGTCGATTTCGAATTGCGCCGCCGAGATTCGGCTTTTGGTTCTTCCAAAATCGCTGAGCCGCTTATCCAGAACCAGTCCATATCGACTGTCGTTCTGAAAATCCACACCAGAATTAGAGGCGCGACTGGCGGCTCTTGGCTGTAATTCAACGAACGCATCAAAGCCGTAGCTGGACTCCGCCTGATTTAGGCGGATTTGGGCGGCACGCAACTGCGCCTTCGCAAGATCCATCTCCGGATGGCCTTGAAGGCCTGCGCTCAGCGCCTCCTGCAGCGTAAGCGGCTCCGGCAACGGCTCACGCTCTGCCTGAGCAAAGGCACTGGACGAAGAGGCTATCGCAATGCAGATGCTGGCAACCCATCGGATCAGAGGAACGGGGACCATCAAACTGATGCCTTCACTCAATCAGGAAGACTGATCGCGACGTTTGCGTTTGTAGCTTGAGAAACGCTCGGACTTAAAGTGCGCGTCCACAACGTACTCACCGAGCCACAGAAATTCCTGCGGATCGCGGGTCGTGCCGGTGAAGCGAGTCATCAATTCACCCTGAGCGCTGAAGAAAAGGAAGGCAGGCGTCGCGCGAATCCGATTATGCTGAAGCGCAAACTTGGTCTCTGAGACTTCGGTCCCATCGAACCCGACCACCATGGCATCACCGTCCGTGTTCAACTTGATGATGCGAAAGTGCGTTCGAAAATAATCCTGCACCGGCGACTGATTAAGCACGGTCTCGTGCATGCGTTCACACCAGGGACAGTCGTCTGTTTCAAACACCACCAGCACGCCGACCTTACCCTCCTCGGCCGCTGTCATCGCTTCTTCGGACAAATCGTTAAAGCTGTCCTGAAAGAAATGCAGGTCCGGATCGCGCGTCTCGCCAAAAGAAGCGGCGCTTACTGCGGCGGCGAAAACAAATAACGCGAGTGCTTTCACGCGGGCGATTTGAGCCATTAGAGAGGTCCCCAAAAATTACTGTGGCTGTTGTTTGTCTTTTTAGGAGGCAATTTCACAGCCCTATTTTAAAAGTAATCAACTCGCGCTCAAGAGACCATGACAGATCGTGGGATAGGGAAAATACTAGTCCACCCTGGGCTTGCCACCCATCACGGGAGGCACTTTAGGCGTAGCGACAGCGGTTTTGGTGGAATGCGTCATTTCCGCGCTAACGCACGCACCGACTAACGTGACCAGCCACGAGAGATAAATCCAAACCAGAAATACGGGGATCGTCCAGAGGGCGCCGTAAATGATCTGATAGGTGGGGAAGTTGCTTATAAACAAGACAAATCCGTATTTGGATAATTCGAAGAGCGCCACGGCAATACCGGCGCCCAGTAGCGCAAACCTCACCGGTACGGCGCGACTGGGAACAATCAGATACATCAATAGAAAACCGATCCCCTCAAGAATAATCGGCAAGATCTGCACCAGCCATAGTCCGAAGGCGCTTCGGTTCATCTCCGGAGCAAGTTCATCGACTACCCACGCGCCTAAATAGGAAGTAAGGGACAAACTCAGCGCGATCAGCACCGGGCCCAACGTTAAGAGCGTCCAATACAGCAGTATGCGTTGTGCAAACGTGCGCCCTTTCTTCATGCCCCAAATCTCGTTGAAAGCATCTTCAATAGTCGAAAGCAATAAAAGGGCGGTGATGACGAGCGTGACCAAGCCTAGGCCTGTCAACGACCCCGCATGTCCGGCAAATTCCTCAAGGTAGGTTCGAACCACGTCGCCCGTCGCGGGAATGAGATTCTCGTAGAGCAAGTTTTGAGCGGCGTCTCCCCACTGTTCGAAAAAAGGAAACATCGACAGCACCGCGACGC
>Ga0255751_10003820_pt1 | contig 13741 bp, 13 predicted proteins | sample 071ome_20_FD_179951 | JGI IMG/M metagenome (GOLD analysis project Ga0255751, IMG submission 179951) | Coastal salt marsh microbial communities from the Groves Creek Marsh, Skidaway Island, Georgia - 071412BT metaG (version 2) | ecosystem: Environmental > Aquatic > Marine > Intertidal zone >...
GAAGATGGAACTGAAATACAAATTGTAGATAAAAAATTAAAAGAGGGAATATACACTGTGTATAAATTAGATGTGGAAGAAAATGATTTATTTATTGCTAATGGATTGATAACTCATAATGCTAAAGAAAGAGAACCTATTGAACCATAAAATTTATAATAATATATATTTATATAAAACAATTACTAAATGTCAAAATCCACAAAAACATATATTTTAGTTACAACTGGCGCAGGAAACACCATTGTGGGTGGGGCAGATATATGGGTTAATAATTTTTTAAAAGAAGTTTGGAATACATTACCAAATAAAAAATCTTATAAATTATTAATTGATTCAAAAAGACCTGCAGATTTTAATGAAAATTCTTTACCAAAAGGATTACAATTTCATTTCCACTTTGATGACCCATCTAAAACTGAACAATGGTTAGCTAATTGTAGTTATATTCATTTTTTACATCCACACTATCACCACAGACCTCACATCTGGAAATGGGAAGATAAATTCGGAGTGTGTTTTGTACACGCATATCCAAGAGAAATCCAAGGAGTTTTATCTAAACTTCCAGAAATAGATAGATTACAATCTCAAACAAAAATAGATTTGGATTTTTATGATGAATTTTTATTAACTTGTAGACGTAGAGTTTGGATAGGAATTAATAGTACAGAAATGAGCGAACGATTTCCAAATTATACCTATACTATACCAAACTATTATGAATTCAGAGGACCTGCCCCTTTGAGTACACATTATCAAAATGGTTCGGTTGGATTTGCGGCAAGAGCGGAAACAAGAAAATGTTTACATTGGATGAATGGTATTGAAAAAGGATATGCGTTAACAAGTTGGAGGGATGTTGTAAACATGAGAGAAACAACCAACTATACATTTCCTACTATTCAAGTATATCAATGGGAACCGAACATATTACATGCGTTTTATACAAAAAGTTGGGGAATATTTCATGGAGCATCTTTTAATGAACCATTTGGATATTCGATATTTCAAGCAGTAGATTATGGTAAGATTCCAATTATTAATAAAGATTGGGCGCCTGAACTTGATTATAAATACCGAGTATCAACTAAAAATGAATTTGATATTTGTATTAAAAAAATAAAAAAATCCGATATAAATGATGTTAACATTGAAAGAAATAAGTTAATAGAATTTATGAAAAAATTCGATAATAAAGAAATTTGGGTAGATAGAGTTCGTTCACAAATTTTATTTTTTGATTAATTTATTTTACGTTTTGTAAATATGTATATATTTATATATGGGGGACTAGGGGGACAAGCACTAAAGCAGAAATATGAGTATCCTAAATAGCAAATTTATAAAAGACTTTATAACCCATAACATAGACACTAAGGTTGATGTGAATGGTAAAGAATACGAGGTTCATACTCCTATTTCATACCGTTGGACTCATGGCGCTACAAACGAAACATTAGGTGATGGGTTGTTAGTTTATGCTGCAATTCACTATCTTCGTGCAAAAACTTGTGTATGTTTAGGAAGTGGTGGCGGATTTATCCCAAGAATCATGACACAAGCAAGAGTTGATTTATATGATTCACATATATTCGAAGGAAATAGAGATTACAATTGGGGGGATATTGGTGTAACTTATCTTGTAGATGCCGCTAATGGAGTTGGTGGTAATGTAGATTGGTTAGAAGAACATTCGTTTTTAAGAAAAAATTTCTATCCAAGAATTATAAATGATACTACTGAAAATGCGTTTTATAATTTTTTTGTAAAAGAAGATATTAAAATAGATTACCTTCACATAGATGCCGGTCATTCGTTTGAAGATGTAAAAAGAGATTTTGAATTATATAAAAATATACTTTCTCCAAATGGTATAATTTCAATTCACGATACCGATATTTCATTTGAAAAAGAATATATAATCACAAAAGATATTACAGACCAAAATCATAATGATGAGTTTGCTAAAGGACCTTCAGAATTAATTAAACTTTTAAAAGAAGATAAGGAGTGGGAGGTTTTTAACTTTTTCAATAATGGTATATTTAAAAGTAAACCAGCATCAACAGGTCTAACATTCGTTCAAAGATGCAAAATATAAATTTGGTTACAGTTGTAGGACACAATACTACACTTCTTCCCCATATGTTAAAACACTATAAAGATATCGTAGATGATATCTATGTTGTGGTTTATAGACAACATGAATTAGATGGTATCTTAGAAGATGTAATCAATCTTGGTATAAATCCATATAAAGTAGTTACAGAACCAAAATTTAATTGGGAACGAGTAACTGAATTATACAACGAAGTAAAACAAACCAAACCCGATGAATGGTGGGTGGTTTCGGATGACGATGAATTCCACATTTACCCCAAACCAATCAGAGAAATGATTGATGAGTGTGAGGAAAATGGTTGGGAGTTTATTACAGGTGGATTCCTCGATAGGATAGGAGAGGGAGGAGAGTTTCCTTTAGTAGAAAAGGATACTAACATTTGGGAAAAGTTCCCACTTGCAGGATTTTTTAGATTTCCTATGAGTGGGGCAATGCCTAATAAATGTTGTGTAATGAAAGGTTCGGTTGATGTAACACCAGGTCAACACTTTGCTGTGATTGGTGATACTGATACTTGGAGAGAACGAGGTTGGAATCATCCTAAGAGATATCCTATTGAAAAAGGATTCGTTCAAGTTCATCACTTCAAGTGGGACTCAACTGTTTTAGAAAGACTTAAAGATGTTTCAGAAACAAAAGAAGATTATACATATTGGAAAGAGTATCGTAAGATGTATCGGGGGATACAACTTAATGATTGGAAAATTGATGTGAATAATTCAGAATATAAGTTACAAAAAATGATTCGTAAGAATTATAGTGAGTATGTTCGATGGGATGAACTCACTAAGGTTATAATCAATATATGAAAGATAAATTAGCAATTATAGTTCCTTATCGCGATAGACAAGAACACTTAGATGTTTTTGTTCCTCATATGCACGAGTTCCTCAAAGATAAAGGAATTGATTATACTATTTTTATTGCTGAACAATCTGACGAAAGACCTTTTAATTATGGAAAGTTATGTAATGCTGTTGTAAAAGAAATTGCAAAAGAATATACTTACTTTGCTTTTCATGATATCGATATGTTACCAATAGATGATGAATGTGATTATGGATATCCAGATTCCCCAACACATCTAGCTACAAATGTAGAAGCACACAATAACGAATTACCATATCCTCAATATTTTGGAGGAGTTGTTTTAATTAGTAGAGAAGATTTTGAAAATGCAAATGGATACTCAAATGAATATTGGGGATATGGTTTTCAGGATTTAGATTTACTTTATAGATTACAACGAAGTGGAGCATATTTAGAAAAATTTTATGATTTAAATCAAACATATGAACGATATGACGTTAATGATATATTACCATATAGAATTGAAAATGTTGAATTAACAAACAATCCTAAAAAACATTCAATAGAATCCATTAACCTAACAGAAAACACTAGATTATATGGTGTAATAAATAAATTTACGCAAAATACAATTAAAGATGGATTTTGTGTATCTTTGTGGTTTAAAGATACTGATACATCAAAAAACATTAAAAATATATTTTCTTTTGAAGGGTGTGATAGTGGTGTATTCTTATCTGATGGAAAATATGTAATAGGGCAGGTTTGGAGCGATGATGAATCTCACTATGAGGTAACATATGATTATTATAAAAACAAATGGAATCATGTTGTATTATTATGTAATGATAATAAACTTACCTTGTGGGTAAATAATAAAAAGGTAACAACAAAACTTTCAGATAATTTTAATTTATATAATTACGAAAAACATTGTATAAAAATTTCAGATTTTGAATCAAACATAGAACTAGCTTCTGTATTACTACTATCTAATAATGTTAATGAATCAGTTGTATCTGAATTATATTATAGAGGAACAAAATCTTTAGATTTGATACAAAACAAATATGGATGTACAATCAATAGTTGGTATGATTTTAAAAATCTTTATTCCAAGAAAATATTGTTAGATAAAGGAGCTAATTTAAATCATATAAAATTAGAAGGTGTGCTTGAAACTTATAATACCAATGTAGAACTCACCAGTGAAATATATTTACCTAACAGATTAAATGGAAAATATAAATCATTAGTGCATGATGGGGATACTGATATTATAAAAAAATATTATGAATACAATCCTGATATTGATGAAAATTCTGATATATTTTTTCATGATGTATTAAGTAATAAATTAGATTATATGAGTATTGGATTGAATACTTTAAATTACAAAATATTAGATAAAATAGAAAGAAGTGGATATGAACTTGTTAGAATTGTTACATAACGAAAAAGTTATAAAATCACTTGAAAAGATAGATAGTGAATTAAAGGTGGTTAAGGAAACCGAAGGAGTAAGTATGATTTCTCCTAAAACAATACTTCTTATAGAATTCATACTAAATAGAGCAGGAATTGTAGAAAGAAGTGATATTATGTTTGATTTATTAAAATTTATTACAATAGATAAAAAAAGAAGAAAAAATGGCAACAAGTAAAGAAACAAAAGAACTTGAAGAAAGAGGAATAAAGGCTCTTGAATCAATTGCTAATTCACTCGGTGATATTAACGATTGGTTGTATGAATTGGATGCTGATTTATGGTCTGAACGATTGGAGTGGTATTTAAACGAATTCTACCAAATCGCTAAATCAAAAACAGTAGGAACATCAAATAGACCAACACGAGAAAGTGAGAGAATCCAAGAGAATACAGAAACTCAAGGAGAAGAAGGTAACTCATAAACTTGGTATAATAGTTCCATATAGAGATAGAGAACAACAATTAAAAAGGTTCTTATCTCATATGAAAGATTATATTAAGGATATTGATTACGAAATCTTCATCGTTGAACAGGCAGATGATAAACCTTTTAACAGAGGTAAACTTCTGAATGCAGGATATAAGTATGCCGTTGATAAGGGGTGTGATTATTTTGTATTTCATGATGTTGATATGTTACCTGAGGATGTAGATTATTCGTATTCAGATAAACCTTTACATTTAGCAACTCACTTACAAGAACACGATTACGAAACCACATTCTTTGATTACTTTGGTGGAGTAACAATGTTTACCAAAGAAGATTTTAAAACCATCAATGGATTTTCTAACGAGTATTGGGGTTGGGGATTCGAAGATGATGATTTATTAGTTCGTTGTATTGAATCCGATTTAGAGTTAAACTCCGAAGTTTCAGGAAAAGATGGTGTGATAGAATTAGAAGCATTCGAATTTACAGGTGATAATTCTTTTATCACGTTAAAAGGTAGTAATACAAAATTATTAGAAGATGAATTTACTATATCAGTTTTAGTAAAACCAGAAAAAATAAAATTAAGTGAAAATAAAGATTATGATGAATTCCCAATCTTATCTATACCAGGTTATAACATTGGATTATTTTACAATTCCTTTCGTAGATTCTTTTGTCAGATTTATGATATAAATAAAAAACCATATTCAATTTCTACTGATATTTTAGGAGAAAGATGGGTTTTACTTACAATGGTATATAGTGATAATAAATTATCATTATACGTTGATTCAAATTTAGTAGAAACAATAGAAATAGCAGATGATATATTACAACTATCTACTGATGAAATTTTTATAGGAGCTTCAAATGGTAAAAAGGAAAATACTGAATTCTTTTATGGTTTAATATCGGATATTGAGATATACGATATAGCATTAACTAATGATGAAATAATTGAAATTTATAACAATCCATTAAAACCAAAATTAAAAAACTTTGGTGATTTTAAATCAAGCGAGTTTTTGTATTCTCAAATATTGGCTAGTTTAGCTAATAATACAAAAATTATAGATTTAGGTAGTGTATATTCTGTTTTACAAAATAATATATATTTATATAAAGATAAACAATCGTTTAAAACATTTCTACCAAAACCACATCGTAGAAACAGTAGATTTAAATCTTTAAAACACAAAACTAATTCTTCAATAGGAAATAAATGGGTTCACTTAGAAACACGAAAAAATCAAATAAAATATTATAACGAAGTTAGGCAAGATATGATAGATTTTAGAATAGATGGTATCAATACACTTAGATTTGAAGAAACGAACAAAGAAGAATTAGAAAATACAACAATTATTTCAGTAAAACTATAATATGAAATTAGGAGTTTGTGTTCCATATAGAAATAGAGAAGCTCATCTAAAAGAATTTATACCAAAAATTGGTAAATATCTTGAAGATAGAGGGATTGATTATTGTATTTACTTTGGTCATCAAGTAGATGATAAGTTATTCAATAGAGGAGCTACTAAAAACATTGCTGCAGAACAAGCATTTAAAGATGGTTGTGATTACATTGTGTGGCATGATATCGATATGATACCTGAAGAAGGAGGAGGTGCAGATTACTCCTACCCATCAGAGGCTCCAAGACATATTGCAACTAACATTTCACAAATGAACTATGAACTAAAGTATGAAGAATACTTTGGTGGTGCAGTTTTATTTACTAAAGAACAAGTTGAAAAAACAAATGGGTATTCCAATGATTATTGGGATTGGGGAATGGAAGATGATGATTTGTTTTGGAGATGTCATTTAGAAGGATATACTGTTGATAATTATATGGATTATGATACAAATCCTAAATCTTTTTTATCATTTAATGGTAAAGATTCTTATGTAGAAATTCCATGTACTCGTTCACTTCGTAATCTAACTTCTCGTTCTCATACAATTTCAGTATTAGTAAGAGCACATCAACAAGAAGAAAAAGTTCCTATTTGGTTGGTTGGAGATGAAGATAGAAGATTTTGTGAATATCCCATTCTTCGTAGACCAGGTTACGATTATGGGCTATCTTATAATAATTCACGAGCATATACCGCACAACTTTGGAATAATCAAAAAGAACATCTTTATCAATGGATGAAACGATATGAAAATAGATGGGCTTGGGTTACTTTAGTTGTTGATGATAATAATATTCATTTTTACATGAATGGTAAAGAAAGTGATGCAAGATGGGGAACTGGTACACCCTCTCCACAACATTTTGAAGGAATGTTAAAGAGGTATGGTAACATCAATTACTATTTAGGAACAACCACTTCTGTACCAGATGATGATATCTCAAAATGGTTTAAAGGAGATATTGCAGATGTAAGGATGTGGAATAGAGCATTATCATCTGATGATGTTTATGAGATACCAAAAACAATAATTGATGATAGTTTAATCCTACATTATGACTTCAAAGATGGGTTAGTGTTGGATAAAACCAACAATGGAAATGATGGAATTGCTTATAATTGTGAGGTAAAAGAAGAGAAAATAGAAATACCATTTACAAACGTACCACATCGTGTTCCAGGTCGTATGTTGTGCTTGGAACATAAAGATGAAGGGTTGATAAAGGTTGGTGATACTATGAAGTGGGCAAAGGGAGAAACCACCGCAAGAAACGAAAGAAGATTTGTACACCAAATGCAACAAGGAAAATGGGATTATAAATCAGATGGAATGAATTCACTTAAATACGAATTAGTGGGTATTGAAGAAATTACACCGAAAGCCAAATTCATTAATATTAAATTATGACTTCACAAGAAGTAAAAAATAAATTAGATGGGGTTGGTTGTGGATTCTGTTTAGCAAAATGGACACAAGTTACAATGCACTTAGGAATGGGAATGACTCATTCTTGCCACCACCCCGCTCCACATAAGATACCTGAAAGAGAAATTCGTAGAAACCCATCTGCACTTCATAACACTCGTTTTAAGAAAATAAAAAGAAAAGAGATGTTAGAAGGTAAAAGACCTGATGAGTGTAACTATTGTTGGAATGTAGAAGATAATTCAGATTCATTCTCAGATAGAGTATTTAAATCATCAGAACCTTGGTCCATAGGTTCTTTTGATGAAATATCTACTTCTTATTGGAAAAAAGATTTTAATCCAAGATATGTTGAGGTATCATTTTCAAATACTTGTAATTTTAAATGTGCATATTGTGGTCCTCAATTTTCATCAAAGTGGGTAGAAGAAATAGAAAAACATGGGGCATATAATACATCTACTCAATACAATAGTATTGATGATTTACGAAAAAAAGATGAAATGCCATATAAACAAACGGAAGAAAATCCATATGTAGAAGCATTTTGGGAGTGGTGGCCAGATTTATATAAGGATTTACACACATTCAGAATAACAGGTGGAGAGCCATTACTTTCTAAAGATACATTTAAGGTATTAGAATATATTCAAGAAAATTGGGAACAAAATCCAAACTTATCTTTGGCAATTAATACCAACATGAATGTACCCGAAAAGTTAATGAATCGTTTTATTGAATTATGTCAAGATTTATCAAACAACAACAAGGTACGAGAACTAATTATCTTCACATCAGTAGAAGGAACTGATAAACAAGCCGAATATACTCGTTTTGGATTGAATTACGAAACCTTTTGGAGTAACGTGGATACTTTCCTCACCGAACTACCAAAGATGACTATAAACATTATGGCAACCTTTAACGCATTATCAGTATTCACTTATAGTGATTTAATTGATAGAGTTTTTGAGATGAAAAAGAAACATCAAAACAATGAAAGATATTGGGTATCTGCAATTCAATTAGATACTTCTTATTTAAGATGGCCTTCTCATTTATCTGTAAAGATTTTAGATGATGAACACAAAGAACTTATTTTAGAATCTGCTAAAAAGGCATTATATTATGGAATCAAAGAATTCAAACACGATAACTATGGGTTTTCTAATGTAGAAATACAAAAAATAAAAAGAATTTATGATTATGCGGTTGGAGATAGTATGTTTTCAACTGAAAAATTTAGACAAGATTTTATTAAGTTTGTAGATGAATATGATGAAAGAAGAGGAACAAACTTTTTAGAAACTTTTCCACAATTAGAAGAATTTTATGTTAGAAATAAGAAAGGGTAATCCTTGGATATTTTGGCCAAGTAGTATTTGTGATACGTTCCCACTTGAACCTGCAAATAAAAAACTAAATGGTGAACATAGTTTTTTGTTAGATTTTGATTTTACCTTATTGGATTCTAACGAAGAAAAACGAACTATATTTTCCCTACTACCAATGTATTCGGGATTGGATATTGATAAAGGATGTATAATATTTTTGTACAACGATAACATTGAAACTCGTACTGAAGTATTACCAAGTTTAATATCAGTAAACAAAAAAACAAATATAAAAGTTAAATATATTTATAATCAGACTCTTGAACTTTATATAGATGATAAGAGGCAGGTAAAGGTTAATTTTGAAAACAAAAAATTGGGTTACGATAAATCTCCACACATTATATTTGGAGCTGGTAATTTTCCAAAAAATGGATTTAATTTAAACTACACCGATTTTGATTTACATGAATTTAAATTAACAATCGATGATAAGTTAATCTCTCATCACACTTTTGAAAATTTTATTCATGATAAATCATACGATTTAACAGATAATTGTAATTTTATACACAAAATTTAAAATATATGTCCAAACAATTAGCAGATTGGAGAGATGAACATTTAAACACGATAAGTAAATCGTTTTGTGCTGCGAAGTGGTATAACGCATCCTTACATTTAGGACATGGTTATACAAACTCATGTCATTTACCTCTACCACATCCAATAGATTTAGAAGAAATAAAAACAAATCCTTCTGCACTACATAACACACCTCATAAAAAAACAGCAAGAAAAATGATGTTAGAGGGTACTCGACCCGCTGAATGTTCTTATTGTTGGAAAGTTGAAGATATTGGTAGAGATTCTATCGCAGATAGAATTTATAAATCAAGAATTTATTCTGATGATGAAATTAAAAGATTAAAAGATACTCCTTGGGATGCGGATGTTAATCTTAAAACAGTAGAAATTTCATTTGATAGAACTTGTAATTTTGCGTGTTCATATTGTAATAGTGGTTACTCTACAACTTGGGGTAAAGATATTGAAGAAAATGGAGCATACCAAAAATTCAAAACTTCTTCAGCTGGTGCATATTACGCAGATGGTAGTTGGGCAGAACCATTTGGTAAATATAATAAAGATAATCCATATGTAGATGCATTTTTAAGATGGTGGCCAGAACTTTCACAAGAACTACAAGAAGTTAGAGTTACTGGTGGAGAACCATCAGCATCACATAACTTTTGGAACTTTTTAGAGGAAGTTAAAAAATATCCATCTCCGAATCTTAGATTAGCAGTAAACTCTAATCTTGGGGTACCCGATAAACTTATAGATAAGTTAATTAAAACATCGCATGAAATTGATGTTAAAGAATTTGATTTATATACTTCAAATGAGGCTTATGGAAAACACGCTGAATATATTAGAGATGGTTTAATTTGGGAAACGTGGAGAGGTAACTTAGTAAGAATTATTGAAGAAGCAAAAGTAAATCAAGTTGTATGTATGATGACAATTAATTCTTTGTGCTTAGTATCGATTACAGAGTTTATGGATGATATGTTGGAGTTAAAAGCAAAATATGCTTGGAACAAACCATTAGTAGATTTAAATATACTTAGATGGCCAGCATTTATGTCTCCACTAAATTTACCAGACAATATAAAACGAAAATTACACAAAAAATTATTTGATTGGTTTGAGATTCATAAAAATAATGATTTATTAGCAATTCATGAAAAAGCACAAATTCAACGATTGATTGATTATATCGAAGTTGTTGACCAAGGGCATGTTAAAACAGAAGATGATAAGGATTTACACTATCACGATTTTAAATCATTCTATGAACAATATGATAAACGAAGAGGAAAGGATTTTGTAGAAACTTTTCCTGAACTGAAAGATTGGTATAACTCCCTTGAAGTGGATAAATCAATACCGGATGTAGCAGTAACATCAGGACATATCACACACTTTGAAGTTGAAGAATATGCACCAGATGTGGAAAAAAAGAAAAAAGAAGGAACCTGGAAAAAAATAGAATTACCTAAAAGATGATAAATTTAGTTTTTGAAGATACCGAGAATTTTTTAAATTTATTTGATGAAACTGAGGTTTTAGATGATAAGATGTTTCGTATATGTAAATCACCATATGCGGATAATTTAGTAACTCTTTCAAAATACTACAACAAACTTAATAAAGAAAGAGGAATTGTTGAGTTTTTTGGAAAAGAGTATGAAATTAAAATTTATGATGCCAATGAAATGGTAGATGGAAATTATATTATTCCTGTTGGGGTAAATCAATCACCCAAAGAATGGATAGGTAGTGGTTATTTGGGAATCGAAACAGATTATAAGTGGAAAAATATATTTGATAAATTAAGTTATAAATTCAGAAGAGATTTACAAAAAGGAAAAGCCTTTTTAATGATAGATAATTCATTAGAAGGTTATCACAATGATAGTATTTTTGATTATCTTTATCAAGGAGCAGTTGATAGATTTATAAATCCAAAACAAATAATATATGTTACTGGAAATGCTATTATTGAAGATAGACTAAAAGCATGGAAAGATGTTAATAGAGGAAAAGAAACTATGAGAGTAGTTCCATATTTACATTTTGAATATGATATAGGACAAAAAGTAAATAATATTATAAGAGAAAATCCTGAAGAACTTCCAAGTTTTAAAGAACACCTTCAACATAAAGAAGCTTACGAATGGAAAATTAAAATATTTAATTTTTTAAATAAAAAACCAAGAAAACATAGATTTTGGTTTTTCCAAATGTTAAACTTTTGGGGACTAATTCATAGAGGAGTTATCAGTATGAATAAGTTAGATCCAGAAGAATCTTTAAATATTGATTATAACACTATGGATATAAAGGATGTTAAGGAAGCTAATAAAGAATTACCAATTTATGCATATGATATTAGCAATGAAATAGAGCCATTTAATTATTATATGTATAATTTTAATAAACAAGCTGCTCTTGATTCATACTTTAGTGTAATTAGTGAAACTCATTATGAAGATGAAGATGGTACTTGTTTTATAAGTGAAAAAACATTTAAAGCAATAGCAAACAAGCAGCCATTTATTATTTTAGGAAATCGTAATTCTTTAAAAAAATTAAAAGAATTGGGTTATAAAACATTTGATAGTATTTTGGATGAAACATACGATGATTTAGAAAGTATTCATAGAATGAACGCAATTATCCAAGAAATAAGAGAATGGGAAGCTAGAGAAGATAAACTTACACACTTTAAATGGTCTGAAGCTATTGTTGAACATAATTTTAGAGTTTTGGTTTATAATTCTTTATTTAACCCACCTCCTTATTTTTATAAATTAAATAAATTGATGAATGAGAACGTTGAATAGTAAGGGCAATCCTGTAAGATATATTAACTTTATTTATTTACATCAAACACCATACGGATATGTAAATAATGGATATACGCATGAAAAATATAGAGAAATATATCTAAATGCTAGAACAAAATATGAATCGCAATATTACGAAAGTAAAATGCGTGATTATTTAAATTCTCAAAGTAATCATGAAGATTATGTTATTTCTTATGTTGATTTTAGAACAATATGGTTAACTCCTCAAAAGCAATTTTGGAAAAACTTCTATGTATTGGAAAACATAAAAGATAAGAAGTTTAATATACCTAAACAAATATTCACAGAAATATTACAAACAAAATATTTTTATTTTTTGATTTTAGATGAAGAGGGTCTAATTGATGATGAATTTATAGAACATATAAAAGATATAAGAATAAAGTATAGAATTAGACGAGAAAAATTTATTTACTTAGGTAAAAATTTTAAAGAAGGTCTTAATATGCACTTTTTTGAATTTAATTTTGATTATAAAAATAGAAAGTTATTGGAAGATTTGGATTCATTTACAGATACAGTTGATGATGATTTCCCAACAGACTATTATATACCTGAAGATAGAAAAAGAAATACAACAATAATATGAACAAAATACTCATTACAGGAGGAGCAGGTTACTTAGGTTCAATAATTACAGAAACACTTTTAGAAGGATGGAGAGAAGTTACTGTATTAGATAACTTGATGCATAACCAAACATCAGTATCTATCTTTTCACATCAAAAAAACTTTAAGTTTGTTTATGGTGATGTAAGAGATAAAGAATTACTAAAAGAATTAGTATTAGAACATGATGTAATTATTCCACTTGCAGCAATCGTTGGATTTCCTGCTTGTGAAAGAGATAAAGAATTAGCAACTCAGATAAATTATGAGCACGTCAAGTTTGTTTGTGAGTTAGCAAAAGAACATAATAAAAAGGTGGTTTATCCGAACACTAATAGTGGATATGGGATAGGAGAGAGTGGTGTTTGTACGGAGGAAAGTCCATTAAACCCCATTTCCCATTATGGGAAAACCAAAGTAGAGGCAGAAAAAGAGGTACTTGGGATAGGAGGTATCTCTTTACGCCTTGCTACTGTGTTTGGAACATCACCAAGAATGAGAATGGATTTGTTAGTAAACGAATTTGTTTACAAAGCACTAACTGATAAGTACATTACACTTTTTGAGAGAAAGTTTGTACGAAACTTCATTCATATCAGAGATGTTGCGTTAGTATTTAGAAAAATGATAAATCAATACGACCAATGGACATCG
>Ga0255751_10003822_pt1 | contig 13737 bp, 18 predicted proteins | sample 071ome_20_FD_179951 | JGI IMG/M metagenome (GOLD analysis project Ga0255751, IMG submission 179951) | Coastal salt marsh microbial communities from the Groves Creek Marsh, Skidaway Island, Georgia - 071412BT metaG (version 2) | ecosystem: Environmental > Aquatic > Marine > Intertidal zone >...
CGGCAAGGAGTTGGTTGCGGCGTTGACGAAGACCCTGCAAAAGTTCTTCCTCAGAAAGACGCCGTGCTGCTCGCCAAGCTTCAGCTTCTGCGCCAGTTAGCACAGTTTCAACGGTTTCACCAGTAAGACCGTTACGTTCGTAAAGAGTAATGTTTTCAGTCATGACTGTCCGTTGTGTAGAACTTCGTATTTACCGGCATCAAAAGTGCTGGCAGAGCTTATTGAAACACGATCCAATGTAGTGCCACCTGTATATAGAAAAGTCCCTACATTTGGTGAAGCGCCGTGATAATGGGTAGTAAATGTCCCTTGAATATTTGAAGTTCCCGGAATAATACGAATAATGCCACTATATACGTTGCTTGATCCGGTAGCGTCACTGTTGATGAGACGAATGTGGGGTTGTCCACCCGTGGCTTGATAAGAGCCACCATAAACAAGTGACCATCTGTAATTATTTCCGGTGTCGATAGAACCGTCTCCCAGTTGCAACAGCAAATGAGGAGAAGTTGAATTACTACAAGAAATATTGCTCATAATAATAATTACTTCTGTGGCATTGCTTGGGATGCCTGAGACGGTAGAGCCACTGCCAGAAGTTGTAGCAGTTTCCCCAAGGCTGGTAAAACCAAAGGTATTAGTAGACGTAACCGTCTGCCAACTCAACCCACCAGAACCATCGGTCTGCAGGTATTGACCGCTATCCCCATCAGTGTTGGGCAGGGTCAGCGTCACATCAGACGCAATGCTGCTCGGAGCATCTAGCGCGATGTAGTTGCCGCTGCTGTTTTTAAGTCGCAGTGCCATTAGCTGTCACCTCCCTTGGGGTATTTAGCCTTCACGGCAGCACAGGCGGCGTAATACTCGTCCAGCTTAGTGCTATCGCCGGTTGAGTTCCAGTACAGGGCATCGGCTAGTTCAGCCATGCTGGGATACTCAGGTGCGCGTTGGCGCTGGTATTCAGTGGCGGCTAGTTCGGCTGCAATCTCAGCAGCGGCTGCATCGACCAGGGCTTGATCAAGCTCGATCTGGTTGCCGTCGGCGTCGAAGGCTCCGTACCTATCTGAAATCTTAGTTGCGTTTGAGTACGCCTTGCGAATCGCTTCAATGTTGTAAGTCATGCTGCCACCTCAATTGCAATCAAAGAAGAAGATGGTCGATAGTAATAGTTGTAGTTACCATTAGTGGATGCCAAATTGATATATGAACTGTAAGTAGTTGCGTTAGTATGACCAATCTGAAGTTTATACGTTAGCTGAGTTCCTCCAGAGCTATGTGAATCATCAACGTGAGAAAAACTGATAGCTTGAAGGCGAAAACCATAATTATCTGTGCCTGTACCGTACAGTGCAGGAGTTTGCAGTGGTGTTCCAGCAGGCGGATCATCACCCTCAAATAGAGCGGTAGAACCTCTTAAAAGTTTAAGAGCATAATAATCAGAAGAGTTTCCTACCATTACAGTACCCAAAAGTAGGATCTGACTGTCATTGGCTGAAGGAGTTATGTTTACAGACAAACCGCTAATATCTTGAAAAGCAGTTGTTCCCGTGTAATTTTCAGCATCAGTTTTAATTACATGCTGAATTTGCAAAATCTTCCCACCAGCGCCTGATGCAAGCTTGGCGGAAGTCACCGCAGCATTCGCCAGTTCAGATGACGTGATGATGCTGTCGTTTAATCCACCGACCGAGATGCCGGTGATTGTCCCAGTGCCGTCAATGGAAATTGCCATGGTTCAAACGATAGTCCAGACTTGACCGGAGGGCACCGTCACCGTGACCGATGAGTTGATGCTAATCGGACCAGCCGACATGGCATTGGTCGATGCGGTCAGCTCATAATCCGTGGTCACAGTTTGACCGTTTTCGTAGAAGATCTGGTCTGATCCGCCACCCGTTGCACCACCGCCACCGCCGATAGCACCCCAAGCACCGTTGGCGTAACCCTCAAAAGCGTTGTCTTCGGTGTTGTACCGGAACATGCCATTGCTGGCAGTCAAGGCATCACGCTGTGCGCTTGTACCAGCGGGCACGTCGATGTAACCCGTGCCGGTCATGTTGATGCTGCCGGCAAAATTGACAGTTCCCGTGAAACTCGGGGAAGCCAACGGCGCAAGACCAAGGTTGGCGGTAGCCAGCGTGCCAACGGTGACCCATGCCGTATTGGCGGCATCTCGGATCTTCAGCAGTCCGTTCGTCGTGTCCGCCCACCACATGTAGGCGTAGGTCGTAGTCGGCTCGGTGGTATCGCTGTTGTTGCTAACGACTGCCGCAAGGGCATTGTTCAAATCTGAACGGACTGCCGCGCCCGTTCCATTAGCAATCACATAGTCGTGGGTTGCCAAGGCGGTGCCCTATGTGCTCAATATCAGCACTTTAGCCGACACGTCCATACCCAGTCGCACTCCAGTTGAAATTGCGCGAAACGCTCGCATCGCTGGAATTTTTGAAGTGAACGGTAAAGCCAGAACCGCTAATCCCGCTGACCTCAAAGTAGTCTCCGCTTTGCATGTTCTGCGCCGTGATGCCAATGGTCGGCAAGGTGCTGTTCACCCCACCCAGAACAGTGGTGCCGGTGAAGAAGTTGTTGGCGAAGCTGACGGCAGTCGCCCCAGCAGAACTGGTCACCGTGTCAGTGCTCTGGTCAGTGCGGCGCTGGAACGTTGCCTTGTATCCCAGCTCGTCGATCAGGATGTTTTGATCGGTATCGGTTGAGGACAGCTGCGCCCGGAACTGGAAAGCGCGACCCCGGAAAGTGCCATTCACAAAGGGCTGCCAGTCTTCCCAAGTGGGTGTTCCATCTGGGTCGTCGTTTGTGCGGCGCACTTCCAAAGTGGCGTTCACCGCGTCAACCGTGTCCCCGTCAAAGCTGGTCCACTCGTCAACGGTGACTTCCCGGTTGTCCATCAGGTCATCTGGGTAAAAACCGCGAGTGACAAAGCGCCGTTGCAGATCCACCGAGAAAACCTGCTCCAAGTCCAAGGTGTTTTTGAATTCGTAGGTGCCGCTGGTCAGGACATCGCCTAGGAAGTCAAAATTCGGGATCTCGTCAACGTCATCTTCGTCGTCAACGTCTGCATCACCATCTAGCGCCAGGGCGTCGTACTCATCGCTATAGAAACAATCGGTGGCAGTGCCTTGGAAAGGCGGAACGTCCTGATCCTCCCTGCGGCTTTCGATCAGAAACTCACCTAGGGCATCTGGGTAGTCGATGATGACGCTGGTGGCGTTAGTGCTTTGGCGCCCGCCGTCATCCTCAAACTTGACCAGGACTTCACCTTCAACTGCTGGGATGCTTGCCTCCGTGGAGTTGCCCGCGACTGCCTCGATCAGGTCAACCGAGTTGCTCCACGTTCCAGTGCCGTCGGTCAGGCTGCTATGGCGGATATGAACCTTGCCGCCGTTAAGAACGTCGATTTCAGTGGAAGCGTCCCAGCGCAGACGCCCGGTATTGGCGTTAATTCGCTCAAAGGACAGGTTTTGAACGCTGCCGGGAACAGCAGTTTTACCAACGGCGGTGAAGTTGAACTCCGTGAAATCAGAAGACTGGCGCCCCAGTGAGTTGATCGCGTAGATCTCAAAGGTGTAGTCAGCGGCGCGGGTATCAAGAATCTCAGCGTCGGGCTTGGTAACAACAACCTGCTCCCAGTTATCGTCCCCAGCGCGATAGCGCACTTTGTACTGCGGAATGCCTTTGATTGCAGCCCAGCTAAGGATGATCTTGACTTTTGCCTTGTCGTTTGAGGCGTAAAACTTCTCGACCGCCTTGGGACTGGTCGGAGGGTCAGGAATGATGTTGAGGTTGCTGATCGTGCGCGATTGAAGCGCCGTGCCGCTCTCGACGTAGGCATACTTGCTGCTGTTGTATTTCAGCCCGGTGATTTCGTAGAGATGACCCTCTTTCTCCTTGATCGTCAGCAAGCGATATTGCTGGGTCTGGATTGAATCGGTCTGGATAATCCAGATGCTGTTGGCGTTAGGTGTTGCGCTGAAATCGCTGGCAACAGTGATCGACGTTCCAGTGCGCGACGAGATGTCGCGGGTTTCCATTGACCCATCGGGCAGCATCACCGACAAAGTTGCGTCACTGCTGGGCAAACCTTCGGCGTCATCCACCACAATCACGCTGGCAGTGGCGCTGCTAATCCTTCCGCCATAACGAACGCCAGCGCGTACAGGATCTTGTACGTCAAAAACCGCACCAGGACGGAGCAGTGCGCCAGCGTCAATGGAAGCGGTAAAGCTGATAACTTCGGTCTCGTTCTGCTCGCTGAACAGGATCCAGCGCCCCAAGCGGTTGGCTTGACCGCGTGATGTGCAGGCAAAAGCCCGGATCTGGGTTGTAACAACGCCGTACTTGGCGATAGCGTCCCGATCCTCGACGGATTCGTAGTTCAGTTCCCGAGTTTCTTGATCCAGATATGCCACCACGGCAACTGTGTGGCGGGTCTTCAAGTCAGAGCCGGCATAACTGAAGCCGGGCTCCAGCACATTGGCGCGGTTGAACAGGAAGGTCGAGTCAGTTGGCTTGTCTTGGGTGATCGTCAGCGAACCAGTTGACCAGTACGGCTGGCACCGCATGACCGAACACAGGTCATTGATCAGCTTGTAAGCCTCGTATTGGTTTTGGATGTGGGCGTTGCACTGGAAGCGCGGTTCCGTTCCACCTAATCCATCGTTGACAAGCTCGTTGCAGTATTGGCTGGCTGAGAAAAAGGCAAACTTGTCGAGCTGAGCTTCGACAATGTGGTCGCCAAATCCGTAGCGCTTGCTAATCAGCAAGTCATACAAAATCCACGCAGGATCTTTACACCATTGGGCAGCACCAAACGTTCCAGTCCAAGTGCCGCTGTAGGTGACTCTGCCAGTATCAGAATCAACGCTTGCGTTGTCGGGCAGTTTGACTTTGATGCCACGAATTCGGTAAGACCGCGCCGGGATTGAGTTGAACTGCTCTGCCTCAAACCGGACTGCAGCTAATGCGCTGTTTGGATAGCGCAGTTTTTGATTGATGATCTCCGTGTAGGCCACGAAGAATGATGGGCTGACATTGGTGTCAGTGCTGTCTGCACTGGTGCGTACAACCCGGATGTCAACGGGAAATGCTCCATCCAGTTCGATGTAATAATCCCGCTCATACTTATCCGCTGTACGACCGCTAATCGTGTCACTTTTGACGGTGGTAAAACCGCCGCCGTTGTACTGGACTTGGAAGTTAAACGAAACGCTGGTGCCAAGTACGTCGCCTTGATTAGTGCCTCGCTCCAGTCGAGAGATTGCAAGGCTGATGCGGACGGCATCGACGTTGCTGTCAGTAATCTGTCGGGTTACTGGTGAAGCCTGTTTGATTTCGGTGTTGACCGATTTGATGTCCTCAACTGCCTCAAAACCTGGGCTTGAGATGTAGGTCTGGGCGTTGGTGCCATAGCGGGTTTTGACAGTGACGCCTTTGAAGTTGTAGTCCGAGTCGCTGAGGTTGGTTACATCTGCTCCAGAGCGCAGAACTGGCGTATCGGTCAGGAAAACATCTTTGAGTAGCGCCAAGTTGTAGTTATCCGTGCCACGGGTATAAGCACGAGCGGAAGGGAAGCCCTCAATCTCACCCTCACTGATGAGATCCAAGATGTTGGCTTTTGCCGTTGATGCGAGGTTGTCCGCTGCACGAGTTGGCGTGCGAACTGCAGGGGGTGCTGATTGCTGGACGACAACCGTCTGTTGGACAGTTGTTTGGCCGCCACCACCGCCACCGCCGCCGGCACCAATGATCTGCTTCGGTTCTTTCTCAGCCATGATCAGATCGTGTCAACGTCGATGCCGGCAGAAATCACCACTGAGCCAACGATGGTTTCGCCGTAGACCAGCGGGACAGGAACGCCCTGCTTACTGGTGTTCTGAATTCCACTGAAGCTATAAGACTCCTGCGGGTCAAATTCCGTTCCCTCAGTAGATGTTTGCCGCCGTCCACTTCCACCGACACCGCCGAGAGGGCCGATAGTGCCTAATTGGGGTGTGGGGCTGATTAGCTGAGAAACGCCGCCAAGGATCAAAGCGACACCGACAGTCGCAGCCAGATTGGCTGCAGCAATGCCGAGGGTGAAACCTGCTGCAGTTGCCGCACCGCCGCCGGCACCAGCGATACCCAAAACGGCTGCCCCCGCGGGTGCCAGCAGAATTGCTGCCGCAACTAATGCAACTCCAGTGACAATCTTGCCAACGCCGCCGCCTGCACCGCCCAGCACTGGGACAATCTGGATTCGTTGAGATGCAGGGTTGTTGATTTCTTCCAGTTCGGATTCGTAATTATCAACGATCACCTTGTAATGCTGGTCAGCCATGTGCTGCTCCAGTCCCGGAAAATTGGCCAGCAGCATTCGGATTGCTTCGCCAGCACTATTGATCTCAGCTAAAAACCGCCGCTGCCCCACAAACTTTGCGAGGGCTCCGTATAGCTTGACTTCACGCACCATACCGAAGCACCCTGCCAGTGCATTTTAGGAGCCACTCGCCCAATAAATCACGGCTAGACAACCTGCCGCGTAAATGGTGCAGCACCATCTGATCGCCGATGTAGACGCCGACGTGGTTCAGTTTGTTTGAGTCGATTGCCATCAGCAGCGCGTCGCCGGGCTGCATCTCCTCAATATCCACCTTGTAAAAACCGATGTCCTGCCAGCAGTCATCGAACATCGGATTCTCGTTGAACTCCTCAGGTGTTGTCGGGCGGTCCCAGTCCCGCAGCTCAATTCCCTGCTCGCCATACCAGTCGCGGACTAGTGTCCAACAGTCAGTCACGCCCCAGACCCATTCCCGCCCGATTAACGGTGCTTTGTAGCCCTCGGGCTCGCAGCTGCCCCATTGCTCCGTTTTGGGATTGACGATGTACCAGGGCAAGCCGGATTTCTCGCACGCCAGTCGATCAGCTTGGCTGGGGATCGGTGGGGTGACCGGGTGGCTGTGGATGACGGCGGTGACTTCGCCTTTGTCCTCTGCTGCTGCGTAGTCAGCTGGATCAAGAATGAAAAACTCATTGCCTTCCGCCAAGTTCTTGCACGGGACGTAGTGCTCACGTCCTTTGACCACCACCAGCAAACCGCAGGCTTCGCGTGGATCCTCCGCCTTTGCGTGCTCCAGTGCTTTTGCTTTAGCGGTTGCCTTCATCCGTTAAATGCGCCGATGCCTGGGAATGCCCCAAAGGGTAGTTCCGCTGTCTCACCAAAGCGAACTTGGCAACTGCTCAAGCGTTTGCCGCATACGTCTTGGTCTGAACCGCCAACGGTGTTGTCGTTTTCGTCGTAATAATCCGTGCCGCTGTAACCACACTCAGAACCCTTGTAGATCCAAGGGCAAAGATTGGCGCTGCATTGACGTTTCGGAGCACGCACCCCAGCGAGGTCAAATACTGCTGCCATTTCAAACTGAACGGCATCGCGGGTTTCGCTGACCTTTCGGGCAACGTAATAAACCTCATCGGGCAGCTTTGCGCTGGTGTCCGGGGTTCCAAAAGGGTTGGTGCCACCGCTGAAATTAACTGCGTCGATGTAACGCACCAGTGTGCGCACGCGGGTCAGCTTTGCCCCAGTGAGATCATTACCAGCGGTGAAGTCATTAACACCAAGCAGAATTGCAGTGATCCCGCCGAGCAGGTTGGAGACGGTGATCGTGGGACGTGGTGGGCTGCCGCTTTCGGCGTTGTATTCAAAACCCTCAACTTCAATCGGAAACTTGGTGTAGGTATTGCCAGCCCAAACAATGTCTTGCGCTCCAGAGCCGACATCGTTGATTCCCGCGTGGAATCGGTAAGTAAATGCGCTGCCGTGGATATTGGCAAATAGTTCCAGCTCGAACAGCTCGATAACGCTGCTCGGGTTGATCTTTTGAAGTTCGGAAAACGGGACCGCCATTAGGGTTCAAAGACTTGAACAAACCTGGCGCTAATTGAAGAACGAGTCGGATAATCAACCCGTTTTTGCCATTCAGGACATATCCACTTGTAAGACGTTGTCTCGTCTGGCGGAGTCCAATCAAAACTGGCAGAGTCTTCAGCTCTTGCGTTCAAAAACGTTTCAATGGTGTCCGCGTCAGTTTCTTCAATTTTGTCCCAAGTCAACTGCCATTCCTTTGGGTTCATGTGACTGGGAATCCCGTAAAGCAACCTCTGGGAATAACCGTCACCGAATTGAACTGTACGAGTGCGCGGCTGGCTGCTTTTCTGCGCGCCGTAACTAACTGCGATGTCTGGGAAGGTGGCCATTATGCGAGCAGTCCTCCTGGGCGTTTCTGCTTGATCAGTTCCTGACGAATAGCGACGCCAATGGCTTCGCCTAGCTGCTTGCTGCGGCCAGCATCGCCTTGAGCCTGAGAGCCTTCGGCATTCACATTCACCACGATATTGCCGACGCCTGCAGAAGCATCAACGCCAAGGCGGCCACCAGGACCACGCTTAAGTGGCATGATCGCTTCAGGGCCCGCCTCACCGGCAAGCCCAAAACGTCCAACGCCACCATTTGCATAAGCGAACATTGTCGGCTTGCTAAAAATGCCACCTTTGGCAAAAGGAGCAACCCCGAATGTCGGGTTAGTGAAATAGCTAGGCGCCGGGCCTGGGGTGTAGGTGGTATTTAAGCCAGTAGTTCCGGCTTCAAATGGCGACCCACCACTACCGCCAATGAAACCAATAGCCTGCATGATGCTGCGCAGAATTGTCTGCTGAATGATCATGCGAGCAGTTGCGGCAAGAATAGTCCGCGCAAAATCAAGAAAGTTTGCTTTGCCTGTTGTGACTAATCGTGTTAGCGCATCCTCTAGACCTTGGAAAGCTGTTCCGGCAAGGCTTGCGACACCTTCACGCATAGTCCCGATATTTTCTAAATAAGCAGCAGTAGCGTCTCTCACGCCGTCAAATGCATTCGCCTGTTCTTTGACTGTTTCAACAACTTCAAAGCTGACATTGACAAAGGCTTGCGAGGCTTCAGCGAGAGAGCGAAGCTGTTTTTCTCTTTGTTCTGCAGCTTTTTCTTCTGGAGTTTTTGCAGTCCTAGCAGTTTTTGCTGCATCAGGCATTGTGAAAAGACCAGTGCCTTGACGCTGAGTCGGCGCAGCTGCGCGGCCAAAAGCCAAGCGATCGAACAAAGCCTTGTCTTCGCCTAACTGCTGGCCAAACTGCTGGTAATACCTCCCAGCCTCGTCAAGAGCACCTTTGAAATCAAGGGTAAAGACCCTTTTCAAAATCTTGGCACTGCTGACAGCTGATTTGATGATGCGATCAAACAGTTTGATTAGCGCCATCAAAACGACGGCCACGCTACGGATGCCGCCTTCAATGATCATGAACAGCGAAGTCCAATCGTTCTCGCTGTCAAACAGCGTCGCGAACGATTCAGCGATCACCTGAAGCGCCGGCAACAGCTGGTCCATCAGCTGCATTCGGAAACCTTCAAACTGAAAACCGATCTTTGTGAGAGTGTCGTTAAACAGCTCTGCGCGTGGGGCAAACTCTTCGCTCAGGTTGTAGTTGAACTCTTCAAGGCCCTCAGATCCGCCGTTTAACAGCGTGATCATGTCAGCGCCAGACTTGCCGAACAGGCGCATCGCAACGGCTGCCTTCTCAGGCCCATTGGGCAGATCTTTAAACTTGTCTGCCAGTTCGCCCAGCAACACGTCCGAACCCTTCAGGCTGCCATCAGCACCTTTCACGCTCACCCCCAGGGCGCTGTAGGCCTCTGCGTAAGTCTTGACCCCTTGGCTCGCTTCAAACTGCGTCCGAGCAAGAGTCTTGAGGCCAGTCTCTAACTGCTTCTGTGAGACATCGGCCAGCTTCCCGGCGTTGACGTAGCCCTGCAGGGTGTCCGCGGCGATGCCAGTCCGAGTGCTCAGCTTGCCAAGCGCATCAGCAGCATCAATACTGCCTTGAATGAATCGAGCAAAACCGCCAACAACTAAAGCAGCACTCAGCGCTTTGAATGCTGTATTCAGGCCGCCAACGGCCATCTTGAGGTTCTTAACCTTGCCTTGCACTCCCTGCATGGAGTTGCCAAGACGCTTGATATTGTTTTCGCCCTTGACGTTGGCGTTGATTAACAGGCCAAACTTTGCGGTCACTTCTGCTGCTCCTTATTCAGAATCTGCATAACCGCGCCCTCCATGACCTGCAGATCCTCCAGAAGCGAGCGAGGGTCTTTGACTTCATACAGTCTAAAGAGCCATTGCACCGCGCCATAATCCAACCCCAGTAGCCCACTCATCGAAGTGCGCCACTGGGTTTGACACCGCAGGAACATCTCTACGGCTTCCCAGTTCTCTTGCCAAACCTCAAAGTCTTCAGGCCCTTCAGGTATTGGCAAAGCAATGCCAAAGGCCGCGGCATCGGCCATTAGCTCTGAAGTGTCTTCAGTGCCTTTGGCCCAATACTCAGCGGCCTCTGTCAGTTTTTTCGCTTAGCCCCTTGGTGGCTTTCCAAGTAGGTAGCTGCAATCGCACCGGCGAGCATCGGCACGTCTAACAACTGGGCCAACGCCTTTTGACTGAACGGCATTTCTTTGCCGTCGTCGTCGGTGATGCCAGACCAGCCCACCAGGATCTCAGACACCAGCTCGGACTCAGTCAGCTGGTCTTCCTGAATCAGCTGGCCGATCTCGCGCAAGCGGCTCTGGCTCACACGCTTGAAAACCCCGTCAAAGGTGACGCGCTGGTGGCGGCCACCGTCAACGGGGATGTCAAAAGATACAGGCCAACTGTAAGTGTCTGATTGCTTGAGTACGAATGCCATAAAAGGTGGCTAATCGGCGCAAGCGTAGCAGGAACTTAAGTCAGTGCAATCGAGAACTCGTCGTTGCCAGAATCAGACGGAGTGGCGTTGTAATCCAGATTCAGCATCTGGATGCCGTCACTGTCGCTATAGCTGGCGCTTGTCAGGTCCGTTTGCGGAGCGCTGAAGGTGACGATGTTGCCGCCGGTTTGACCGTGCTGGAACGTGTTGTTTCCAGTAGAGGTGCCGGTGATGTCGGTAAAGAAGTTGTGGGTTGCCATCAGCTCAGCTTCCACAACGATGCTGCCAGAAGGCTTGCGATCGGTGTAGAGCACTTCCTTAGTACCGCCCACCAGCTCGCGGTAGACGGTGGCTGCGTTCAGATCAAAGCTGAAGGACTGAACAGCACCGGCGTAGCTAAAGAGCTGTTGGCTAGTGGTATTGCCGTTTTTGAATAGCACCGGCTTGGCCTGGTTCTGATAGGTAGGCGTTGGGTTGGCGCTGTCGTCGGGAGCGTTATAGATGCCCACCATTGAGAAGCTGAGCGTGGGGATGGCTCCAACCTCGGCGCTGATAGAGAACGAACCGCGAGCGCCAGTCACCTTATGGCGAACGCCATCGGTGAAGTAATAGAGCGTTGCCGATTCAAAGGAAGACGAACGTGGCGAGTAGGTAACCGAGGTGTCAGCAACCGTTGCCACGCTGCAACCACAAGCGCGAATCAGGGGATCCCAAGCAGGGGCAGTGCCAGCAGTTCCCGAACCTGCCAGCTCAACCTCAAAGCTGATCTCAACGCGCTGGAAAGCCAGCAGGGCCTCAAAGTTGCCCATGAAACCGCGAACCAGTTCGCGCTCAACCACGTCCGATTGAATCGGGGTGATTTCCAAGCTGCGAACCAAGATCGCGTTATCAGCGCCAGTAGGCGTTGGGTCTGTTGCGTAGCTGCTCTCGATTTCAGCGAGCAAAAGTCGCTGGCTAGTCCGCAGAGTCATCGGTTACAACCTCAATTTCCGGGGTAGTGGGTTGCGCCGGCTCGGTCCGCTGAACAGCTTTCGCTTGCCGGTAATCGTCACCCACCATCGTAGCTACGGCGTTGTGGTCAAATCATCTAACTCAGTTCTATAGCGAACCAAGTAATCGCAACTGATTACGCCTGCAGGCTGGTCAGCGTCAACCATTTCAAAGTTGACGGTCTGAGGTTGAACGTCGATCGCGTGACCGCCCAAGGTCAGGTCAGCCATGATTTTTGAGTGCAGGCTTTCAACAATCGGGTCTGCAACCTCGTCAGGCTCATCACCGCGCACAATTACGCTCACGCGTACAAGCAGCGACCAGTCAAGGGTAGGAAGACTGGTGTTTTGCTCTGGGGTATCGCTAATCGGCTCAACGATCAGAGCGGGCGTCTGACCGCGGGTTAGTGCAACAACCCGACTGCGAAAAATGCGAGTGCTGACATTAGTCGTCCCCGCAAGGCTGCTAATGATGTCTTCAATTATGTTCTCGCGTACTGTCGTCATGAGTCGCAGCAAATGCTCACGTCAAGGGTACGGTCAGCAGCGCTAGCCGTCACAACCAGCCGCAAGTAACGCAGCGCATAGCCGTTATAGGTGTGAATGTGATTGCCGATGTCTTTTGTCTTTGCGTCATCCAGCGGTCCAAAGTTGGTGCCATCCAAACTGCCCTGCAGCTGGTAGGTCACTTGGCCGCCAGCGATGCGGTCAACAGTCGTGATGACGACGCCATCAATCTCAAGGGTTTCTGAGGTGCCCGTGTTGGTGATGGTGTCAAAGTTGTGGATATTTGCAGGGCGATCAGCATTGCCGCCCACGATGGTGTGGCTCATGTCCGCTGCAATGCAATTTGAACAAACTTTCCGTCATCAATGAGCAAGGTCTCTCTGACGGTGTAAGCAGTCCCGTCAACAGTGATTGAATCACCGCCAACGAGACTGCCGAAGTTTGAGGCTCTGGTGGTCAGCGTGTAATCGGTCGTTAAGACCATCCCATCGCTGATTACTTGGCTGGGCATGTCCAAGATCCCATTAGCCGTAGTGCTACCTGCAGTGCAGGAAACACCGAAGTCGGCCAAATAGATGTCCAGATCCTCAGTAATGGCCATGATCAGCCGTACTTCTTAGAGCCCAGGGCAAGAACGCTGACAGCGCCAGCGCCAGTGCCACCAGCCACGGTGACGCTCACTTTGATGTAGCGCTTCATGGCGTTGGTATTCACACTGATCTTTTCGACCAATGCAGTGTTGGCGTCAGTGGTGGTGAAAGCACCGCCACTCACGTCGGTATAAGAACCGCCGCTAGTGTCGGATTCGGTCAGCTTTACCGCGTAGGTAACGCTGCCACCACCTGCTTCAGCGTCCAGCACAACGGCCAGATCACCTTCGTAGTCAACGAGGTCAACTGCAGAGCCAGTGCCTGTGGCCGTGACCACATCGTTGGCAAGCAAGCTCAGCACTTCGGTCCCAGAACCGAGGTTCTGAATGGTCATGATTTAGCCCTCCGACGAGAGGTTGTTTTGGGTTTGGGGTCTGCGATGTCAATAACGACATCCTTGACCTCTTCCTGCACCTTTTCAGGCGCCACAACTGCACAGTTGCTGCCGATCAGGATTGCGGCGTCGGAAGGGGAAGCCTCAACGACTTCCCCAATCCGAACTACCTGACCCGCCAGCGTTACCTGTTTGCGGATCTGGATCTTCATGATCAGAGGGTGTTGTTACCGCGGCTGAAGGAAGCGCCGTGACGGGCAGCCACGTCAACGTCCTGCAGAGCAACAACCCGGACGGTGCCGGAGGTGCTGCCGGTGTAGGGGTCCACCATGATGTCCAGACCGCTGAAGTAAGCGATGATCAGGTCAGCAAAGTTGCCGAACCAGAGATCATTGCTGGCGACTTGGTTGGAGATAACGGCCTCATAACCGTTCACTTCGCCGTTCTCCATGACGAACAGACCGGAGCCAGTGTCCTTGGCCTTGGTCTTCAG
>Ga0255751_10003826_pt1 | contig 13732 bp, 16 predicted proteins | sample 071ome_20_FD_179951 | JGI IMG/M metagenome (GOLD analysis project Ga0255751, IMG submission 179951) | Coastal salt marsh microbial communities from the Groves Creek Marsh, Skidaway Island, Georgia - 071412BT metaG (version 2) | ecosystem: Environmental > Aquatic > Marine > Intertidal zone >...
CTCCCTTATGATTTTCTAGAGAGGGTTTCCTTAAGAATAATCAATGAGGTGAGAGGCGTTAGTAGGGTTGTCTATGATATCTCAGGAAAGCCACCCGCTACTATTGAGTGGGAATAAAATGATTAAGAAATATATCCGAACGCCGTTCTTGGCTGCCATATTGTTAATACCGCAGCTTGTCGGCGCAGCAGAAAGCGGCGACACATCCGCAAATAATCAACCACCGCGCCTGCTATCCGCCTTTTTCGGGCTGGATAACGCCTTGCCCTTTGCCGCCAATCGCCTTTGTTTGGGCGCATGGCGAAAGGATGGCATGCCGGTTGTCATGTCGCATACGCTTCGTGCCGAAACGCTTGAGCCGGAAGATTTTCAAATTATCAGACAATCCGGCATCAGCACTGCGCCCAATTGCGTGACACTGAGACCTGCCCAAGATATTGGCGAAAATCGCACCGTGCTGTTGATTGGTGAGTTTGGCAATACAGATGATGACCCGCCGGCCAAGGTCGTTGTTGTCGGTGATTTAATGTCTGATGTGCCCGCAAATACTCCGGTTAATTTTAAGGGTGCTGAAGTGGAAGTCATACCGCTAAAGGATGGTCCGACCCTCATCTGGGCTGAAGTCATTCCAGCAGAAATATGGGCGCAGGCTGACCGGTTATCAGCTTGTCCGCAAGACACCCGTCAAGTGGTTCGCGTCACATGGACGGGCGGCATTAGCCTGCCGACCGGTGTGCCGATGGGGGACGGCGAGGGTGCGCTTTATCGGGTTACGATGAGCCAGGTCAGTGGCGCTCGCCAAGAGGTTACGCCAATATCGCTGGCAGATTTAGGCGACCGTGATAATAACCACCATTTATGCTTGGATACCGATATCCAACCGATAAGTGTATCTTTCCCTGCCGGTCATTTTGTTGATCCAAACCAAGATTTGAATCCAGACACGGATGTTGATCTGATGGGCTCTGCCCAAAATTAGGAAACTTAAAACGTTCCCTAATCCCATTGTGAAAAAATAATAAGAAGCCCTTTTTGAATAATGAATACTTATCAACTGCCACAATGAGTCAGTAAATAAATACTGTATAATCCTTTGATACAAACTTTGTATGAAACACCTAGTTTATAGGCATATTCATACAAAAATGGGTGCAAAATGAAATATCTCTTATACAAAGTTGATACAAACTTTTTTGAAACCCATTTAAATAAAGGGTTTCAGAGGGTATTACTCATTGAGTGGGAGTAGCCGTGTTGGCGTAAAGCCTCATTCGATAAGGGTTTTATAGTTACAAACTTGTTACTCAATTGATAAAGTATTTCTTCATCATATTGGCCTCTCAGTATTTCTTTTAAATGACAACCTTCCGCTAAAGGGAAGGGCTCGTTATAACGTCATTTTGAGCAGTGCATTAAGTTACATAGTTTGTAACTTTGTTAGATGTAAGTAGTTGTAAAATAAGGTTAATGATTAACTTTTATTCCTTTCTTCATTTCATTCTTTATTTTTTCTTTGGAAGGTATCTATTTTTTTCATGGGGAATTTTTCTTCTTATCTCTCTCTCCTGGGAGCTTTTTGAAATTTTTCTTCCTTTTCAGTTTGCGGTTGAAACCTTTGAAAATAAATTTTTTGACATCATCTTCAATGCTCTCGGATTTTATTTAGGGATTAAAAGTAAACGAAATTAATTAAGACTTATGATCTGGCTGCTCAATGCATTGATAAGTGCTTGTACGTGTCGAAAATCCTCATCTTGATTAGCCCTGAGCGCATTGTTATGGGTGGCAATAACTAAATTCTTATTAGGGTTAATGTATATCCATTGTTGGAAAATACCTCTTGCATAATAGGATTCCTCGTCTGCTAGCCACCATGAAAGTCCATAACCTGAGTTTTGATCTGAGGGTGAAGTAGAAATCTCCATCCAGTCAGCTGCAAAGGTCTCCGTACCATCTCCCAAAATACCGCTATCAAGGGCAAAGAGCCCAATTCGTGCATAGTCTCGCAATGTTGCATTCAGACAACACCCACCTGTTTCACTGCCATTAGGGCTTGATAGAAGCCAATAGGCATCATGCTCCATACCATAAGGAGACCATATTTTTTCCTCAAGATAGATTGAGGCATTACCATTTATTGCAGAGCGTAATAATTCTCCTGCTAAGTTGGATTCAGCGGTATTGTAATTATAAAGCGCCCCAGGAGCTGCGACTCGTGGCAGACCAGATAAATATGAAATAAGCCTCTCCCCATTATAAGTGCCTGCGATGGCAACATCTGATTCTGGATCTCCATAATCCTCATTCCAGGCAATACCGGTAGACATTTGCAGTAAATTTCTAATGGTGACAGCTTCGTATTCTGTCCCCTTAAGTGCAATGATGTAATCACTGATAGGGTCGTCTATGCTTTCTATGTATCCATCTTTAATTGCCGCACCGATTAGCATAGAGGTAATCGATTTTGTCACTGAAAATGAGACCCAAGTAGTATCCTCTTCATGACCATCTGCATAATCTTCCAGTAAGATATTATTACCTTGGACCACAATAAGTCCGCGAAACGCCTCTCGACCCTCAAAGTCATCCAAGCTATAAATTTCATCATCAACTTGATATCTAAAGTCATTCCAGTCTTGCAGCGAGTAATTTAGCTCTTTGATATTATTACCAGCAGCGACTGTTCTTGTAGGCGCAAGATGATCTACATTTGCAAAGGCAAACTCTCTCACTTCCTGGGGTAAAAAAAGTATATTTCTCGTCGTGATTTCAGGCATGCCAAAGCCTTGTTCACTGTTTCGATTAAATAAGATAAGTAAGATTACAATGAATACGAGAAGAATTATTAATGATAGTTTTTTCAATTAGATTAACCTAAAATGAAATAGAGCAATGTTTAACATTTTAATCAAAAATTGTTACTCAATCTATTTTAGTCTTTACCTGCTCTGGTGGGTATCGGTTTTAATTATAGTGCAAGAAGAGGGATTCAGTCCTAGGCAAGACTTACCATGGTTTTTTCTTTTTTCTGGATTAGTTTTTTTGTTATGGTTCACTAAATATTTTTTAACCAATGACCGAAAGATTATTTTTCATGACGGCATGAAGCTAACCAATAAAATTTTTCATTTCGTTTTCATATTCTCTCTTGCTTTTTTCATGATCATTGAAAGCTATGATTTGGGTTAGCTTCCTATTTGCCTTACTTTTTTCATGGATTGGCTTTGTCAATACCTTTTGGGGTAATGATCCTTATTTTGGATTGATCATCTTTGCTTTATCCTTTATTTACTATCTGCCTTTAATCAAGATGATTGAGCGAAATCTTAATTTTGTTCTAATAAGGCGGATAATGATTGTGCTTGGAGTATTAATCCTTTGGGCAAGTCTTGGGGTGGGAGAGCTCTTTGATAAAATTGAATTGATGAGACAAAGCTTACCTTTTACAAATATTACGGGGATCTAGTGGAGAAAATATTTATTGCAGCGTTGGCCTTTATATCTATTGGTGTATTTTCTTTTTGGCGTAACAAGACCGCAAAGCTATTTAACTTTTTTCTATTCTGGTTTTTTGGTTTTTTTGTGCTTCTCTCCTTTGATCTATTTATGGAGGCCATTGTATTTGAGTGGCTTGAATGGAACGGTACTGATAAAAATGACTGGTTTTTCATTCTTTGGTGGGGAGGGGTGATCACTTGGTTTCTTTGGGGTGCTAGGCACCTGTTGCAAAAAAAATAGATTAAGACGAATTAGATTGACTTTAAATTTTTCTTTATTTAGACTAAGTCTAAATTAGACCAAATCTAAATATGAGGAAATTTTATGTTAAATAACATGTTAAGACCATTTTGCTCTTTAGTATTAATGGCAACTTTTGTTACTGGTGGATTGCATGCACAGGGCTCACCAGATAATGATTACTGGTGGCCCAATAGATTAAATCTAGATCCACTAAGAATGAATAATCCAAGTGCAAATCCATTGGCAGAGGATTTTAACTATGCAGATGCATTTAATGCGCTTGACCTTGATGAGGTAAAGCAAGACCTAATTGATGTGATGACAACATCACAAGATTGGTGGCCAGCTGACTACGGTCATTACGGTCCTTTTTTCATCAGAATGGCATGGCATAGCGCTGGTACTTATCGCGTATCAGACGGAAGAGGCGGATCAGACGGAGGCTATCAGAGATTTGCTCCCCTTAATAGCTGGCCTGATAATGCCAACCTGGACAAGGCGCAAAGGTTACTTTGGCCAGTAAAAGCAAAATATGGTGATAGCATCTCATGGGCTGATCTGATGATTCTTGCAGGAACTGTGGCCATGGAGTCGATGGGTTTTGAGACTTTTGGTTTTGCTGGAGGTCGAACTGATGCCTGGATCCCTGATGATGTGTACTGGGGGCCAGAAGGAGAGTGGCTTGCAGATGAGAGACATGGCGAAGGACGACAACTTGCGAGAACTCTTGGTGCCACTCAAATGGGTTTAATTTACGTTAACCCAGTTGGACCCAACGGAAATCCGGATCCCTTAGCAGCTGCGCATGATATCCGTACTACTTTTGGAAGAATGGCTATGAACGATGAGGAGACCGTAGCATTGATCGCAGGTGGTCATACTTTTGGTAAAGCACATGGTGCTTCAAACGCGGCCGAGTGTGTGGGTGTTGAGCCAGAGGGCGGAGATATTGAGCAACAAGGCTTTGGATGGTCTAACAGTTGTGGTACAGGTAATGGTGCAGATACGATAACCAGCGGCCTTGAAGGGGCTTGGACAGTAAACCCTGCTGCATGGACCTATAACTACCTCCAAAATCTTTATGCCTTTGATTGGGTTCAAACCACAACACCTAGCGGTGCTATTCAGTGGGTACCCAGTGACGAGAGTGCGTCTAATTTAGTGCCGGATGCTTTTGATCCAAACGTAAGACATGCTCCAATCATGTTTACAACCGACCTTTCCTTGAGAGAAGATCCCGCTTACAGAGAGATTACATCTCGATGGTTGCAAAATCCTCTTGAGTTCGAAGACGCATTTGCAAGAGCTTGGTTTAAGCTTACGCATAGAGACTTAGGGCCCAGAGCAAGATACCTCGGATCCATGAGTCCAAGCGAAGTATTGATTTGGCAGGATCCAGTTCCAAGTGTTGATCACGAGCTTATTTCAACGGCTGACCAAGCATTGCTCAAAGAGAACATTTTAGCGACTGGCATCGATACTGCTGATTTAATTAGAACCGCCTGGGCATCAGCTTCTACTTATAGAGGTACTGATATGAGGGGAGGTGCTAATGGAGCGCGTATTAATCTTGCCCCCCAAAATACTTGGGAAGTAAATGAGCCTGCAGCACTTGCTGGAGTGCTTGATGCTCTGACTGAGGTTCAAGAGAGCTTTAATGCAAATTCAGATAATGGCGTCCAGGTATCGCTTGCTGACGTGATTGTTCTTGCGGGTAATGCTGCGATTGAGCATGCTGTTTTAATGGCAGGACACTCGGTCTCTATTCCATTTCAACCTGGTAGAACTGATGCGACTCAAGACATGACCGATGCAAATGCATTTGCCGTACTTGAGCCTACATCTGATCCTTTCAGAAACTATCATCAGTCTGATAATCCTGTTTCACCGGTCAACGCTATGATTGAAAAAGCAGCTTTATTAGATCTGAACATCCCTGAGATGGTCGCTTTGGTTGGTGGCTTGAGAGTTCTTGGCGCTAACTATAACGACAGTCAGCATGGAGTTTTTACAGATAATCCAGGTGTATTTTCTAATGATTATTTTGTAAACCTTGTTGATATGTCTACCGTCTGGAACGCCTCATCAGACGAGCAAGGTATCTATGTAGGGTCTGATCGAGATAGCGGTGCTATGAAGTGGACTGCAACTCCAGTCGATCTTATTTTTGGATCAAATACCGAGCTTAGGGCTGTTGCTGAGTACTATGCTGTAAACAATGGAGAGGTGAAATTACTCACAGACTTTGTTGAGGCATGGAATAAGGTAATGAATGCTGACAGGTTTGATTTATAAATTTTAAATTCAAATGAAACCTTAAGGGCGGCCATAGGCCGCCCTTTTTTTATTCATACCGATGAATGATATGATTAGTAATGCATGAGACCTTTTGTACTTTTTGATCCTATTCATCTTGCTACCCTAGCTGTAACTTTTATCATTATTATTGTTGCAACTTTCTGGATTAAACATTTAGACGGGCATCGTCTTGAGCATGCCAGGGTATCACTGGGCGTCTTATTGCTTGTACATTTATTTATGCAGCTTTTTAACAGTTTTAGCTATGGATTACCTTGGCAAGAATCTATTCCCTTGCATATGTGCGACCTTTCTAAGTTGACCATTGCGCTTTTTCTCTTGGGCTATGGAAAAAAATTCTTTTTCTGCGGTCTTTTTTGGGGAACCATTCCAGCCATCATGGCTTTACTCACACCCGCACTACGATTTACATTCCCCGATGCAGAATTTGTAAATTTTTATTATGGGCATGGACTGATCATTCTTGGTGTCAGTGTTTCTGTGTTCGCACTTAATCAATCACCCACCTTTAGGGATTTTTTATGGTTGGTTCAAGTGACCTTAGCCTTGACAGTCATTTTATTTTTTATCAACCATCTCTTAGGTGAGGGAGCTAACTTTTGGTATTTAAAAGATAAACCTCCTGGCGATACCATTATGAATTATTTTCCTGACGCACCCTATCATCTGATAGCCTTGATTCCAGTCGCAATATTTGCGTTCTTCTTGACCTACTTGCCCTTCTTGATGAAGGGGCAATCTAGATAAGCTCAGGTATCCATGATTAGATTCTTTATTTTTCTTAGCTTATTTTTTACTTTGGGCCCTCTTTGGTCACAGGCCATCATTAACATAGAAAACCTAAGACGGGACGGTGAAATTGGAACATTTCTCTCATCATCTTTCTCCTATTCGCAAAGCTCAGGCAATGAGGAAAGACAGAGCTATTTGCTATCTCTTGACCTAAATATAAACAGTCAAGCAAGGCAATTCTTAATTGTCGCTAACCAGTCCAAGCGCATGCGAAGGGAGACAGTTGAGGATGAGATGTCCTTTCTTCATTTGAGAGGCACCTTCCCAATCACGCTAGAAAATATGGATCTGGAGGTTTTCATTCAAAGATCTGAGAATCCCTTTCAGAGGTATCAAAATCGCTATCTCGCCGGGCTTGGCTTTCGATTGGCGATGACAGACGAATTAAGATTTGGTTCCTCCCTATTTATGGAGGAAGAAAATAGCATTTTAGGCGTAAATAAAAATACCAATAGGGCAAACTTTTATCTGAGGAATGCACATCATTTGAATGACATCACTTCACTGAATTACAGTTTTTTCTTCCAACCGTCGATCAATGATTACACTCAGGATTACAAGTCATCATTTGTCATGGGCTTGGACTTTGATATATCGGAACGATTTACCGTTGCCATAGAATTCAGTCATGCCTATGATGAGGACCCCCCCGATAATGCATTTAAAAAAGATCAAAGCCTTATTACAATGTTCAGATATAACTTTATAAACTAATCTATGCCGTTTGTTTTATTTGGAACTCAGCACCTAATTACTCTGATTATAAGTTTTTTAATCATTGGGTTTGTTCCCTATATCGCCTCTAAGAAGTCTGCTGAAGAAAAACATATTTTCGCGGTATCCATTGGTGTTCTTTTATTCGTGCATGAGGTCATGCAGGTTTTTCATGCGTTTTCCTTCGGTTTAGCATGGTATGAGTCCTTACCTTTGCATATGTGTGATCTTTCTGCGACTAGCATTGCTATTTATCTCATTTACAGGAAGCCCTTGTTCTTTAATATTGCTTTCTTTTGGGGGAGCGGAGGTGCACTGATAGCCATGATCACACCCGATCTATCGCTGGGCTTCCCCGATGGGCTCTATGTACCATTTTTCTATGGACATGCGATGACGATTTTAGGTATTGTCTTTGGTCTAAGTTGCCTTAAAGTGAGGCCTTTTTTTAGAGATTATATTTTGGTGACTTCTCTGACTGCTGTCAGCGCTGTCTTTATCTATGTCATCAATTTAATGCTTGGATCAAATTTTTGGTATTTAAATCGAAAGCCTCAGGTAGCGACGGTGCTGGATTTTTTCCCTGACCCGCCGATACACTTATTGATCCTGGTTCCACTGGTCATTGTTGTGTTTTTTATAACCTACGCACCCTTTTTAATTCTTGATCGAACAAAATCTTAACCTAGGCATTGATTATGAGGAGATCATTGAGAGTGAGATTATCATCCTCAAGAATGCAAATACCACAATCGCATTTGTACGTTATAACGAAATTGCTGAGGTTGAGTATATATTTGTCAGCTCGCCTTTTAGAAGGAAGGGAATTGCTACCTATCTCATAAAAAAAGTTGAGCAACTGACTAATCATAAGGCAGTGCCACAGGACCCCATTAGCCCTCTCGGTAAAAAATTTTTTAAGTTAAGTTGATATAATGTCTCCAAAATAGGGGTGAAATTATGAGACTAGTATTTTTAATTCTTTGTTTTATGTCCTTTGGCTTGCATGCCCAAAATTTGAGTAATCAGATACATGAAATATATCAATCAGAGCTGACCGATACATTTGAATTCTTCCATAGCCATGCCGAGCTATCTTTGATGGAGCATCGTACCTCAGCTAGGCTCGCTGAGGAGCTCCGGGAAAGAGGTTTCGATGTAGCAGAGGGAATCGGAGGAACGGGATTGATTGCTATCTTAGAAAATGGCACCGGACCCATGGTTATGGTCAGGGCTGATATGGATGGCCTCCCCATCCAAGAGGCTACCGGACTCTCTTATGCATCGACGAATAAGCAGATAGACCCTGATGGTAATGAGGTATTTGTCATGCATGCCTGTGGACATGACATTCACATGAGCAGCTTAATAGGCACCGCATCATTTATGAGCGCAAACAGGGATCTATGGCAAGGTACGCTTATGCTGCTAGGCCAACCTGCTGAAGAAAGGGTTCTGGGTGCGAGAAATATGATGGCTGAAAACATTTGGGACGATTATGGAGTTCCCGACTACGCCTTGGCCCTGCATGTCTCTGCTGAGACTCCTTCAGGGCAATTATTCGTGACAAACGCCTCACCCTATAGTGGTGCAGACACGATTGACATTATAGTCCATGGTATTGGCTCCCACGGTGCTACACCACACCAGGGGATTGATCCTATTGTACTCGGGAGTCAAATCGTAATTGCTTTGCAAAGCATTATCAGCCGCGATCTTGCACCACGAGAATCTGGAGTGATTACCGTTGGCAGTTTTCATGGCGGAACTAAACATAATATTATCCCAGACGAGGCAAGGCTCCAGCTTACTGTCAGAAATGATAGCTTTGAGACCAGAGCAACGCTCCTTGAGGGCATTGAGCGTATCGCTATAAATCTTGGGCGTGCTGCCGGATTGCCCGAGCATTTATTGCCCGAGGTAATTATTTCAAATGAGTCCGTTCCACCAACGATTAATGATCGACCACTTACTGATCGTCTCATGGCACGATGGGCAGAGCACTTTGGACCTGATATCTTTTTTCCAGAAGAAAGACTTGATATGAAGGCAGAGGACTTCTCGTTGTTTACTCTTGATCCTTATATCCCAAGTACCTATTTTAAGGTTGGCGGTACACCGCAGGCATGGATCGACGAGCAAGCACAAGGCCTGAGAACCGTTGCGCCACATCACTCCGCCTTATTTCAAGTTGATCCGGAGAGTTCTATTACTCTCGGCGTGGAATCCACGGTGATAGCTTTATTAGACTTAATGCAGAGCGATTAATGATAAAAGTTTTGTCCTTTTATGAGTTCACTCCGTTACAAGATTTAAAGCGGATAAAGCTTTTAATTGAGGAGGCGAGAGGTTCTGGCGATATTTTTGGTACCGTATTAATTGCCGAAGAAGGTATCAATGCAACCATCACTGGGCCAGAAGTTGAGATCACTGCCTTTATTGAAAAACTAAGAACTATAGAGGGCGTTAGCATACCCGTAGTGAAAGAAGCAGAGACTATGGATCATGCCTTTAAGCGTTTTAAGGTGAGGATTAAGAAGGAGATCGTCACGTTGGGCAAAGGCCCTTTAGACGTTAAAAATTCCACGGGAAAATTTGTCAGACCGCAAGATTGGGAAAAGCTTATCCAAGAAGAAAGCACGGTACTCATCGATACTAGAAATGAGTACGAGTTCTCGATCGGAAGCTTTAGAGGAGCCATCAGCCCCGAGACGAATTCCTTTAGAGATTTCCCTGATTGGATTGAAGCAAATAAACAGAAACTCGAAGGAAAAAAAATTGCCATGTTCTGTACCGGAGGCATCCGTTGCGAGAAGGCATCCTCATACATGATTAAAAATGGGTATAAAGAAGTTTATCAATTAGAGGGCGGGATATTAAAGTTTCTTGAGGAACAGGAGTCATCTTCGAGCTGGGAGGGCGAATGTTTTGTTTTTGACGAAAGGGTGGCTGTCGATGAGCATCTAAATAAAGGGCGATATCAGATGTGTCACGCCTGCAGATCACCAATCACGCGAAGTGACATCGATTCAGAGGACTACGTCAAAGGGGTGAGCTGCCCTAACTGCATACACAAAACTACCCCTGAGAGTAAAGCCAGATTTGCCGAGAGACAGAAACAGCTTGAACTCAATAAGGCCCGTCAAGTTGGATAAGTATCCTGTTCTCTATACCTTCAGGAGATGCCCCTTTGCCATTAGAGCGAGATTGGCGCTGTGCCTTAATCAAAGACAATGCGAGGTTAGGGAGATAAAGCTCTCAAATAAACCCGCGGATATGATCGAAATGTCAAGCAAGGGCACTGTTCCTGTTCTTATTTTAAGTGACGGTAACGTTCTAGATGAGAGTATCGATATTATGAGGTGGTCTTTTGACCAGAATTATAAAACCAATGATGAGCTGGAGTTATGGATTAGCAAAATCGATACTGATTTTAAATATCACTTGGATAGGTACAAGTATCCGAATCGATATCAGAATACCAGTCCTCATGATCATCGTGATGCATGCCTTGATATGCTAAAAAAATTAGAGGTATCTTGGGCCACTATGGGCAGTGAAGGGGGGCTTAATTTTTATGATTTTGCGTTCTTAACGCTCATCAGGCAGTTCAGAATGCCAGAGCCGGATTGGTTTGATGCCCAAGAACTAGACTTTATCCAAAAAAGGTTAGAGTTCTTAATCACTTCCAGTCTGTTTAGCTCAGCCATGCAAAAGTATCCGCTATGGGATAGCAGCGAAATTATTTATTTAATTTAATCAATTACTTGGAAGTGAAATAGCGTTATGTTAATTTCTATGTAAGGAGAATTAATTATGAAACATCTGATTGCCACTTTGTTATTTTTTTCAAGCTTTGCCCTTTGGTCTTGCCCATCCGTTAGCGGCTCTGGAACAAGCTTAATTTATGACTCGCAAGAGCTTTATGCGCCTAAAAGGCATGATGTGATTGCCGGAGGTGGTGAGAATTTAAGTAATTGTTATGATCTTCCTGGAACAGGCTGGGTTGCCTACAGCCCAGACTTTGAGCTTGATTTCGAACAACTTAAGCCAGTTAGAGAGCTTGAAATGAGAGTGGATAGTGATTGTGATTCTGTTCTTCTTGTTAATGGCCCAGCGGGCAATTGGTTTCATGATGACGACAGTAACGGTTCCCTAGATCCAAAAATTAGATTTACTAATGCGCCTAACGGTATCTATGATATTTGGATTGGAACTTATGATGGCGAGTACTGCGATGCAGTATTAACGCTGGAAACGTTTTAGATAAAATCCTTAATCATTTTCTGGTGGATCATGCCAATTTCGGTATGCTCCTCGCCATGCTCCCTAAAGCCAACTTTTAGGTAGAAAGGAATCGCGTAGTACCTTGCATTGAGAAAGAGGGTTTTAGCATCCTTTGCTTTTATATGATTTTCGATATGCTCGATAAGCCTTTTTCCGATATTAAGTTTTCTAAATTCTTCCTCTACAGCCATGTATCTTAGTTGAAATATTTTCGCCTGGACCTCTTGTACCCTTGCGCAGGCAATAATCTTTTCTTCAAGCTTAGCAACAAAGTGTTCGGCCTCATCCTCTTTATCATCTTTAGTAGTTTCAAGGCCCATGCCAAGTGGTGCCCTAAGTTGTAACCAGCGAAATTCAAAATATTCCTTCATTTGCTTTTCGTCGGTTAGTTGAGAAAATACAGGATTAATATTTTTATTCATAAGGTAATTATGACACCTCAAGAGAGCATGCTGCTAGCAATCGCTCAGGCAAAAAAAGCTAAGGAGAGTGGTGAGGTCCCTGTAGGATCTGTGATTATTGATGATACCGGGAAGGTGATAGCCTCTGCATACAATCAAGTAATCTCGCGGCATGACCCAACAGCCCATGCAGAAATCAATGCAATTAGAGAGGCATGCAGACTAATTAAAAACTACAGACTCAATGAGTTAATTCTTTTTGTTACCTTAGAGCCATGTTTGATGTGTGCTAACGCTATTGCTGAGTCAAGGATCAAACGCGTGGTTTATGGAGCCTCTGACTATCAAGAGGGAACTTTTAATTCAGCCGATAACAAAAATTTGTTGAAACATCAAAACTATGAGGTCATAGGTGGCATATTGGAGGAGGACTGCTCTCGAATACTGAAAGACTTTTTTAGAGAGAGGCGTTAATCAGTTTGAGGCAAAGTACTCATTAAAGCTCATAAGCTTTAATAGCTCATAGTAGCGCCTTACATTTTTAACGTAATCACTTGCCTCATTACCCCTGGCATAGCCTCTCTTTAGATAGGCGATCCAATACTCGTCTTCAAGCCGAGAGAGATTACTCTCGACATCAGACCATACATCTGGATTACCGCCCCTGATTTCTGTGAGTATTCTGGCATCCTCAAGATGGCCAAATCCAAGATTGTATGAGGCTATGGTAAGCCATAAGCGATCCGAACCCTGAATTCGTTCAGGCAGTTTTGCGTCAAGCTCACGTAAATAGCGAGCACCGCCTAAAATTTGATCCGTAGGATCATTGATATCATTCACCGATACAAAATCAGCAGTATCTTGCGTAAGCATCATCAGGCCTCTTACTCCCGTAAAAGAGACAGCATCCTGATTCCATTTGGATTCTTGGTAAGCAATCGCCGCAAGTAGCTCCCAATCAAAATTATAGATATTTTCAGCTTGTATGAAGGCATCAAGATAACTAGGAAGGAGATTTTCAAAATCTCTTTTAAAGGCTCTTAAGTCAAAGAAATTAAAGCTCTCTAGGGCTGCAATATCCAATGAAAGATTTCTATCTGATGCTTCAAAATGATAGTCAAGATAAAACTCTGAGACCTTATCAAACAGACTGCTATCTGAATTAGACATAGCCCAAGAAATAGGTGATAGATTTTCAAATTCTAAAAAGGTTTTCACAGACGGAAAGCTAAACCTTAATATTTCAAATGTTTCTTTAGGGAGAATGACAAAGTCAGCGATTTGATCCTCGATAAGATTAAGCAAAAAATATGGATTTGAGCTATCAATCAGCGAGGCTTTAGATCTTAATTCTATTTGTTGATTAATAATGTTCTCAGCTATAGATCCTCTCGAGACGACAATATTCAAGTTTTCATCGGTCAATTGTTCCGGACTTTTCGATCGGTTACCCACAAGGATATGACTGATTGTGTGAG
>Ga0255751_10003830_pt1 | contig 13725 bp, 13 predicted proteins | sample 071ome_20_FD_179951 | JGI IMG/M metagenome (GOLD analysis project Ga0255751, IMG submission 179951) | Coastal salt marsh microbial communities from the Groves Creek Marsh, Skidaway Island, Georgia - 071412BT metaG (version 2) | ecosystem: Environmental > Aquatic > Marine > Intertidal zone >...
CAACACGCTGCTGCATTCCGCCGGACAGCTGCGAAGGCATTGACGTGGCATACCTCTGAAGCCCAACGAGTGAGAGAGCCTCCATTGCAGACCCCAGACGGGAGGCTTTTTCAACACCCTGAACCTCAAGTCCATAGGCAACGTTGTCGATGACGTTGCGATGTGGGAACAGAGCGAAATGCTGAAAGACCATTCCCATTTTTTCTCGACGAACCGCCTGCAACGCACGACCTGACAGGGTCTGGATGTCGACATCATCAACCCAGACGCTTCCGCTCGTGACAGAGTGCAACTTATTGACTGTTCGAATTGCCGTCGATTTGCCAGAACCAGACAAACCCATAATGACGAACAGTTCGCCCTGCCGGATGTCGACGTTCACATCGGCGAGTCCGACAACGTGGTCGGTCCAGGCCTGAATCTCGGTCTTTGAATGGCCGGCCTGAGCCAGCTCAAGGGCACGACCACGCGGTTGTTCCCCGAAAATTTTGTAGACGCCCTCTAGGCGGATGGTTCCAGTCACGATGTTGAAATATGTTGGCTTGGGCCACCAAAACGCCGAGCAACTCCCGGGGAGCGAACTAGCCCAGAAACCCGGACCTGTCACGCTCACCTAGGGCACTCAAAGCGACCTCAAGGATCACCTTAGCCGATGAGTCCTTCCAAGGCCATTATTTGTTGCCCATTTGAGCAATAAACCCCTAATTGTCTGGCAAAGACGTGGAGAAAATTAGCGTTTTGACCGGCGCCGAGCGGCCCTGTTCGCAGGTTGACCCCCACCCGTTCGACGACTGGCCACAACGGGTTTGGCTACTCGATTACCCCCAACTTGGTAGGGCTTCGCACGGAACCAAAGATTGCACGCCCACTTTTCACCATCAGCCACTGGCATTCCTCCATGTAACGAATGGGGATGCAAATTTGTGTCCTCATCCTCAATGTTGTGAAAGATCACCAAACGCCCAGGCTTCGCCTCAACCTGCAGATCTAACTTTGGAAAAATTGTTCCACCCCCGCCGTCGACCTCGTTGAGGTACATGAGAGCGGTCAACACTCGCTGCCCACCATTCTGTGTGCGTAGGCGGCCCTTCTCAGTTCGCAAATCCCAGCCATCAAAATGAGGTCGATATTCCTGCGTCTCGGCATAGTGAACAACTTGCATTGACTCTGCATGGTGCGGCGGTATGCCGACGAGATCGCTGACTCGATGCATGATGTTTTGGACATTTACTGAGTCGCCATATCGAACCCATGCAACCGAACCCGTTCGAGCGGTCGACGTTGTGTTCACCCTCGTCGAGGTCACCTTGGCTTCCTCAAGTCTCGGAGCGGCAATCTCAACGATGTGTTGCCTGTCATCAGGTGTCAGAAAATCATCGATGACCCAAACGATCGGATCGTCAGCAAGTTGCTGACCGATCGGGTACGAACTTGCAAGTTTCACGTCAATAGTTTTACATGTGCGTTAGGCCAATCGATTGCACACAACCGTTGCTGCACGGAACACATCTCGCTAACGAAAGAGGTCGCGTGAGATGTCCCGCAGTACGGGAGACATGGTTGCGTCGTCATCAAACTCGAACTTGATTCCACTCACAACTGCAACCGGGATCCGTGAAGTATTTCCTTTGACAAGCTCCGCGGCGGCTGTTACCTCGTCGACGACACACAGTTCCTGCACCTTGAATTCGTGGCCGTGTGGATCAACCTCACCGATATATGAACGCATGGGATGCATTCCCGCAAGCCCCACACAGATATCGGTCTGACCCTCCCGCCAGGGTCGCCCGAATGTGTCGCTGACAAGCACGGCTACGTTAAGTCCAAGTTCGTGGAACCGTGCTCGGATGTTGCGAGCAGAGGCATCCGGGTCTTTCGGCAACACAACAATTCGACCATGCGCTCCACTCGACGACTGGTCAACACCCGAATTCGCACACACGAATCCGTGATGAGTTTCTGTGATGAGCACCGGACCCAGTTGGCGAACGATGCGCCGACTCTCGCGAAGCACGACCTCGACAACGCGAGGGTCTTTTTCCCATGCTTGCGACCACTCCTCAGCAAATGCAGACGGTGTCACATCACTGAGCTCAATGATTGCACCCTCTGCTTTTGAGACGATCTTTGACGTCACGACGACAACATCGCCATCAACGATCGGCGTCCCAGCAGCCACACATTGTTCATGAATCAGTTGAGCAAGGTCAGAGCCGACCTCAATCTCAGGTAGGCCTTCTACTGGCCAGATACGGATCGAACCGTCAGACGACATGCCGCAAACGGTAGCCGTTCAGCAGCAATCGCAGCACCACTGAGAACACATGAAGAATCGCTGCCATCCGACCTTGCGGCGCCAAGTTGCCCCGGCTACTGCTAAACACTTTGAGTGTCGAATATCTACCGCATTGACGCAATCACGCTCACAGCGCGGAACATGGCCGAGTCAATCGGGTTCTATGAAGCCCTCGGGTTCTCACTCACGTTCGGAGGAAGCGACTCCGACTTTTCGACCCTTTCCGCTACAGCGAACGGTCCTCATGTGAATCTCATCGCCGTCGAACCACACAATGTGGCCGGCACCGACTGGGGGCGAGCAATCTTTCATGTGGACGATGTCGAAGAACTGCATCGCATGGCGATTAATGCAGGACTCTCCCCATCTACAGAGCCATCAAATGCTTCTTGGGGTGAGCGTTACTTTGCGATCAGAGACCCGTCCGGCAATGACCTCAGTTTTGCTAAGCCGATAACTGATTAGCCAGGTCACGACGGCTGACAGGTTGGACACCACCACACCCGGCGATTTGCCAGCAGCGTTGAGGTAATCGGTGTTGCGCAGCGCCGGCACGGCTGCCCCGCCCGCTTGTACACGTAGAGGCGACTCCCTCGACGAAGGTCGCCCGGCTTTTTCGCACCAACCTCTGCCGGGTCAACGGTGACAATTCGACCGATACGCTCGCCGACTTTCATCAACGAGATTGATAACTCCCACAATTGTCGTGCTGTTTCTTCGTCAACTTGTTTTGCAGGGCGCCTGGGGTCAATCCCTGCGAGAAAACAAAATTCTGCTCGGTAGACATTTCCAATACCTGCAACAACTGCTTGGTCAAGCAGCACCTGGGCGATCGGAGCGCTTCTGCGAGCGAACGACGAAAAGATTCGGTCAAGATCTCCATCGCAAGCAGCAAGCGGGTCGGGTCCGATTCTCTGTCGCAACACATCTTCTTGCTCGGCGCTGATGATCTCGCACGCAGTCGGGCCAGAGAGGTGCATAACGCCGGCATCACCCCGCCACCTCATCCGCGTGCCATCGGTTGGTTCAGGGGCGCTCGAAATATCGCTGAACACCTTGAACTTGCCGAATAAGCCGAGGTGAATATGTACCGTGAGGTCTCCCTCCCACCGATGGAAGAGATGTTTGCCAAGAGCATCAACACCCTCCAACCGACGGCCAGATAGTTCTGCTGCACCATCAGCAAATCGCCCCTGCGGCGAGTCAACCTCGAGTACGTGTCCACCAAAACGACGACGCTGCAGTCGGGCAGCCCGATGAATGGTGTGGCCCTCAGGCATCGGGCATCACCCACCCCGGAGGCCAATTGAACGAATCGGTCACGCAGAAATTGTGACCGACTTCGGCGTTATTGGCTAGTTGTTCTCATAACGCCTCAAGCATCGTGACGTTTGCCATTCCTCCGCGCTCACACATTGTTTGGAGACCCCGCCCGCGACCGCGACGGTGTAGTTCGTGAACCATGGTCGTCATCAGCCGAGCCCCGGTCGCCCCCAACGGGTGACCGAGCGCAATCGCTCCACCGTGAACGTTCACTCGATCGAGATCGGCGCCAAGCGCCCTCTGCCACGCAAGCACGACGGATGCGAACGCCTCATTGTTTTCAACAAGGTCGATGTCAGAGATCGAAAGGTTCTCTTTGTTGAGGGCTCGCTCAGTTGCCGGAATCGGTGCCGAGAGCATCTCGAGAGGATCAGAAGCGCTCACACTGAGGTGCGAGATTCTTGCCAACGGGGACAACCCATAACGCTCAACGGCGTCTTCACTCGCCACCAACAGCATCGCAGCGGCATCAGCGATCTGACACGACACGGCCGCCGTGAGTCGTCCATTTGGCTTGAGCGCTGGAAGTGACCGCATTTTGTCAGCATCAGCTGTACGTGGGCACTCGTCGTGGGCCAGTCCCGCAACCGGAACAATTTCATCGTTGAAGACTCCATTAGCGATTGCGTTCGTCGCACGCCGATGCGATTCGAGTGCGAACTCTTCCATATCGCTCCTCGAGATGTCCCAACGTCGAGCGATCTGCTCGGCACCGTCAAATTGATCGAACCTGGCATCGCCGTACCTCTTCACCCAACCAGGCGACGACGTGAACGGATCAAAGTCGTCAACTCCGGGGACCGAAAAAGCCTGCATCATCGGAACCTGCGACATCGACTGAATGCCGCCGGCGACAACGACGTCTGCTTGACCCGACATGATTGCTTGGGCCGCAAAGTGGACTGCTTGCTGCGACGACCCACAGCGACGATCAATGGTGGTGCCTGGGACGTGTTCAGGCATATCCGCCACTAGCCAGGCGGTTCGTGCGAGACATCCCGCTTGCGGGCCGACCGAGTCAACGTTGCCGACCATGACGTCATCGACGACACCCGGATCGATCTGTGAACGGTCGATGAGCTCTGCAATAACAGCAGCGCCGAGGTCAGCTGGGTGAACCTCAGCGAGCCCGCCGCCGGCTTTGCCAACCGGGGAGCGAACTGCTTGAACGATGTAGGTCGGGATTCCTGAAATTGCCATGAGCGCAACATAGAAAACATTTGTTGGTCGATGTCGGGGAATTAATTTTGACCCGACCGGGTCGCAGGGCTACCGAGCGGTTGGCATGTCAAGTGAGGCGTCGCCCGGCATCCCTGATTCTGGCCAGCGCTGCGTCACAACTTTCGCCCGGGTGTAGAACTCGACCCCTTCAGGACCGTGCACGTGGTGCTCACCAAACAGTGAGTCTTTCCAGCCACCAAACGAGTGGAACGCCATCGGAACTGGCACCGGCACATTCACACCGACCATTCCAACGTGAACCCCCCGAACGAAGCGTCTCGCCGCTGCACCCGAGTTGGTGAACACCGCTGTGCCGTTGCCGTATGGGTTTGCATTGATGAGATCGATTGCGGCATCGACATCATCAACTCGAACCACCGAGAGCACTGGACCAAAAATCTCGTGCTGATAGACATCCATCGATGTATCAACTCGGTCGATGACTGTTGGACCAACGAAGAATCCGTTCTCAAAACCGGGAACCACAAGACCACGCCCGTCAACTCTGATCTCAGCTCCCTGCGCCTCGCCAGCTCCGATCAGTCCGACGATTCGGTCACGACTCTCTGGCGTCACGATCGGACCCATTTCACTCGCCGCATCTCGGCCAGACCCGACCTTGACTGCCCGCGCCTGAGCGTCGACAAGTTCCATCAGGCGGTCGGCTTCGCTGCCGACGGCAACGGCCGCGGAGATCGCCATACAGCGCTCACCGGCCGAGCCGAACGCAGCCGCAGCGAGCTGTTCGGCAGCAAACGACATATCAGCATCTGGCAGGACGACCGCGTGGTTCTTTGCGCCGCCAAGCGCCTGAACGCGCTTCCTGTTCTCGGTTGCACGCGCGTGCACATACTGAGCGATCGGGGTTGATCCGACAAACGACACTGCTGCTACATCACTATGGTCGAGCAAGGCGTCAACAGCGACCTTGTCGCCGTGAACGACGTTAAACACTCCCGCCGGCAGGCCGGCTTCGGCAAACCACTCTGCAAGCAACACAGACGCGGACGGATCACGTTCAGACGGTTTCAACACGAAGGTGTTACCGCATGCAATCGCAACCGGGAACATCCACATCGGAACCATCGCCGGAAAGTTGAACGGCGTAATGCCGGCACATACTCCGAGTGGCTGCCGGAAGGTGTAGGAGTCAACTCCACCCGACACCTGGTCGGAATATGCACCCTTGGTCAACGTCGGCAACGAGCACGCAAACTCAACAACCTCAAGCCCCCGCTGAACCTCACCTGCTGCGTCCGACAGCACCTTTCCGTGTTCATCTGAAATCACTTCAGCAAGCTGCGCCGAGCGAGCGTTGACGATCTCGCGGAAGGCAAACATCACCTTCGTTCGCGCAGCAAGCGACTCTTCAGACCATTGGACGAACGCTGTCGCCGCAGACTGCACGGCAGCATCTACGGTCGCCTGAGTTGCGAGCAAGACCTCTGCTTGCACTTCACCCGTAGCGGGGTTCCACACCGGCGATGTAGAGCCACTGTCATTGTGGTCGGCGTTGTTATTGATCCAATGCGGAATTACCCGAGTTGCCATGTGGTCAGGCTACGCCAGTGATTGTCTCGCGGTTTTGCTCGGCGGAATTCCGACGCTGTCACCTGCGGTGACGGTGCGCGATACTCAAGCCATGTCAACTGCTCCAGTTGTGAATATTGACGCGACAGCCTTCTGGAACGACCCTTACCCGACGCTTGCGGAGATGCGGGCGAACACACCGATCTGCTTCGTGCCTCAACTAAATGCAACCCTGATCACGCGCCGCGATGACATTCACACCTGCGAGAAGAATGTGGCGGTCTTTTCATCCGATCAGCCAGGTGGGCTGATGAATGTGCTGATGGGCCAAAACATGATGCGGAAAGATGGCGACGAGCACCGAAAGGAGCGCTTCGTGTACTACCCAGCGATCAGCCCGAACAAGGTGAAGGCTTGGTGGGCGACGGTGTTCGAGCAGCTCACCAATATGGTGCTTGATGACCTTGTCGACCAGGGATCGGCTGATCTCGTGCCCACCTATGCAACCGCTCTCAGTGGCGAGGCGTTGAAGGTCATCACCGGGTTGACGAATGCAACGTTCCAAGAGATCAACGACTGGAGTCAGGCGATGATTGATGGAATTTCAAACTACGCAGGTGCTCCCGAGCCTGAAGCCAGGTGCAACGCGGCAACTGCGGCAATCGATGCTGCAATCGATGAACGGTTACCCGAGCTTGAGCACACACCCGATATGAGTTTGCTGTCGGTGATGCTGCAATCAGGGATGCCTCTTGACCAGGTGCGAGCCAACATCAAGTTGACGATCTCGGGTGGGCAGAACGAACCACGAGACGCAATTGCCGGTGCGATTTTCGCTCTCCTGACCCATCCCGACCAGTTAGAGCATGTCCAGAACGGTTCAATTTCGTGGATGCAAGTATTTGAGGAATACTGCCGCTGGGTTGCGCCGATCTGCATGTCGCCACGCCGAATCGCGCAGGAGTTCACCTACAACGACATCACCTTCGAACCCGAAGAGCGCGCAATGTTTATGTTCGGGTCAGCGAACCATGACGAACAGTATTTCGACCATCCCGAACTGTTCGACATCACACGGGATGTCTCACCAAACCTGACCTTTGGTGCTGGGCCACATGTCTGTGCGGGTGCGGCAGCATCACGCAGTTTGGTGGGCGACTTCGCTCTCCCCCTCGCATTTGAGCGACTGAAAAACCTCGCCATCGACGAGTCTGCACCGCCGACGAGGTTCGGTGGATGGGCATTTCGAGGACCGCTCAATATGTCGGTGACGTGGTTAACGTCGTAGCACGTAGTCGTCTGCTGGGTTGAGGTGGTCCCAACACCGGTAAGAGCATCTCTGTCGTGACGTCGCCGCCCTATTCTCGGCAGATGCGTCTCGGACTTATTGCTGCTGCCCGAATCACCGATCGAGCGATCGCTCAACCTGCCCGCGACCTTGACGATGTCACCTTGGCAGTCGTCGGGGCTCGAGACGTTCAACGAGCGCAGGTTGCCGCTGATGAATGGGGTGTCGAGCGAGCGGTCGGATCATATGAAGAGGTAATTGCGAGCGACGACATTGACGCCATCTACATCGCCACTCCGAATGCGCATCACCGCCAGTGGGCGATCGAATCGTTGCGTGCTGGCAAACATGTGTTGTGTGAAAAGCCACTCGCCGCAAACGCAGAAGAGGCACGCGAGATGGTGGCAGTCGCCGAGGAAACTGGTCTCATCCTGATGGAGGCTTTCCACTGGCGTTACCACCCTCTTGTTGCGCAGATCCAAGCCATGATCGACGCAGACATGATCGGGCAAATAGAGGGCGCAGACGCTGCCTTTGATCTTGCCGATGGACGGATTCCACAAACCGATATCAGATGGGATTACTCAATTGCTGGAGGTTCACTGATGGACCTCGGTTGCTATCCGGTGCAGTGGTTGCGATGGCTACTCGGGCCCACCCCGACAGTTGCATCTGCATCAGCGGTCTGCCCGGTCGAACTCGTTGATGGCCGTATTGATGCCGAGTTGCAATGGCCAGATGGCCGGGCGGCGACGCTGTCGTCATCAATGATTGAGCCGGACGGGCGCAACGACATTCGACTGTCGATTTACGGAAGCGACGGAACGATGATCGTGGAGAACCCGCTCGCTCCTCAGATGGGCTCATCGATCACCGTTGAACGAAACGGCCAGCGAGAGGTGTATGAAGTCGACTCATCCGCAAGCTATTTCCATCAACTCATTGCATTTCGAGATGCAGTTTCGTCGGGCATTCCGCCGATCACCTCGGGTGACGACTCAATTCAAACGATGGAAGTCATCGACGCGATCTATACGACTGCCGGTATCGGCCCTCGCCAAGCACTTCCCCATTGACCCGCTCCTCCACACCGGGCTGCCTCGCCGAGACGAGTGCCCGGCGTACCCGCTGCATGCCGTGAGGAATTCGCTGACGGCGCTTCTTCACATGTTGTTGCAACCACCTAACATCGCCATCTGATGGACTCTCCAACAGAACGCGACGTTGAACGAGATGTACTCAGTTGGTTCCAGGATGCGTGGGACCCGAACATCTCGCTTCTCGAATGGCGAACTCGCCTCGTCGAATCTGGCTGGGCGGTTCCTTCGTGGTCACCCCAGTGGCACGGTCGGGGTCTTCCTGCGTGGGCAGACCGTGTCGCTCATAGAGCAATACGACAGGCTGGCGGAGTTGCAGTTCCGCTTGGCGGCGGAATGAGCCTTGCTGCACCAACGATTTATGACCATGCGTCAGATGAGTTGAAATCGAAATACCTGAGACAGACGATCACGGGGGAACTCACGTGGTGCCAGTTGTTCTCTGAACCCGGTGCTGGATCAGACCTGGCGGGCCTTCGATGCACGGCTGTTCGCGATGGCGACGAATGGATCATCAATGGCCAAAAGGTGTGGAACACGATGGCCCACGACGCCGACATGGCAATCCTTGTGGCTCGCACCGACTGGGATGTGCCGAAACACGCAGGAATTACCTACTTTCTCATCGACATGCGCCAGCCCGGGGTCGAGGTTCGCCAAATCGTCGAAATGAACTATCACGACTCGTTTAACGAAGTGTTCCTCACTGATGCACGGGTGCCGGCAACCGATGTTGTCGGCGACATCAATGACGGCTGGAAGGTGGCGAGAGGAACACTCGCTCACGAGCGTTCGTTCGCATCGATCGGAAACGTCTACTTCGCTCCGAGCGCTACCGGGCGAGTTGTTGAAGAAGCGAAGGTTGAGGCCGCAGAATTCAATAAGACATACGAGTGGTATCCGCAGCGTATGGGTCGCGCCGACCTTGCGATTCCTCGGGCTCAGGCGCGCGGGGTGAACACCGATCCGGTTATTCGGCAAGAGCTCATGAAACTGATGAGTTTCCATCGGGCCTCTGAGTGGACGGCCGAACGAGCAAAGGCGGCAAGGGCGCTTGGTAAGCCGCCGGGCTCTGAGGGCTCAATCGGCAAGTTGGCGCTGTCACGAATCGCTCGTCACGCAAACCATGTGCATTCGATGATCGCTGGTGCGCAAGGGATGCTGAAATCTGGCGACGACCCGCTCGACGCAGTTGTTGCGGAGATTCTTGTGTCGACTCCAGCGCAGTCGATCGCCGGGGGAACTGACGAGATTCAACACAACATCTTGGGAGAGAATGTGCTCGGTTTACCGAAAGAACCAACCACGGATCGCGGTGTGGCGTTCAAAGATGTGGGGAAATCATGACCGGCTCAACTTCTGCGTCAAATGACGCGCTTCGAGTAACTGTCGGCGATGACTTTGTCGCTGTCATCGAACTTGCGAAACCTCCCAATAATTTCTTTTCAATGGACCTCATCGGCGGCGTTGCCGAGGCTCTAGAGACCCTTGATGCCGATGACCTCTGCCGTGCGGTAGTGCTGTGCGCTGAAGGAAAGCACTTTTGTGCTGGGGCGGATTTCTCTGCAGGTGAAACGTTCTACACAACCGAGGACCTTTATGCGGCAGCCGTTCGGATATTCCGCGGTAGCAAACCAATTGTTGCTGCCGTGCAAGGTGCTGCGATTGGTGGCGGTCTCGGTCTTGCCCTCTCAGCCGATTTCCGCATCGCTTCCCCCGAAGCCCGGTTTTCTGCAAACTTCGCACGATTGGGCTTCCATCACGGATTCGGCCTCAGTGTGACATTGCCGCGACTCGTGGGCCCGCAGGCCGCTGCCGAGTTGCTCTACACCGGGCGAAGGGTGACAGGCGAAGAAGCGGTAGCACTTGGCCTTGCTGACCGGCTCGCCTCGCTCGACGATCTCCGTCCCGTTGCTCACGATCTAGCCCGAGAAATCGCAATCTCGGCACCGTTAGCAGTTCAGTCGATACGGAAAACTCTTCGCGGAACCATCGCCGATGAGGTCGCTGCGGCAACAGCTCACGAAGGAACCGAACAGGCCTGGTTGCGTGAAACCAGCGACTTCGCCGAGGGAACTCGAGCAATGGCTGAGCGGCGCGAGCCTCGCTTTACCGGCAAGTAGTGCTCACCGGTCGAGTCAGCGCCTGCACGCTGACCTGACTACGTTTGAGACATGGGCATGATTGATGACATTGCCGATGGGGTTGTTGCGGCAATCACTGCCGGCGATAGCCAAGCACTGGGCGCTCTTTATCACGACGATGTCGTCGTCTGGCACAACACTGATGGCGTCGAGATGACCAAAGAACAGAATCTTGCGAGTCTGGATGCCCTTGCCGCTACGACAACGTCACGAACGTTCACTGACATCCGTCGGCATCACATCGAGGACGGGTTCGTGCAACAACATGTGCTGCACCTCGACTGGGGCACAGGGTCGGGTGCACTTCCCGGTTGTCTCGTCGTGAAAATCCGCGGTGACAAAATCATTCGAGCCGACGAATATCTCGATGGCGCAACAATTGCGTCATTCCGCTAATCGGATGCACACCGGTCGAATCGATGCGCAACGTCGAGCTGCAACTCGACGTCGTATCCCGGTCGCAGCCGACAACTCGGATGCTTCATGCGGATTTTGCATCAACGACGATTTCGAGCGATTCAGCCAAGTTGATGATGTCTTCGCTCGGTCGCGTTACGACAGCGAAGTGCGCACCGACAAGAGCGATGCATTCTTTGCGACCTATCGCCAGCCGCTTGCCGATTGGCGGGCAGCCAAGGGGTACCAGCAGAACGACTACGCATTCAGAAATGCAACGTGGCACGTCGCCGATGTGTTTGCCGAGATGTACGAATCGAGTGATCGGCGAGACGGATTCTTAGATCCTCTCTCGATGCTGCGCGACGGTGCCGCAGAGCGACAAGAACTTGGGTCACCCGAACAGGCATCTGCCCTCATCAAGCACGCAGCACACACGGCTGGAGCAGATCTCATCGGCATCACCGCCTACGACGAGCGATGGACGTATACCGAACGGTTCGCTGTGCAGAGAAACGGCGCGAAAGCGAATGACCTCCCAGATGATCTCGACAATGTCATTGTGATTGGCCAGGCGATGGACGCATCGCTCATCGAAACTGCGCCGTCGGCACTGTCGGGCGCCGCAACCGGTATGGGCTACAGCCATGATGCAGTCGTGCTGCTGACCATTGCGCAGTACCTTCGCAATTTGGGCTATCAGGCGGTGCCGTCAATGAATGACACCGCCCTCGCAATTCCATACGCAATTCAAGCGGGGCTTGGCGAATACGGACGGCATGGTCTTGTCATCACTCCAGAATTTGGCACGAGCGTTCGGTTTGGAAAGATCTTCACTGACGCCCCGCTGGCTCATGACCGGCCAATCTCGTTTGGCGTGACCGAAATGTGCAACATCTGCAATGCCTGCTCGACGGGCTGCCCATCAAAAGCAATTCCCGATGGCCCACCGTCGCTGCATCGACATAACAGGTCAAATATTCGGGGCATCAAGAAGTGGTCAGTTGACGGAGAGAGGTGCTTTTCGTATTGGGGCAAGATCAATAGCGACTGTTCGGTTTGCGTGCGCGTGTGCCCGTTCACACGGGATTACACCCAGCGACGTCACCGGGTCTGGTTACGACTGGCCGGCTCGCGACTTCGGCGGTTTGCGTTATGGCTAGACCAACGGGGAGATCGGGGGTCTCGACGTCAGACCGACACCTGGTGGCCAACTACTTGAGGGTTTCCCCAGCAACAGAAGTCAGCATCTCGTCAGAACTCCACTTTGCAAACGTCAGCGGCATTGAGATTCGAGTCTCGCGTTTTAGGCCCGCGGTTACCACTGCACACCTTTCTGGATCAGCGAGGAGACATCCATCGTGCCCGCAACAGCAATGTGGGTGAGCACACCCAACCAGATACTTCGTGACTGCAATGCCAGGCTGCCCATGACAAGCGCCCCGACCACTGACGCTATTGCTTCGAGTGGGGGTTTAGAAAAGTGAATAGCTAGATACGGGAGCACCGCTACGAGCACCGCATTCGGACCAAAGTGATTTGACAGACCGATCACGAGAAAGCCCCTGAAGAAGGACTCAATTGCCACAAACTGCGCCGCATAGATGATCCACCAAACCAGTAGCCGCAACAGCTCTACTTGGGCACCCTCTCGCACATCGAACAGCGGATATCGAAACTGAAACTCAGCTGAGAAACTCGCAAGGACAACCGCTGGGAGTGCCACCGAAAGTAACACTGCGTACGGGCGCCAATGCGCGCTCAGACCTCGAGTTCTCCATCCGACATCCCTGAATTTGATGCCAAACGCCAGGCAAACGATTGTGGGAATGACCAGGTAGGCGATGATTTGAATTCCTGCCCATGCAGCAATTCGACCAAGCGGGTCCACGATTATCGGGCGGGCCCTTCCTCCAAACCGCCCAATAAATAATGAACAGGCGGCAGTGATGATGATGACGGCAACTCTCCGGTCAACACCGCGAAGGTACCGAGTGTGTTGCACTAACTCACCCTTTCAGGAGAGGTTCTCTCGGGCACCTTGGCTGGATTGTTCGACGAAGTTAGGTAAAGCAGGCATACGTCACAGTTGTTGATGTCGACTTGGTGTACGTCCCATCAGACACAGTGATCGAGACCGTGTAGTCACCATCCTCACCAAGCGCTGGCCATTGGTCGAGCGCGATCTCTTCAAACGATTCATACCAGCCTTGACTTGACGTCACCGGCTGACCATTGACTGACGCCGTTATCGAAGGTGTTGCCGTATGGCCGGTCACGTAAACATGAAGGTACAAGTCATAGTTATCCGGACATCCTAAGCTGGAACCACTCCACTCCAACTGCAGAGAAAGCGGATTTGGCATCGTTGTGGTTGTTGTCGTGGTTGACGTCGTTGTCGTGGTTGACGTCGTTGTCGTGGTTGACGTC
>Ga0255751_10003850_pt1 | contig 13673 bp, 19 predicted proteins | sample 071ome_20_FD_179951 | JGI IMG/M metagenome (GOLD analysis project Ga0255751, IMG submission 179951) | Coastal salt marsh microbial communities from the Groves Creek Marsh, Skidaway Island, Georgia - 071412BT metaG (version 2) | ecosystem: Environmental > Aquatic > Marine > Intertidal zone >...
CTTTTTCCAACACAAGAAATACCCAACCAGATCCAAACTGTTTGACACCTGCATCAACAAATGCTTCTTTGAATTTGTCCAGTGTGTCAAAATCATCTTCTATTTTGTCCAGCAAAGATTCTGCAGGCTCTTCATATTCATCAGTCATTGACTGCCAATATATGATGTGATTGTAGTTTTGTCCTGCATTGTTGAAAATGCCATCATCTGCATCACGTGAATCCACAATGATTTGTTTGAGGCTTTTGTTTTCATAGTCTGTGCCTTTGATCAAATCATTTAGTTTGTCCACATATGTTTGATGATGCTTGCCGTAATGTAGATCAAGTGTTTCTCTGCTGATTACAGGTTCAAGATCTTTGCGATCATAAGGCAAGTCCATAAGTGTAAACTTACCACCATTGACGTTCACGTCATCTGCTACTTGATCTAATTTCATTACTTCTTCTTTGGTCTGCCTCTGCCTTTTTTAGCAGTTGCTTTTTTTGTTGTTTTCTTTGTTGCTTTTTTAGTTGACTTTGTTGCAGTCATCTTTTTTGTTTTCTTTTTTGGTGCATCTACTGTTGTAGACTGTGCCGTTGCAGCTGTTGATGCTGTAGGCTTCTTGTGTCCACCAAATAACCAAGTTAATAGTCCCATGATAAGGTCTCCTCTTTTTATCATATATTATAGTTATTATTGTTGGTTTTGTCAATCACCACACAGGCGAACCAATAGAAATTAATTGGTATTCTGCGGCCAAAAGTGATGAAGCAAGATTTTTTGCTTTGGATTCACACTGTATGTCAAAGTGTTTGCCAAATGGTTTTAACCAAGCATTGGTTGGTTTGTGCCAATAAAAGTCTGAATGTGCTCTGATGGTTGCACGATTTTCACCTTGTTCAAACAATTTTTCTCTATCCAACAGTGTGTTCATGTCACACTTGTCCATTAGTACTTCACGTGGTTGTGAATAGTGCATGGCAGGACGTACACCACGCCATGAATCGATGATGCGTTTGATTCTGGCATCATCCACAGTGATCCATTCACCGGTGTTGACCCAATGATGGTGTATGTCAAACACCAGTGCCACATGTTTTTCCAGTTCAAGTATGTCGCTCAGTCCCCATTTCATTTCTTCGTTCTCAATGGTGATTGTGTTGCGAGCTTCTGGTGACAGTCTTGGCAACACATCAATGATGCCTTGCGGCCCACGTTTGCCTGATATATGCACATTAATTTTGAAGTCTTGAAATTTTTTGCCATAACCCATCCAACGAGCCATGTTCACATGATATTCAAATTCATCAATGCTTCGTTTAATAACATCATCTGATTCTGATGCCAACACAGTGAACTGTCCAGGATGAAAGGAAAGACGCACACCATATTCCCTGGCAGTGACGCCAACTTCTGCAAAATGTTTTTCACAGTATGCAATCACATCAGGCTTTGACCAAAAGTATCGCCATGTGGCTTCTGTGGCCACAGGCAGTATGGGTGAACTCAATCTGCACATTCTCAATGACGGAGGCAGTTTGCCAGTGTATTTTACAAGTTCATGAATTGATGAAATGTTGTGACGCATGAGATCCCACAATTTTTCTTCTGCTTGATCTTTGTGTTCGTTGAGCCAACGCACTGTGGTCGATCGACAATTTAGTGGTTGTTCTGTTTCTTTGAGTATTTTAGGTTTAAGAGTCCTGTCGTGATGTAGATACTTGCAACAATAACCTATACGCATTCTATAATTGTATTACTATTTTGTATTTTGTCAATATGATTTGACTGTTATAATTGGAGCACCGTCCTTGGATAAAACTACTTTTTGTCCGTGATTTTTATAGGTTTCTATAATTTGTTTTGCAATATCTGATGGTGTATAACTGAGTTCATCTTGCCACTTTTCATTGATAATTGTATTAACTTCATTTTGTGTAAACACACCACGTTCAATGAGTGGTTGGTATTTTTTCTTTTGGAAGGGTGTATTTCTGATGGCGCATGGAGCAACTTCAACAATCCGGAATTCAGGATAATGTTGTCTTAATTGATCTAAAAAATTAGTTAAACAATTTTTAGAAATACCATATGTAAGATTTTCTTTGGTCATTCTATAACTTGATCTACTTGTTAATACAATTATACAACCTGATTTTCTCTCTTGCATATATTTTTGTATTAACATCATGTTACCAACAAGATTTGTGTTCATGGTTTTTTGTACATCACTTGCTTTTTGTTTGACTATCTCTACACCCCCGGCTTGATTACAACCAATCAAAGTGACAAGCACATCATAATCTGCAAGCATGAGTCTATCAAAATGAATTGAATTCAACACATCGCAGTGTTCTCTATCATATGCATCTATATTCCATTTGGACTGAGATTGTATTTCTTTTGCTATTGGACTTGTAGATCCAAATAATGCCACTCTAGATGGTGATGTCATTTTGTATTACCTTGTAGAAATGTTCAGTTGCTAAACCACTAATGCGTATTCTGTAACACGATTGATGACTGCCATTGTAGGTACCATGTGGGTATTTTGTTACAGGCCAGAACAATGTATTTCCTGCATGCCATTGGGTTATGACTCGATTGCCCATCATAAAAACTTGTCCAGGTTCCCAATCAGTTACAAAAACAATTATTCTAACTCCACGTTTGATGGTGTCATCCATTGTGAAACCTGCATCACTGGCACTTGCATTGACATCCATGTGCATGGGAATATTTTGCCCAACTGCTTGTTCAGTCATTACAATTTGCGGAAATTCTAAGCCAAGCACACTGGCAAGTTTTAAACCAAATTCTGTTTTTGTTTTCAACAAGTCCTGTCGTCTTCCAAATGTCGACTTGCTGTCATATCCAATTTGTTTCCATAGATCATAATGTTTCCTTGTGGTAGGTCTTGTTAGATCAGGATCAGTACCAGGAGTACCATCAAATTCATTTACTAATTTTTGCCAATCAGCGATTATTTTAAACCGATCAAAGTTAATGTCTTGTTCATGAGAATCATCCCGCCATTTATCAAAATGATATTCTGATATTTCATTTTTCACAAAATTGTAAAGATTATCATATTGATCTAACCTATCTAATACATTAGACATTTTTGTACTCCTTCACTTTTTCAACAACATATTCAACTTCTGCATCAGTCAAAAAACTATGCATAGGAATGCTCAAACTAGAATTATTGTAAAATGATGTGTTAGGATGATGTGCAATTTTTTCTTTTGCAAGAACACCAGTGCCAAAATTATCTCTATAATGTTTTTGAGATTCTACCCCATCACCTAACAACTTTTCATATGCCGCATCTCTGTCTTTGAAAAATACAGCATATTTTTGTCTTACAGAATAATTTAATGGCGGTATTGATCTAAAGTTTATATCAGCAGATGTAAATTCTTTGTCATAGTAGTCGGCAATCTCGTTGCGTCTTTGGATCCATTGGTCTACATGCTGTAATGACAAATAAACTTGCAGACACTTGTCTTCGTGGGGTTGTGAATTTATTCCTAAATATTCTATATCAGAGTCTCTCCCTGTTTTGCCATTGGTTCTCATGCGTTTGATTTTGTAGGCTAGATCATCAGAGTCTGTTGCGATACAACCACATGTTACAAATGTACAACACACTTTGTTTCTACCAAAACTATAGGTTACTAAATCACCATAGGCATCACACATTTTATCATTGTAAAAACTGAAATAACTCTGTGCGGCATCATTGATTAACAGTATGTTATATTTTTTTGCAATTTGTTCTAGTTTGACCATATCTGGATTATCACCATATAACCCAACAACTACAATTGCTTTTGTGTTGGCAGTAATCTGTTTTTCAACAAGTGCAACATCAATATGTCCATAGGAATCTACCTCGATAAACTTTGGTATAGCACCTACAACACCAATTTGATTGACACTGGCAACATAGCCATAGTTTGGGCATAAAACTTCATCACCTGGTACTATGCCTGCAGCCAGCATGGCAATGGTCAGTGCAGAAGTACCAGAATGACACATGAAAGCATGTTTTCTGCCAGTTTTTGCTTTGACAAATGATTCACACTTAGCAGTGTATTCATCATCAAAAGTTTTGTTTTGTAGAGTACTTGGTAACAGATCTAAATATTGTTCCTGCACAAGATCATACAACCTATCACCATTAATTGGTTTGACCTGCATTATTGGAGTCCCCAATCTTTTGCACCTTGTTGTGATTTGATAATATCTTCATCTTGCCAAACAAAATTACTGATAAACAATTTAGACTCTATCCATTTTTTATAATCTGCTGTGTTGATGGCATCGATTAAAATTGATCTTAGTAAGTCAACATCATTATTTTTTTGCAACCAATAAGCATGTTGATTGATGTAGTTGTAATCAAAATGTTTTACTATTTCATCAAGTGGGTCTATGCCTTGCACATTGATATCATTTGTCACAGCAAAGCAACTACCTTGAGGCAGTTTTCCTAATTTTGATAAACTTATTGCAACATAATCTACATCATCCGAAACAAGACCTAGCACCAAATCGCCACTGTTTCTATATGGTATAGATTTAACTGGTTTGTTTATAGACAATGAAAGACTGTCAAAAATTTGTGTGGGCCATGATGCACTATAACCAATCACAATTTCTTCTGCACTAAAATTTTTATATTTTTTAGAACAAAATATAATAGGCGCTCTATATTCTAATACACCAAAACTATTAGCATTTGGTTGTAAATTTTCTTTAACATTTGCACTGTCTATCCAAGGCATAATGACAGCATCATTTGTTGTTTTAAAAATTTGTGCAGACTTGCTAAGATTTCCTGCATTTATTAAATTAACTTCATGGCCAAGTTCAATCAAAGCATCATGCATCAACATTGCTCTAGTATGAAAAGTACCACCAGGTTTGCCACTTACAATTATATTCAATGTTTCAGCAAACACATTGCTCCACATCAAAGTCAATACTATGAAAAGTGTTTTTTTCATTTTTTCTCCTAAAGTTTAAAGTATTTGCTAGTGAGATGCTCACACACGGCTCGGCCTACGCATTTAAGACATAGAGGTCGATTTTTTTTGCCGACGTCACGGAATGTGGCGTTGCATGTTTACTTATCACCATAGTAAATTATAACTTATAAATGCAACTGATTCAAGTTTATTCTGCAGAAGAAAAACAAACACCATTGGCAAAACATCAAATTTTTTCAACATTACACCTAGAATAGTAAATGCAAAGAATACCAAAGCAAAGTACAAATATTGATCTGTGTTTGATGCAGTAAAGAAAAGTGCAATCATGATCAATGCAGTTATAAACCATTTGAAATGTTTTTTTGCATAGAACAAAATATGTTGCAATACTGTGCTCAAGGGCCAACTTACAATTACTCCTAAAAAAAGAGAAACAGCAATACTAGTAGCAATAATTAATTGAAAATTATTTTCTAGGACTATCTGCCAATTTATTTCTAGTATGTTGCGTTCCATAATTGAAAGTAACATTGCTTCTGAACCTGTAATAGGAATTCCAAGTATTATCAATGGTAATAGAGTTACGATAATTGCACTGTTGTTTGATGCTTCAACACTAATCAATGATCTGTAACTAGGAGTTGATGAACGGTCAAACCATTTTGAAATTTTATGTGAAAGGTTAGTTGCTAGCACAGTTGATACACCTGGAACAAGACCACAAACAAATCCTATGCCAGTGCCAAGAAAACTGTATTTTATGTTTGAAAAAAATATTGATATGTCTCCGACATTGAATACACTCTGTGTGTTTGATTTGACAAGATTATATGTGTTAGTCAGTTGTGGTATTACTAACAAACCAACCAACACAGGAAAAATCGGTAATCCTGTAGATAAATCAGCATTGGAGAAGGTTAAAAAATGTTTTCCTGTGTACTCATTGAATCCAATTTTGCCAAAGATATATCCTGCACACATCAAAATCAAAGTAAAGTACCATTTGTTTTTTGAAGCAAATAAAAAAATACTCAAAGTCAAACAAAAAACAATCAATTGATTTATGGTTTTAAAAAAGAAATTGAAAATGCTTTCATAAAAAGGTGTAAGTGCAATAAGAATTAATAGGGTGATCAATCCTGCCACAACACTTGAGAGGCTGGTGCCGATGATTGCTCTGTGACCATAACCTTTTTTTGCTAGTGCATGACCTTCGATCACAGCAGGCACACTATTAGACTCGCCGGGTATGCCGAAATAAATCGATGTGACACTGCCTGTAAATTGTGCAAGATTCGCCAACCCTATATAAAAACACAATAGACTGATCAAATCTAAACCAAGCAAATATGGATACACAATCATTAAAGACACCAGCAAGCCAGTTCCAGGAATTAATCCTGCAAAAGTACCCATGATACACCCTAACAGTGTGTTGATTAAGGCTGACTCGACCATATGTATCCTGGCTTCATAATTTCAATTTGTTTAGATTTGAAATCTGGTTGCGACCATACATAGTCAAATGTATTTTCTACATCATCTATTTTAATTTTGTATACATCGAGATAAGAAGATAAAATTTGCCAAATCTTTTGCGGATCGTTGGTTCCGAATGACTTTTTTAAATCACATTGACCTATCTTTATAAAACCTAAAGCCAATTTGGGATCCTGTTTGTCGAAACCATTTCTGTCTAACCATTTGTTAAAAAGTGTTTGTTCTTCTGCAAGCCATGGAGCATTTTGTTCTGTTACGTCTTTGCCCCATTCTATATCAAATTCACCAGTATAATATTTTAAAGAATTTATTGACGAACAAATTACATCATCTACATCCTTGCCATCTTCGTCTCTGAACACTTCAATATGTGTTTTCCCAATTTGTGCCCAATGTAGATAAATGCCGCCACACTGTCTATCAAATTTATTCTTCAAAAATAGACTGTAATCTTCATCTTGTAAATTAGATCTTGGAGCTTGCAACCATGTATTGATTTGTGACGGTCTTTGCCATTCAGGTTCGAATTTAGATTTCCTATAACTCAAAACATATGACTCTAGTTCATGACAAAGATCATTGAGTTGCCTGATTGCATATTTTGTTTCAAAATCTGCTAATTTGTAGTAACTGCTGAGCCCCCATGCTTCACCTTGTAAATCTTCAAAATACCTGTGCAGTCTATTCATTGCATCATGTTTTAATCTACAACCTGGAGTTGCCATTTCGTCTCCGTTAACTGCTTTTCCTACTGGTAAATTTTCATCATACATGACAGTTTCTTTTGTAAACACATCATCTATGTGATATGAGTTAAGTCCAGATTGTTGCCATTGGTTTGACTTGTTAAACTTATTGATTTGTAAAATTGATTCGTTAATTTGATCACACAAAAAATCAATATTACGAGGACTGTCAGTGAATCCCATAAAACAATAATTTTTTTCAAGATGATAATTTTTTGTGAGTAGTTTTTTTAATTCTGTCTGCCATCTTGATGTGAATTCAGATGGTAGTATATCGAAATGTACATCGATACAGTCTAAAAAATTTTGTGGGTTTCTGTAGGTTATTATCATTCTACTGTATATACAGCAGAATTTCTTTCATGTTCCCATATCTCGACTTTAGTAAGTCTTACTCTACCGCTAGTCTTGGCATGGATCAGCGGCATCACATGGTCATAAACAAATTTACAGGATGCTTCAATGCCTGGACCCCAACCTTTCGAAACATCCATCACATTGATATTCATTACCCCAAGGTCATGCATTTCTTTGAGTTTGTTAAGTTGTGGATCATCGGATGCTATCATCACTCTGTGGTCCCATTGTTCTTCCAGCCATTGCTTGACATCTTTGAGATCGCCAAAATCCATCACCCATTGTCTGTGATCCAACTCGCCTTCAAATGTAAACTGAATGTATCTACCATAACCATGTACCCATGCACAGTGTCCTTCATCTCGCCACTGTCTGTGTCCTACAGATATTGGCCCTAATTTTTTTGTTGATTGAAATGTCATTAAAAGTCTCCTTCTTCGAATATGGTTGGTGTGTTATTGCAGTAAGGTAATTTACCTTGATTTCTTCCTGCAAATCTCAACATGGCTTCATCTTCTGCTGGTTTGATCTTTTTGTCTTCGTTGCATATCCAAAATCTTATTTTGATTGTTTCAAGGCCTGTGAAGCCTTTTCTTTTTCTAAGATCTCTAAAATTTATCCATTGTTCGGTTTGATCTACACCATCAAGCAAATCTGTTGTGCCTAGGATCTTACTGACGTGTTTGTATACTCTTTCAAATATTGTGTGTTCACTCCATTTGCCTTTGATGAATGACCCACCTGCTCTGCCAATGTAAAATCCATCCGGAAATGTTTCGTCTTTCATGTGATACAATCCTTTGATATTAGGATAACCGTCTTTGAGGTCAATATTAGAAAATGGAAACGGTGTGTCATCTAAAGATTCTTTGAGTGGATTGTTTTTGTACCATTGCTGGTCAATGGTGCCATCATCGTTTCTTTTGGAAAATCTAAATGAAGGATGCCTTAATCTAGCACCACCGTCTCTATATAATCTAACTCCTTTGCGGATTTGTGTTTCTTTGTGAATCTCGTATATTTCTCCATCGAGATCAAACCATTTTGTCCAGTGTATTTTGCTCATTGTATTGTTATATTGTACATCCTTATTCTGTAACCATTTTGTTTCATTGACATGACAGCATCAGTAAAATCCTTAATATTATACACAGTGTTCATCTTGAATGGCCTTTTGTGAGAAATAATCATTACCATTTCGTTTGGATTTTCTTCTTTAACAGTTCTTATAATATAGTCTGATGATGGCACAGTCAAGTTTTGATTTGCCCGATCTTGTTCATAGTCATTTGGATATATTTTTACAGCACGATCGTTCAAAATAAAAATTTTATAGTATTGTTTTGATTTGCCATGAATTGATATTTGCATGTGATCATTATTGTAATATTGACCATGTTGGTTAAATGTTGCTGAAAAATCATGATCGTGATCATACACTTTTTCAATAGGTATTACTTTGCCTGTAACTTTTGCAACACAAAATCTTTTGCCATCGCGATGTTCAATCTGGGTAGCGAACTTAGAGTTTTTTACAATGCCTGGAAATGCAATCCATCTAAAAGAATTAAGGTTACAATTATCATTGGTACAAGTTTTAATATCATTTACTTGTATGACTTGACCAATTTCATTCTCGATTAACTGTTTGGTTGCTTTCAGTTTGGCAATTTCACAAGATTGATTTTCTGTGATGTTTGCTCCAAAGTCGTGTATGCCTATGGCAGAGCCAGACCATGCTGACAGCGACCAAAGGCACACTACGATTGTGGTGGTTAATTTACTCAATTGTATCTGATTGAGCAAATGCTTCATCGATTTCGCTGGTATCTATTTCTACTACACGAGCAGGAGGATACCAATCAGTGCGATCGAATTTCATCAATATGAAAGATCTGTAATTTTGTCCTTCATTAACGACCACTTTGTTAACTATGATGTAACCACCCATATCCAACTCGTCAATCACTGCTTGTGACATCTTAGTTGTCTGTTGGATTGTGTTACCTGACACTACAGATCCGGAATCTTCTATGTATTTCTTAAAGTCTCCATTGATGTAGTTCTGTAGTTTATCTGCAATCATGACCTTGGCGTCATGGATACCTTTGTCAATAGCAAACTGCATGTCTTCACTATAACCTGTGGCAACTCCATACACCCATTCGTCATCCTTTGGATATTCAAAGAACCACTCTGGAACTTCACTGCCACCACGCAGTTTTACTGTATCAACATCTACACCTTTGTTGATGTTCTTGTTCAACGGATTCATCGAAGAACAAGCACCAAGCATCACAGCAAAGGCGATTATTACTAGTTGTTTCATAAGTTAATTGTACTACAGATTGGTATAATGTCAACCAGCAAAAGAGTCTTGAAATACTTGGATTTTTTGGCTGTATCTTCCAACAGATTTTACAAATCCGTTATGATATTCAATTCCGTGTTTGATATTTTTATATTTGTTATAAAGATTTTTATGGTTTTGAAAAATTTGATTGGTAAGATCTTCATGACCTTGTTTGAACAATTCTTTTAAAAACCTTTTATTTTTGATACTTTGGTTGAATCTATTCTTTCCGATGAGTGCTTTGTCGATGAACGATTTTCCTGTAAGATAATATCCTAGATTTTCTATCAAATCAAGGCGTGTGTCTTTTTGATAACTGTCTGTGTTATTATATCCTTCTTTCAATTTAACTGTGTTCAAAAAAGCATAGACTTGAGCCGCAATTAACTCTGGGTTATTTTTATCACAGAAGAAATGATAGATAGAATTAATCTTCATATACTCGGACATTGGATCATCTAGTACACACCAATAAACCTTGTTGTCTTGTTTAATCAATTGTGGTTTTTCCTGTCCAGTTAAAGTGACTGTATCCTCATCCAGAGCAGGTGGCATATATCTGCAGATGTATTGTCCTCTTAACCAAATAGGACTACCTCTCACAATAGATTCGTCTGTGTGCCAATCATTGGTGTAGTAGTAATCTAAATCTTGTAAAGTTGGATGTATTAAGGTCACTCTGCCAATATTGTTTGGACAGTGTTTTTGTGCATAGGCAATCCCATGTAGATATTCGATGTTTGTTTTTTTATCGTTTTGCAGACTGACTAGATGGGTAATGGTTTCATCTATGTAAATGTCGTTTTCAATTGCAAGTTTTAATATTGTAAAAGAGTCGGTACCTCCGCTGTACAATAATCTTAGTTTGTTGTATTTGTTGCGGAGTTTTTTTAATTGTCTAACCATCAATGATTGAATGTACCTTTTATCATAAGTTGGTTTTTTGATGCCTTTGAGAGTGGCTATCAAATCTTGATCAACAACATATTCTATATGTTTGTAGCCGTCGACTAGATCGTTAAGATGCTTATCGTAAATTTGCCAAAGATTAAAATATTGTTCGCCTGAACAATTATAATATTGATGAAAGTTGGTATTCACAAATATGATTTATCAATAATAAAAAGTAGCCCAGGCACCGTCTGGTAATTTACATTTCCTTGCTGGCATCATTACTCCATTGAGTGGTACTTGAAATATTCTATTTGCACAAAGTAATCCATCTTTTGATACAAAATAGTCACCCTGTGCTTGATTATAGTTAGGATCTACCCAGGATGTTGACGGTGTATTATGTTTTGGATCTAACACAATACCTGCATCAACAACATAAGGAATTGATAGAACTGTTATAAAAAATATGATAGTTAAAAAAATATTTCTCATTATACCTTCCTTCCTGCTGTTTTTAGATCTGACTTAGCAATTACCATGTAGGGTCCTTTGTTATACGCAGGCGCAATTGAATACTGACTGCTCACAGCCAATCTTTCTCTGTCATCACGTTTCTGCATGGCAGTACCAGGCTGAGATGATGGAGCAGAATAGTATGGATTGCTCACAATCTGTCGGGGATTGTTAAATGTGTTTGTGTCAGCAAAAGCAGTGTAATCCTTGCGGATATTTCGCTTTTTAGGTGTCACACCCAGCGATTTAAGATACTTGGCATGTTCTGTCTGTGCTTGTCTATCTCTGGCTGTTAGACCCTTTGTTTTGCGTTTGCGTGTGGAATTCATGCTTAACGCAGGGCTCATAAGATGCATAGTCATACTATTATTATAAATTAATCTTTGTCTTTGTCAAGTGAAGCAAGATAGCCATTATCGTTATATAAATTGGAAATATCCATGTTTTGTTCCCAATTTAATTGATCTGGATCTACACCGTTCATTTTGCCAAACAATACATGTAACGATTTGATCACTTCCCCAAGTTCGCGTGAATCAATAATAGGATCTATATTACATCCGGCTTCATGAGCATATTCTAACAGCAGTTCTATAGCATCAAAAACCTGCATGTCAGATGCTGTAAATTGTTGATCTGGTTTTTCCTTAAACTTGTCACGATTGAATTGAATTATTTTTGCCATTGTGTTATAATACTACATATACATAAATTGTCAATATGATTAAAAATCAACACAAATGGCCACTTGAACACTGGCATATAGAATTATGTTCCAAATGTAGTTTGTACTGTCCAAGGTGTTCCCGCCAAGAAGTTCCTGAAGGTTTGCATAATGGTGAATTAGATTTAGAATGGTTTGAAAAAAATTTTTCTTTTGAATTACTTCAAAATGTAAAAAAAATTACTCTCTGTGGGGACGATGGCGACCCGATATATGCTAAAGACATGATTCCGATAGTAAGTTATATTAAAAAAAGCAACCCTAAAATACAATTTGTAATTGTTACAAATGGATCATACAAAACCGGCAAATGGTGGCATAGTTTGTTTGAATGCCTAAACAAAAATGATCACATACATTTTTCTATTGATGGGTGGGATAATCAATCAAATAATTTATATCGTGTAAACTCTTATTGGGAAAGTATCATGACAGCAGTTGACATAGCCGGTAGTTATGATGTGTACAAAACATGGGCCACCATTGCATTTAAGTTCAACGAAAACAAAATAGATGACATGAAAGAGATCGCCCGAGGAAAAAAATTTGATGCTTTTCAATTAACTTTGAGTAGCAAGTTTGGTTGTAACTACAAAACATATCCAGAGAATGATCCATTGCAACCAAGCAGTAAATTTGTTTCTGTGGGAAGGTTTACAAGAGAAACTGACCTTTTAACAAATCGGGTGTGGCATGATTCTGTGTCTAGTATTCATCAACAAAGATACAACAAAATGAAATCTATTACAAACAAAGTTCAACCTCTCTGCTTTGTTGGCAATAAAGGATTATACATTAATGCAAAAGGTAGGTTTTATCCTTGTTGCTGGACTGGATTAAGATATCAACACAACAAAGGACTATTTGATAACATAGATTATTCAAGAACATTGATTGATGTGCTCAACGACTCTGAGTGGACAAATTTATTTGACAGTTTTAATGAAGAGACTTGCCCATTAGAATGCAAAGAAAAATGTTCAGCAAAAAAATTTACACTTGAACATGCAACTAATTGGTAGGATTGTTTATAATTCCTCTAATTGAATGTATCCATCTCCATGTGGCCAATGCCATGATGGCCCATGCTCCTGTAAACACACCGATTCCAAAAAAGAACGGCTGTGCCCACACTGATACCCACATACCAAATCTGCGTTCTTTGTTGGTCTTGCCTGAAACAAAATAGATTGAAGTGACTGATCCAATCAGTGCAATGCCATTAATGATGTGAAACATGAGATTATCCACGTTTTTTACCTCTGAATGTTATTCTGCCTTTGGTCAAATCGTAAGGAGTCATTTCTACAGTCACCTTGTCTCCAACCAACATTCTAATCTTAAACTTTTTTAATTTGCCTGCTGTGTAGCACAGCACCTTGTGTCCATTTTCTAATTCTACCATACATCTTGATTCAGGCAGTAGTTCTGTTACCACTCCTTGAAATTCTAAATTATCTTCTTTGCTCAACTCATCTCCTTGTCATGTTGTTCTATCACCTGTTCAATGTCTTGTTGATTGAACAAAAAGCCACTTGAACTCAATCGTGGTCTCTCACGTTTGATTGTAACATCTGTTTGTATGTCAATCAATCGCTCAAATA
>Ga0255751_10003855_pt1 | contig 13658 bp, 6 predicted proteins | sample 071ome_20_FD_179951 | JGI IMG/M metagenome (GOLD analysis project Ga0255751, IMG submission 179951) | Coastal salt marsh microbial communities from the Groves Creek Marsh, Skidaway Island, Georgia - 071412BT metaG (version 2) | ecosystem: Environmental > Aquatic > Marine > Intertidal zone > Salt...
ATTTGCTGTCTGGAGAATCAGTACCAATTCCAACTTTTCCACCACTTTCTCCAAAAATTACATCTCCATCTTGTTGAATGTACATTCTTCTATAAGTAGATGAATTTAATGGTTCGATATTATCTAGACTTGTATTGCTATTCCAGGGCCCCGTTGCTATAGCAAAATTACCGCCTGAGTCCCCTTGTAGTATTACAAAACCACCAGCAGCATAATCGGGGGCAAATCTATTTAAGTTTGCTGATCCCCCTCCCGTTGCTCCACCACTGTAACCTACAAAATCAGAAGTTGTTAATGCAGCATTAAAAGTAATTAATGGGGTATTAGTAAAACTTGTGTGTTGAAGTCTTCCATAAGAGCCCCATTTAATTTCATTTACATCTGTTGTAGAGGTACCTCCCAATACACCACTATGTCTTAAGGTTAAACTATCCTGTAAACTTATAGTACCTGATGAGATTGTTCCTGTAAAGGTGGCATTGTTTGAGCTGTCAAGTGTTAAACTATAACCACTATTATTATAAAATTTAGTGGCTCCAGTAGAAGTTAGAGTAGTATCAGCCCCGTCGTGTTCAAGTTGACCATAAGCACTAGCATTTGTACCGAGCCGGGTAACACGAATAACTGCACCCCCTGAAGCATCAACATGAAGAGACTGAGCTGGATTGTCCGTTCCAATACCAACATTGCCGTTATTTAGTATTGATAATCTATCAGCACTATTTCCTTGATCTCTAATTATAAATGAGCTTCCTCCATATGCACCTAATCTAAAATTAGCATTTGGATGCTGATACACAGTATAAGCGTAAGATCCTCCAGAGTAAAGTTGCATAGAAGCGCCTGCAGAAGCAGTAGATTGTATTTTTATTTGATGTTCTGTATCTGAGTTTACATGGAGAGGAGCTCCAGGCGAAGTAGTGCCAATTCCCAATCTCTCTTCACTTGCATCCCAAAAGAGCTTGGCTGTAGTTCCTGTGTCTTCATAGAAGGAGATGTCGCCTGTAGGTCCGTCAATTTGAACTCTTAACGTGTTGTTTGACATCAAAAAAACATCTGTGTTGGTTTCTGAGCCAAAACGAGTGCTTGAATTAGTAGAAGTTATAAAAGCAGTTGTTGGAGTATCGCTATCTGTAATCCTTAGTGTTGGAGTTGATGCCCCCTGCAACGTTGCATTACCATCAACAGTCAGCCCATCAGCAGTTACTGTTCCTGTTACATTTATATCCTTATTGAAGTCCCATTCATCGTTTGTACCATCGTATGTAATTGTGGCTGATGCTCCATCAACTGTAATTCCAGCACCATTTGCTGCAGCTGCATTTGCAGCTCCTGATGCTAATGTGATATTTAAATCATCTACTGTCATTGTAGTTGAATTAATTGTAGTTGTTGTACCATCGACTTGTAAGTTACCAGCGATAACGACTGTTCCAGTATTGTCTCCTACTGCAGCCGGGTCGATAGTAAATGTTGCTGGACCTGCGATATATCCAGTTGTTGTAATATTACCAAAGGTCGGAGTAGCAGTTGTACTTACATCTTGTCCAATTGAAATAGCACCTGATGAATATGTGACTCCAGTTCCACCAGAAAGATAAGAATCAATTTCGGTATCAACTCTTGCGTTTGTAAAGTAAAGATTAGTTGATCCTTCTGTTAAATCATCTGTAGTTGCAGCTGCAATTCGTGCATCTGCTCGAGCATTTGTAAAGTAAAGATTAGTTGATCCTTCTGAAACATCGTCAGTATCAATTGCAGTTAAATTACTTGTTGATACTGTAAATGAAGTATGTAACATTGCAGAAGTAATAGTATTATCTGCAATATGATCACCTGTAATATAGTCATTCGGTATTTTGCCAGTATTTAACTGACCGTTACTATCTACGAGTTGTGCTAATCTTCTGTTTAATGTATATGCCATTTAACTATTTATTCCTCTAATGCTTCGATCCTAGATGTTAAAGATTCTATTTTTGCATCAGCCTCTTGCAATGCTTTTACTAACATTGGAATAAGCTGTCTTTCATAAATTGCAAGGGTGTTTTCAATTACTCCATCTGGTTCTTTACCATCTTGATAGATTTTATCGATACAATATGGTGTATCTCCATTATCAAATACAAGGCTTGAATCTACTGATTGAACCTCTTGTGCGATAAATCCATATAAAAACTCTTCTTCTGCTGTATATTTCCAGTCAAAAGAAACGGGTCGAAGTTGATTAATTTTATCTAGCATTGAGGGAAGATTTTGGATATTCGTCTTTAATCTTTCATCGGAAGAAGAATAAATATTCGAACCGCCTTCAGTAGTACCAATATTACCATTTACAGTATCTACACTCAGACGAAGAAGATTCTCTATACTACTATTATTCATTGCAGAATTATCTGAATCTCCATACACTCTAAAGTGACCATGACTACTATTTGTAGAAACGTTTACTCCATCATAGTACCACATCTTATGGAAATAATCAAGTGGGTCTCTAAACTGAATCATACCATCACGAAGACCCATTGCAACTTTACCATTTGCAGCTGAAGCTGAATTTCCTGCTAAGAAAAATGCACTCGAAGTTCCACCATCTCTTAAACTCCAAATACCTCCTGCTGCATTAAATTTAACACTCTGAGCCGCAGCAGTATAAGAGTAGAACTGTAAATCTCTTGATGATGTGTTTGGTACAACTTGCCAGTTTAATCGCGAACCACCTGTAGCATCTCCAAATAATATTCCACCGTCTCCACCTTGTGCTTGCCATAAATACAGATATTCATTTCCTGCTTTATCTGAATTAACTGCTAAACTTTGCCTTACATCAACATTTCCATAAAATTGATGCTTACCATCTGAATCAAAGAACCAAGTTCCACTACTATCTTTTATCCAATTTGAATAGTCTCCACTATCTGATAATCCTCTATATGCATATGTAGAGCCTTCGCTTTTTGTTCCATTTGGACGAACAAGAGTAACCATTCCAGCATCACCATTTCCATAACTAAATGATGGGTGATAGGTAGGGTTATTGTAACCACCGACATGAAATACTGGATGTAAACCATCTGAAGTATTTCTATTTAAGAAAAGAGTACCGTCATTATAATTATAGTGACCATGTGCTGTACACCAACCTTCTCCAGAGATAAATTCATATCCACTTCTAAATGATAAACCTGCTGAATTGGCAGTATTTGTAGCAGTCAATGTTGATGCATTTACCTGCCCTGAAAAATATCCAGCTCTAAATCTTACAGCATCTCTACCTAAATCAATTGCACTACCTCTTCCGTCATTTGTACTCATGCTAAATGGACTTACGCAATCTCTCACACTATCAAAGAATATTCCTGTATCATCAGAACCTATTCCAATCCTTCCAGATAAAGTATTGATTTGACCATCTGTTGAATCATCATTTCTAAATAATATTAATGAGCCATCTCCATTTCTACGATCAAAAACAGCAGATACTGCATTATTAGTAATAACTTTTAGATAACCATAGTTAGTACCATCTCCAATTTCTACACCACCATTACCCATAATTGTCATTCGTGGTTTAGTAGCTGTATTTCCTCCACCGGAATTAGTATAAAATTCCATTTTAGATTCAGTTGAAGCTGAAGGATTTAACTGTTCTACTCTTATCTCTCCTAGGTAGGCATTTGTTGTTACTTCATTACCAAAGACAACATTCAAATGAGACCCATCAGAATAATTTGTTCCAGTCATATATCCGGATATTCTTAAACTAGCAGATGTAGCACCATAAGCTTTTGTTGGTTTTATATCAACTGAACCATCAGAGAATACTTTCAATCTTTCTCTTTCGGTTTCTATAGCTGAGGTTCCCCTAGTTTTTATTACAAAAGATCCTAAAGAACCAGTACCTTCAGGCTGTGCAATTAAAGCAACTCTATGATGTTGGCCTCCAGCGTTGAGTGCCGACATTCCAATAGAAGCTTCACCCCCAGAATGAGTATTAACAATAAAGAGCTCATTTTGTGCTGCCCATTGACCATCTGAAGAAGTAATATCTCTACTGCTTTCTATTGCTACATTATAGTTTTTTGATACGCTTCCTACATAAAAATAAGAGTTAGTAGCTAATGAATTTCCGGATGCAGTTGCATAATCAGCAGCTAATTGTAATTGATCATGATAAACAACTCTACCACTAGAATCAGCAGTAAATAATATATTTTGGCCAGATCCAAAAGGCGAATCATAATTTAATTGCAATCTATTAGAACTATTGCCAGTATAGAAGAATGTATAACCATTAGTGTCTCCTATTTGTACAGCAGAAGTAGTACCTGTAACTCTTATTACTCTGTCTACGTGTAAATCTGCAGCTGCACTTGCTACGTTTATTCCAACACCAGTACTATTTGCAGTAATAGAGTTTGCTCTTGCTGTATTATTGAATATTAATACATCATTATCATTAGTATGATGACGTATTTTAAAGGAAGCTAAATTTTGATCGTTTTCAATATGCCAATCTTCACTGTTAGCTTCAAGATTCAATCTTACTCTATCAGCTGTATTTCCCCTTGTATTCACAAAGTTAATATCGAAATTTTGTGCTTGATTGTCACTACTGGTTATAGCACCACTAGAGATAGTTCCAGCATTTGTAATATTATTTGAGTTAAGATCTAATGTACTTCTAAGGGTTGCAACGGCAGAAGAAGTTCCAAGATATAATTTAGAATCCGAATGATCTCTCCAAATAAAATTAGCAGGAGTATCAGTTGAATCTGCAATAATAAAATCTGCATCATCTACTGTCAAAGTTAATGAGCCAGAAGAATCAATAGTATTAAGATTATTAATTCCAACTACACTTATATCTTTATTAAAATCCCACTCGTCATTTGTAGAATCGTAAGTAATACTTGCATTTGCAGTATCAACTGTAATTCCTGCACCATTATTATCGGATGCTAAAGCTGCACCTTGACCTAATAAAATATTTTTATCATCAACTGTCAATGTAGTAGAATTAATTGTGGTTGTTGTACCATCAACTCTTAAATCCCCTGCAATAACAACTGTTCCTGTATTATCGCCTACTGCGGCAGGGTCAATTGTGAATGTAGCAGGTCCAGCAATATAACCTGTAGTTACGATATTACCTACACTACCACTTGCTAATCTTGAATCAACTCTTGCATCTGTGTAATAAAGATTTGTACTTCCTTCTCCAACATCATCTGTATCTAAAGTAACTGAAGCGCCTAAATCAACTGAGTTAGAATTAATTGTAATTGAACTATTTGATAAACTTGAATTTGGAATTGCTGATGTTGTAAAAGCACCTGTTGAACTATTATAACTAACACCAGTTGAACCTGAGAAATGTGCTCTTGTCTCTGCAGCACTTGGTCCAGTATATGTAATCACTCCAGCAGAATATGCAAGTGAACCATCACCTCCAGCATCTGTAACTGAAATGGCTCCTCGTATTGTATCAGTTGTTAATTGAATTACACCTGTACCAGAGTCATAAGAAAGATTACCACCTGTTACTGAAACGGAACCTCTTGCTCTTGTATCAGTATAATAAACATTTGTACTACCTTCACTGACATTATCAGTGGTAATACTACTTAAACTTGCTGCTGATACAGCACCAGATGCAAGCTTATCGCTCGTAATTGCGCCGTTTTCTATAACATCTGCTGTAATTTTTGTAAGTGCCATTTAACTATTTATTCCTCAGTATAAGTCATATTTTGTAAGACAGTTTCTAATCTTAAATTTGTATGACCATCAGAATCTGGATTTTCTACATCACTAACTAATTCTATTGTCCATACACCTTCTTCAGTTTTAGACCATTTTATCACTCTTTCTGTATCTACTACGATTACTCCATTCATTTTTATCTCCTTAAATTCCTCCCGCAAATGGGAAATTACTATTTCCTTGAGCATTTCCTTTAGTACTTGTTGTGTGGGGTAAGTACATTAATGTATAGTATGACCAGGATCCAGCATCCATACTATTAATGCCAGTTGCACTATAGTTAAATCTTATTATATCTCCTGCTACTACATCAAAAGAGCCCTGCCCTGAAATACTATCCCATTCACCATTTGTATTTGTTATTAAATGCATTCCAACATTAATACTGGATGATGCAGTTGAATTTACTCTTTGCACATAAACTCTGGCATAACTGGAACTTCCAGTAGTTATTATATCTTGATGAACAGTATAAAAAATGGTTCCTTCTGTTAAACATTGAATTCCATAAGTAGGAGAACTTACTATTTGAAATATTTCTTTATTTAAATAACTATGACCAGCGCTTGTAAATTGTCCATTACCTCCATCATTAGCTACAATAGAAGAAGCTCCTGCACTCGTTAATGTAAATGTATGTACATAAGGAACTTTTGGAACAAAGTTTGTTTCTTGCCCTCCACCACTATTATCTACCAATGATGTACTGCTACTACCTCTTTTATATCTTCCATCAAAAGTCATTGATTCAGCAAAAGCTTTAAATTTAAAATCTGTCCAACCAATTAAAGTAGTATGTTGAGAAGCATTGTCCATTAATCCACATCGAAAATATACTGAACCTGTAAAATCTCCATCTCCATGATGAAGAACGCTTGTTAAATTTAAAGTATAACTTGCACTTGTGCCTCCTGCTCCAAAAGAATTATTATCAACTTGTGTATATACTTCTCCATCATAGGAATACCATAATCTTGCATATCGAGTACTTCCATCTGCAGAGTTAGAAACACCAAAATATGCATATATTGAACGTGCTTCTACTAAATCTACTTTAAATTCTACATAAGCTTCGCTTACATTTTCTCGTCCTACGCCAACATAATATAGATTATTACCATATTTACCTGGATTAATATTTGCTCCATATAAACTATACACATTTGCAGCTAAATTTGCTTTTTCTTCCCACGCATCTGCACTACCATTATCATATGCATCAAATTCTGCATAACACCATTTTTGTAAATTATGGTCATTTGTATTATTATTAATTTTTGCTACATACGTAGAAGATGCATCATCATAAAATTCTATACCGCCCGAAGTAGAACCTAACTGAAAACTATTAGTTGAATTACCTTTTAGTTTCATCCATGAATTACCAGAGTCTGTGCTTTCTAAAGTAGCTATAATATTACCAGTACTACTTGTAGCGGATTTAACATGTAACCCAGAAGCCGGACTTGTCCCAGTTCCGATTCCAAGTTTACCATCAGAAGTAATACGAAGGGCTTCATCTAAAGTAGCTGCACTATCTGCCGAAGCTGAAGCAACATTATAAAATACAAGGTTTCCGGAACTGTCAAAATTTAATAATGAAGCTGCTCCTGTTGTTCTATGTTTCCACCCACTGTTATAATAAAGATTATTACCTAAATCTAAAGCACCTCCTGTACTTCCTAAAATAAATGCTTCAGTTCCTATAAAAAATTGTGGATGTATATTTGTAGTTGGTGGTGTAGTTCCTAAGCCTAAAGCACCTGAACTATCAATACTCATACGTTCAGTATTATTAGTACCAAAAATTATAGGAGTATTATTAAATGAACCTATTAATAACCCATTATTATCAGTTCCATCACTAGCAACTACTGCATAATCGCCTAAAGTAACGCCAAAACCAATAGAAGAAATTCCTGAACCATATATTTTTGCATAAAGTGTATTTGTTGATGTATTAAAAGCAGAATTATTACCAGCAAATAAACCTGGTTGGTCTGTAGTTGTGGTGCTATAAGTAAAGATATTATTTATTCCACCCTTTACAACTAATTTTGAATTTAATGTATCGCTTCCAGTTCCAATTCCAAGCGATTCAGCACTTGCATCCCAAAATAGTTTTGCTGTAGTACCTGTGTCTTCGTAGAAGGAGATGTCTCCAAGATAGTTTATAGATAATCGTTTGGCGTTATTAGTAACAAGACGAATTTCTTCACTAGCATTGTCGTTTGTCGGGTCAATAAATATTCCCGTTTGCTCAATAGAATCACCAATCCAATTAAACGTATTAGGCGTTTGAGGTAAATAAATCTTTCCGTTTGCTCCGTCTAGGGTCAAACCATCAGCAGTTACTGTACCTGTTACATCAAGATTACCTGATACATTAACGTTATCATTAAGAGATAAATCTCCTTGATCGTTTACTATACCACCTCTTGCTTTAATAGAACCATCACTATAAATACCATCAGAGTTATTTACAAATAAGTAGCTTTGTTGCATTAATACCGCGCCATCATTTCTCATGAGCATAATATTTTGGCCGCCACTATTTCTAAATATACCAGCGTAATTACTATTAGTTGAATCAACCCCTACTGCTCTTAATGTACCTGCAACTCCTACCGATTTATTAAAATCAAATCTATCATCGGACTCATTCCATAATAGACTTGCACTAGAACCATCTATAATAATTCCTGATCCACCACTTAGTGCTTCAGTTTGTCCTGCACCTAATGTAATCGTTTGATCTGTAACATCTAGATCCGTTACATTATAGGAATTGATATCGCCTGTGATATTTAAATCACCTGTGACTGTTAAATCAGCAAAGGTAACATTTGAATCTGTGGCAACTGCTTGTCCAATTGAAATTTCACCAGAAGAATAAGTAACTCCGGTACCACCAGACAGGCGTGAATCTACTCTCGCATTCGTAAAGTATAGATTTGTAGATCCTTCGCTTAAGTTATCTGTATCAATAGAAGTTAAATCTATTTGATCCGTTGTGATAACATTATCTGCGATTAATTTTACTTTTGTTGCCATTTAACTATTTATTCCTCGTTTAACCATTCATTTTTAGCTACTTCAGCTTCTTGTAATGTTTGAAAATATTGTTGAGAATGAAAATTAGAATCTAATGTAAATACTACTTTATAAGGCATTGGATGTGTTAAAAGTATTTCTAAAATTTGATCTCCTTCATTAATACTAGGATTTGCTGCAACAATTTCAGCAGGAAAATCTACCATTTCACTATTATCAAAATCTTCTTGATAATTAAAAATATTTGCTTCTTTCATTTTAAGTTAACCTCTCAAATTTTATCCATCCAGTTGCGGAGTTACTTGAAGAATAATAGCTAGAAAATCTTACCTCAAGGTTATGATTATTACTACCATTACTTGTAATTCTAAATTCAAATGCCCCTGTATTCCATCCACCATCTGTATAACTTATATTGGAAAATGATGATACTCCATAGCCTGGAAATGTTACTGCGTAAGCATAAGACGCCATATCTTTTGAGGCTGCATCACCAACAGTTGCATACATAAATCCAGTTGAATATGTAAAATCACTAAATAATACTCTCCAAGTATTATCTCCAAGAGTAGTAAAATTGTATACTTGTGTAGCCATTCTAGATGCAGGACCACCTCCATAAGTACCAACAGCGCTATTGTTTAAAGCACCTATAGATATTGGTGTTTGCTCTATATAATTTTGTCCAGTAATACGAACAGCTTCGGTATAACTGCCATTACTTTCTAATCTTTTACCAAAACTTATATCACCATCAGTTCCAGAAGAACTATGAAATAAACTAAGTTCTCTACCAGAACCTGATAAGTCAATTCCTAAACCTGATTTAATAGTACTTGCATTATCATAAACATAAATGATTTCTCCGTCTGCATCGCCCATACTTAAAGTACCACGATTAGAACCATTATCATAACTTAAATTAATTTTATTAGATCCAGATTCATCATAAAATTTTATAGAAGAAATTCTATTTGAAATAGTATTTTGAAGACCTAGGGAAACATCAGCTCCTCCAGCATTTATATTACCTACGTATAAACTTTCTGTAGGATTAACACTTCCTAAACCAACACAACCATTATTTTTAATTGTAAAGAAATTATTTGTATTTGCATGACCAATATATGAAGATTCTTGAGTAAAAGAACTTTCACTTGACTTACGATTGATTGTAAATAAATCACCGTTAGTATATGGTGTTCCTATAAACCAACTTGATTGACTACCAACATTCCAAGTAAAAACACCTTGACCTCTATAGCTTGGGGTTTCATCATTATCAGAACTTCTTAGAAGTATACTTCCTTGTATATATCCCGCACCACCATTTGTAAACACACCTGAACTATTAACCTGAAATAAACCACCACCTGGACCAGAGCTATTACCAAACCCTATTGAAATTTCACCATTTGTGTTAATGCGCATTCGTTCAGTTCCGTCAGAACCTAAACGAAGCTCATTACCACTCATGATATACAATCTTTGTTCTGTTTCCATTCCATCTGTAGTTAGGTAACTACTACCTGCATTATCATCATGGTATAGGCGTAAACGAGTTGAATTATTATTCCCAATGGTTATTCCCGTAGAAGCATTAGCCGCACCATTAAGATGGATCTTGTCTGTAGGATTATTCGTTCCAATACCAAGACTCTCAGCACTTGCATCCCAAAATAGTTTTGCAGTTGTACCTGTATCTTCGTAGAATGAGATGTCATTATTTTCTATTTTTAATGAATTTTTATAGCTAGAACCATTATCTGATGATAAAGAAAAAGTAATATCATCACTACCGCCGCCATTTAAAACAATTTTATGTCTATTTTGAAACGTAGATGTACTTGGACTTTCTAATATTAATTGTAATCCACCATTACCTGTTTGAATTTTTCCATAATTAGCTCCAGCAAAAAGATCATTATCAAAAACCAATTTAGGTTCATTGGCTCCTGCTGCATCATTTCTTATTGTAAGACCTGTAGAGCCTTCTATAAGACCACCATCAGCAGTTACTGTACCTGTTACATTAATATTATTATTAAAGTCCCATTCAGTATTCGTTTCGTCCCACAGTATACTTGCATTTGAACCATCTACAATAATACCACTACCACCTGAATTTGCCTCTGTTTGTCCGGCTCCAAGTGTAATGGTTTGATCTGTCACATCTAAGTCTGTAACATTATAAGAATTAACATTACCTGTTATATCTAAATCACCAGTGACTGTTAATGTACCTGTGACTGTTGCACCAGCTGAAGATGTTTGAAATACAGTTGAACCACCATAAGCAAGAGCAACTTCACCAGTTGAATCTGTAATTGTAATTGCACTTCTAGGTGATGTGCCTCTTTGAATTAATAAATTATCAGTGGACCTTAATACTGAATTAGTACCATCATTAAATATTTTTAATTCAGAAGAATCACCAAATTGTACCTCTTCATTATCGCCAAGCGTAATATTGCCCTGCAGGTCTAAACCTGATGCGGTATCTAATAAACTTGCTGGTATTTTTGTAAGTGCCATTTAACTATTTATTCCTCTATTTTACTCGCAATACCGTTTTCATCAACAGAAACCTGATTTGGATAAGGAATTTCTTCTTCGCCATATTCCAAATAATTACTTGTCACTGCTTGTCCATCAGCCGGTGTATATTGATCATATATATCTTCAGCAATAAAACTTAATATGATTTGATCTTCAATTCTGTATAAAACGTAATAATTCATTAGGTTCCTCCCCACTTATGCAAATAGATATAAACTCTTTTTCCTGAGGTTTGATCAAGTGTTAAGTTACTTCCTCCAGGAGACCATTGAAAATCATGAGGAACGCCACCATAGTTTTCTAATAATCTTATTCTAATTTTATTACTAGGAAAGCCATTTGCTGCATGACCCATTGCAACACCACTAATTGTAAACTCCATTCCCCGAGTAGCATTACTGGCTGTATTCTCAAACCAGAAAGGCTCTGATAGATAATTTATAAAATAATTTCCTCCACCACCACCAAATGTATCATCATATATTCTAAAAATGTACATACCGTTTCCATAACCATAGTTTGCAATTGTTGTCCTATCTGTAAAGTCATACCAGGTACCAGCAGTGTAAGAACCTGATCCAATATTATATAATGCAATATAATCAGATGAATATGCTTTTGCTTTTACATTTCCATCAACCTCTAATTTATGTGATGTTGGAGATGTACCAATTCCAACATATCCTGAGGTATTAATATATAATCTACCAGCAGCAGCATTTTGGTCTCTAATTGTAAATCCGCCACTAGCTTCAGCAATTAATCTATATCTTTTACCAGAACTATTTTCTATTCCTATATCACCATCATATACATGTAATTTATCTTGAGGACTGATCGTACCAATACCAACATTTCCAGTCATACCTAAAACAAGCTTACCGCCATCAATTCGAATGCCCTGATTATTACTATTGGTATCCATATAGATACCATAATCAGCAGTTTTATAGATGTTTCCTTCTAATGTATTATGCCCTTTTAATCTGATATATGCAGGGTTACTCGTGTCGTTGTTTGTACCTAATGTAAGCATCTTATCTGGAGAAGTATTACGGATACCAACATTGCCACTTCTATCTAAAACCAAAACATCTGTCGCTGAACTTAAAGCATCATTCATTGCTCTAAAATATAATTTAGAAGCTATACTTTGTGTTGCCCAAACTCTTGAATCTACGGCCTGGTCAGTTTCTTTTAGTACTAAAAGAGGATTATCACAATCAATTATTAATCTTCTTTCTGCAGCATCGCCATTACCAATATTTACGTTTCCGCTCGAGTCGATGGTTAATCTTCTTGAACCACCAGTTGATACACTATATAATGATTGTAATTGAGTGGACCCCGCAGGAGCAGAAGTACTTCCAGTATCTGCACCTGAATGTTTTGGAGTCCATTTACTATTGTATGTAATTGTTACATGCGCTTCATATGACGCATAAGTGCCTGGTAAAACATATATTGTATATTCACTACCATTTTGTTTAATTGCAACATTTGTTATTGTACTAAGCGATGTTATACCGTAAAAGAATCCTTCAAAGTCTGGAGCATTTGTAATTGTTCCATGTATAACAGTTTCTCCAGCCGGATTAGTACCATTACTATAGGAAGTTGAACCATTAATTCGTATTGTAATTCTACTGCTTGCGCCTGCTGACCATGTTCCTAATTCAAAATAATTACTGTTATTGGAAGTATCTGAATAATCTCCATAAGTAGTAAATGAGTTAATATAGGTACTTGTATCTTTATTTATTCTTAGTCCAAGTGTTTCAGAACTATCGCGCATTCCATATAATGAAAATTCTGAATCTTCTGCACCACTCGTACCATCAATCATGCCAGAACGTAATCTGTTCATGACTTTTTGAAGTCCATCATTTTGTTTTGTTGTAAATAATATATCGCTATAACCACCTACTGTGGTATGATCAATTTGTATACCTTCTGCGTCTGTACTATGGGAAATATGAAGCATTTGAGTTGGATTGGTTGTACCAATTCCAAGATATTCAGAACTTGCATCCCAAAATAATTTAGCTGAAGTTCCTGTATCTTCGTAGAAGGAGATGTCTCCGCCATTAGCTATTCTAAAAGCATTAATACTATTAGCTTGAATAGTATAATTACGACCAAGATTTGTAGTATCAAAGTCAGTCGTTATATTACCGTTTGTATTAGAAATAGTTGCAGGATTTGAACCATTGTTAAATGTAAGCAATGAACCGTTTCCATCAACAGTCAAACCATCAGCAGTTATTGAACCTGTTACA
>Ga0255751_10003862_pt1 | contig 13650 bp, 12 predicted proteins | sample 071ome_20_FD_179951 | JGI IMG/M metagenome (GOLD analysis project Ga0255751, IMG submission 179951) | Coastal salt marsh microbial communities from the Groves Creek Marsh, Skidaway Island, Georgia - 071412BT metaG (version 2) | ecosystem: Environmental > Aquatic > Marine > Intertidal zone >...
GGCCGGCTCAGTGGGGATGCCACTGCCGATGGAGGTGACTTCTTCTGGCTCGATGATTCGACGCTTGCTGTCGGTCGCTCGTATCGCACCAACGACGAAGCGATCGAGCAAGTTCGATCGATGCTCGGACCGGAAGTGTCTATCGATGCGTTCGATTTACCGCACGATCAAGGGCCGGAGTTCTGCCTGCACTTGATGAGTGTGGTGTCGCCGATCCGTGATGACCTCGCGGTTGTGTACGAGCGGCTGGCACCGGTCCGACTCCTCGAAGCACTTCGCTCGCGGGGTGTCGAGCTTCTGGCGCTACCAGACGAGGACTACGCGACCCTCGGCTGCAACATTCTCACAGTCCGTCCAGGCGTTGCAGTGATCGCGTCGGGGAATGACGCAACGGTCCAACTGCTGCGTAATCACGGCGTCGAGGTGCACGTCTACGAGGCGAGCGAGATCAGCAAGGGTGAGGGTGGCCCGACCTGTCTCACCCGCCCGCTCCTGCGGGCGTAGCTAGAAGGTCGAGGCGTCGATCACGAAGCGGTAGCGAACATCGCTATTCACCACGCGATCCCAGGCTTCGTTGATCTGTCCGGCATCGATGAGTTCGATGTCTGCGGCGTACCCGTGCTCGGCGCAGAAGTCGAGCATCTCCTGGGTTTCGGGGATGCCACCGATGTTGGATCCGGCGATCCGGCGACGCTGGCTGTTGAGCCCGAAGATGTTCATCTGCAATGGCTTATCGGGCAGGCCGACATATGCCATGGTTCCGTCGGTCTTGAGCAGATTTATCGCCGGATCCAGGTCGATCGGCGCCGAGACCGTATTAACGATGAGGTCGAAGGTCATCGCCTGCTCCTTCATCGCTTCTCGATCGGATAGCAGCAGGAAGTTGTGTGCACCCAGGCGCTTGGCGTCTTCTTCCTTGCTCGGTGAGTGCGAGATCAACGTGACATCGGCCCCCATCGCTACCGCGTGCTTGAGGCCCATGTGGCCGAGACCGCCCAGGCCCATAATTCCGACTTTCTTGCCGGGACCGGCCTCCCACTCGCGCAGCGGTGAGTACGTGGTGATCCCTGCGCACAGCAGCGGGGCGGCTACATCGAGTTCCATGCCATCGGGAATACGCAGGACGTAGTGATCGTCAACGACGATGGCCGTGGAGTAGCCGCCGTACATCACCTCGCCGTCGTAGTTCTTGCCGTTGTAGGTGGGCACGAAGCCCTTGACGCAGTAGTTCTCCAAGCCGGCTTTGCAGTTGTCGCACTCCATGCAGGTCTCCACGAAGACTCCGACACCCACGCGGTCGCCGGGGGCGAACTTCGTGACTTCGCTGCCGACTGCTGACACAACTCCCGCGATCTCGTGGCCGGGCACCATCGGGAAGATCGAGGTGAACCATTCCTCACGAGCCTGATGGATATCGGAGTGACACACGCCGGAGTACTTGATGTCGATCAAGACATCGTGCGGGCGCAGATCCCGGCGCTCGATCGTGTGCGGTTCGAGCGGGGCGCCGGCGCTCATCGCGGCGTAGGCGGAAGTCTCCATGGTGATGTCTCCTATATCCCTAGTGCTTGTTCGAGTGCGTGGTGCATGACATTCGCATTGAGTTTCTGTCCGGTCCACAGGCGGGCGTTCACCAGAGCCTGATTGACGAGCATGCCAAGACCGGTCAGTGGGGTGCAGCCGGCGGCTTCGGCGGCCTGTAGCCACCGGGTCATCGGTGGGTTCGCCACTACGTCGGCGACGACCATACCTGCGGCAAAGCTCGCGGTATCGACGTCGAGCGTCTCATCGGCATTGGGATGAAAGCCCAACGACGTTGCATTGATGGCGATATCGGTTCCCTCAGGAATGTTGAAGTTCGACGTCCACGGCAAGAAGCGGGCACTCGCCGGAGTCTGGGAATCGACAACGGCCGCGAGTTCCTCACCGCGCTGCACAGTCCGGTTGACGATGGTGATGCTTGTCGCGCCGGCGAGCGCTGACTCCACGGCGATAGCTCGCGCGGCACCCCCGGCGCCGAAGATCACGATCTGCTTGCCGGCCGGATCACTCACGGTGCGCAGTGATTCCACAAACCCTTGGCCGTCGGTGTTCTCGCCCGTGAGGCGACCGTCCTTGATGATTACCGTGTTGACTGCGCCGATGATGGCTGCGCTTGGAGCAACGTCATCAAGGTACTCAAGGATCGACTGCTTGTGTGGGATGGAGCAGTTGAAGCCCAACCAACCCATGCCGATAGCACCGCGGACGGCGTCGGAGAGGTTTTCGGCCGGTACTTCGCAGTTGATGTAGCGAACGTCCAAGCCAGCATCGGCATAGGCCGCTTCCATGATCGCCACAGTCGGGTTCTGAGCCGAGGAGGTGGAAAAGGATCCGGTGAGGTCGCTGAGGAATCCGGGCACCACCGCAGCGTAATGCCGGTGGATACGCGAAGACGAGTGCACCACAATGGCGATCATGACGATTCGGGTTGGCGTAATCGGAACGGGAAACATTGGCACCGCGCACGCGATCTCGCTCGCGCGGGAGGTCTCTGGCAGCACGGTCACCGCCGTGTTCGATGTAGCGACGGAGCGCGCGGAATCTCTGGCCGCGGATCTTGGAGCGCGTGCTCTGCCCTCGGCCGAAGCGATCATCGACGACGAGTCGGTCGATGCGGTTGTGATCGCCAGCCCCGATGATCTGCATGCCGAGCAAGCCCTTGCGTGCTTGGTGGCGGGCAAGCCGATGATGCTCGAAAAGCCCCTCGCCTCCACCCTTGAGGAAGCCCAGCGCGTCATGGACGCCGAGGTAACTGCCGGCAAGCGCTTGATCATGCTCGGGTTTATGCGGCGCTTCGACCCCGGATACGTGGCCCTGAAAGCCGATCTTGATGCCGGTCAGGTGGGAGATGCGCTGGTTGTCCACAACACCCACCGCAACGCCTACGCCCCCTATGGCCTCGACACTCGTCTGAGCATCAACAACTCCGCTGTCCACGAGGTGGACATCAACCGCTGGCTGCTCGGTGAGGACTACACCTGGGTGCAAGTGCTATCCGGCAAGCCGGGACCCGATGTGCCCGAGGGTCAGGCCGATCCACTCTTGATCACCTTCCGGACCACATCCGGTGTTCTGGTCACGATCGAGATGTTCATGACGGCCCGGTACGGCTACGAGGTGCGCTGTTCGGTGGTCGGTGGCGATGGCATCTTGGACATGGGCGACGGCACTTTCGTGACCCGAACCTCGGAACGGGCACGCGGGCAGGAGATCCCCGAGCTGTGGCTTGGTCGCTTTGGTGAGGCATACCGCGCCGAACTTCAGGCATGGATCGATTCAATTCGCGGACTCACCGGTCCGGCTGGTGCGTCGACGTGGGACGGCTATATGGCGTCGGTGTCGTGCAAGGCTGCGGTCGAGGCCCTCAATAGCAACGGGGCGGTGGAGATCGAAATCCCCAACCGCCCCGCGCTTTACGCGTAGCGCTTTCGCCTAGGCGGCTGACCCCACCGGGGTGAGAGTCTGCTCGTTCTCCGGAACCTGGAGTGCGCCGGTCATGATCGCCACGGCATCGTTCATGGAATGCGTCTGCGGGGTGATCACCGCGGCGCGGTGGCCCAGACGCTGCACGTGGATGCGGTCGGCAACCTCGAACACCTGCGGCATGTTGTGCGAGATCAAGATGACCGAAAGGCCGCGGCTCTTGAGGTCCTGGATCAGGCTGAGAACCTTCGCGGACTCCCGCACGCCGAGCGCTGCAGTTGGCTCATCGAGAATGATCACCTGGCTACCGAAGGCGGCAGCGCGGGCAACGGAAACCGCCTGGCGCTGACCGCCGGAGAGCGTCTCCACGGCCTGCGAGATGTTCTGCACCGTCATGATGCCCAGGTCTTGCAGGTGCTCACCCGATTCCTTGCGCATCCGCTTCTTATCCATCTGGCGGAACACCTTGCCGAGAAAGCCCGACTTGCGGACCTCACGACCGAGGAAGAGGTTCGCGGAGATATCGAGAGCCGGCGCGACGGCAAGGGTCTGGAACACCGTCTCCACCCCGTGCTCACGAGCCTCGTGGGTGCTCTTGAACTCGACCTTCTCGCCCTTGACCCACATCTCACCTTCATCCGGGGTGTGTGCACCGGCGAAGCACTTGATGAGGGTGGACTTGCCTGCTCCGTTATCGCCGATCACAGCGAGGACCTCACCGGGGTACAGGTCGAAGTCCGCGTGGTTCAGGCCGGTGACGCTGCCGAATCGCTTGACGAGGTTACGTCCCTTGACGATGGGCTCAGTCATGCCTTCACCTTCCTAATCCACTGGTCGACGCCGACGGCCAAGATGACAAGAAGGCCGATGGCGGTTGTTCGGTACGCCTGGTCCACGCCCGCGAGTGAGAGGCCCATCTCGACGGCGTTAACGATGAGGGCTCCGAGTAGCGATCCGATCACCGCACCACGGCCACCGAAGAGCGAGGTGCCACCGATCACCACCGCGGTGATGGTCTGAAGGTTGAGCATTGGATCGACGTTCGGGCTGGCCGAACCGACTCGGCCGATTGTGATGTAGGCGGCGATACCCATCACCACACCGGCGACGAGGTAGACGCTGAACAGCACACGCTTGGTGCTGATACCGGTGAGCTGCGCTGCAACGGGGTCATCACCGACGGCGTAGACGTGGGTGCCCCAGGCAGTGTTCTTCAGGATCCACGCGAAGAGTAGATACAGCAAGAACATCGTGACAACGCCCAAACTGAAGTTGAACGGTCCCACGGGGAAGGACGCACCCATGAGCTTCATCTGCTCGGGCATCTCTGGACCCTGGATGGTGCGTGCCTTGAAGAGGATGAGCGTCAGACCCATGAACACGCTCCAGGTGCCCAGGGTGACGATGAACGGTGGCAGGTTGAACCTGACTATGAGGAAGCCGTTAACTGCGCCAGCTGCTGTTGCTGCGCAGATACCTAAGAAGATGGCTATCCAGGGGTTCTGCCCGGCGATGGGAAGAACGTTCGAGGCCGTCGTGTAGACGGCAAAGTTCGCCATCAGCATCTGGCCGAAGATCATGATTGCGCCGATCGACAGGTCGATTCCTGCGGTCAAGATGATCAGCGTCTGCGCGATGGCCAGAGTTCCAACGATCACCGTCTGCTGAATCATCAGCGAGATCGTCGACGGGAGAAGGAAACGCTCGTTTACCAAGCCGAAGATGATGATGACGACGATCAGAACGACGAGTGAACTCAGCCAGGGATACCGGTGAAGCGTCATCTGCAGCCGCTGAACTGGCGTGCGCTTGACGGCGAACTCTTCGTCGAGGTCGTAGTCCGAGGTGGCAGGTGCGCTCACCGGGGGGCCTCCATACGTAAGTAGTAATCGGGGTTTCTTGTGGGGGTGCCGTTCAGTTTGGGTGAGTGTAGAGCGATTCCTGAAGTAGCGCCGGGGTTTCTCTCACCTCGGTAGGTCCCCAGGTGCAGCCGAGGGGCAGCAGCGCGTGGCTGCTGCCCCTCGGTGCGCACATGACGCGCGGGGGTTTAGCCCCAGGCGTTGTCGATGCAGTACTGCGCGGACTCCTGCGGAGCCGACACGACAGTGTCCATCGGATCGTCGGTGCACAGAGTCACACCGGTGTCGAAGAACTCGCCATTGGCGGAAGTGTTCTCCGGCGGTGCGCCACCGTCGGCGATCGTCTTGATCGCCTCGACGCCGAGGCTCGCCATGCGCAGCGGGTACTGCTGCGAGGTGGCCTGGATGCTGCCGGCCTTCACGGCCTCGACACCAGCGAGACCACCGTCGACGGACACGATGATGACGTCCTCACCGACGGTCTTGCCAGCAGCCTCGAGGGCAACGGCAGCACCGAAGGCGGTGGGCTCGTTAATCGTGTAGACGACGTTGATGTCCGGGTTGGCAGCGAGGCAGTTCTCCATGCCCTTGCGGCCACCCTCTTCGTTGGCGCCAGTTGCTTCGAGGCAGGAGATCTCGTACTCGCCACCGGCACCGGTGGTGTACGAACCGCTCTTAGCAGCGCTGGACATGTCCTCAAGGGTCGGGACATCGATGCCCATGCCAGCGAGGAAGCCGTTGGCGCGGCAGTAGTCGACGGAGACAACACGATCGTCGAAGATCACGAGCTCGGCGATGACAGCCTTCTCACCGTTGAGCTTGCCGGCGGCCCATTCACCAATGGCCTGGCCCGCGAGGCAGTTGTCGGTCGCGAAGGTGATGTCCACGACGTCCGGCGGATCGGTCGGGGTGTCGAGCGCGATGACGTAGAGACCAGCGTCGCGTGCGCGGCTGATGGCGTCATTCACGTTGACGGACATCGGGGTGATCAGGATGCCGGCCTGGCCCTGAGCGATGGCGTTCTCGATCAGGTCGATCTGGCCCTGGTCGTCGCCCTCTTCCTTACCGGAGCCAACCGTGAGGTCAACGCCGTTGGCCGCAGCAGCCTCGTTCGCGCCTTCGATCATGGCGACGAAGAACGGGTTGGACTGATCCTTCGTGATCAGCGAGACCGCAACGGGAGCACCGGAGTCACCTGAATCTTCGGTGGTCTCCTCGCTGGCGGAATCATCGCCACCGGAGTCGCCGCTGCCGGAGTCGTCCGACCCACCGCAGGCGGCCAGAGTCACGGACAGGGCACCGGCCGCCGCAATGACGGTGAATGCCTTGCCGCGCTTTGAGCGCTTGAACATATGTTTTCCCTTCGAGGGGTTGATGATGCAGTCGCCGATCGGGGGATCGACGGTTACTGCCCCTTTCTACGGGTCCGAGCGCCAAGTTGCTAGACCTGGCGCACCACTCGTTACGTAACCGTTACGTGTTTGCTGCGGTTTCGGTACGGTGGAACGCTTTACGTTCCACGCACGACGTGACAACGTTGTCTGCTAGTCGGGGGTCCTTGTCGGATCCCCAGCGTCTACGAAGACGATCTGAGCGAAAGGGATCTCGACAGGACATGACATCGTTGTCAGGTACTGGCTCTGCTAGCAATGCTCGGTCACTGCGCCGTCGTTCCACAATGCGGGATGTAGCCGCCCTCGCCGGGGTCAGCCTGAAAACGGTTTCACGGGTGGTCAATGCTGAATCTGGAGTCTCGCCCGACCTCACCGCCCGCGTTCGCAAGGCAGCCGATCAACTCGCCTATCGGCCAGACTTCACCGCCAGCAATCTCCGCCGGGCCGATCGACGCACGGGGACCATCGGGCTGATGGTCGAGGACGTCGGTAACGAGTTCTCTGCCACCGTGCACGCCGGGGTGGAAGACGCCGCCAACGAGCGGGGGGTCGCGGTGCTGACGGCAAGCACAGCGGACAATCCCGATCGCGAACGGGACGTTGTCCGCGCTTTCTCTTCCCGCCGGGTGGACGGTCTGGTGGCCGTGCCGTCGGGGGGAGATGACAGTTCACTGTGGATCGAGCGTGATATCGGTGTGCCCCTGGTCTTTGTCGACCGAGCACCGAAAGGTGTCGTGGCCGACTGCGTGCTGACGAACAATCGCGAAGGCACGCACGAAGCAATCGCGCACCTCGCAGCCCAAGGCCATCGCAAGATCGCCTTTCTCGGCGGGGTCAGCCGATTGGAGACGGCGCAGGACCGATACGAGGGGTACATCGATGCTCTGACCGCAGCCGGTCTTCCGACACACCCCTCGTGGGTACTGCGTGATCTGCGGAATCCCGAGCAGGCGACGGACGCCACCCGGCTGCTGTTGGAACTGTCGGATCCACCGACCGCCATCTTTGCTGCGCAGAACCTGCTGTGTATGGGTGCGTTCCGTGCGCTCGCCCATGCACACCTGCAGCACTCCATCGCGTTGGCCGGTTTTGACGATTTCGCCTTGGCAGACATGTTGGACCCGGCCGTGACTGTCGTGGCGCAGGATCCGCGCAACATCGGCTACCGCGCTGCGGAGTTGTTGTTTGAGCGCATGGATGCTGACGCTGGCGTCACTAGTGGGGGGGCATCGGCTGGTTCGCGAAGTGCGGACAACGACGACGCGATCTTGCGCAACGGACCGAGAATCAATGCCAGACACCATCCGGTCTCATCGCGTCTGATCGTTCGGGAATCCAGCCTCATCCCTCCCCGCGAACGTGCAGGCTGACGACGCAATCGTGCGTGCTCAGGCGGGGCGGTTCGCGTCGCTGTCGACGATGTCTTCACCGGGAATTGGAAACTCACCGGTCGTTGCCGTTGCCGCGCGCGACGTCTCGGCAACGATGATTCCAACGACGACGATCAACCCACCGATGCCCTGCAAAGGCGTGAGCATCTCGCCGAGGAACGCCATTCCCAAAATGGCGGCCCACACCGGCTCGGTGGTACCGATGATCCCCGCTCGTGCGGCGCCGAGTCGTCGCAGTGAACCCAGCACCAACAAAAAGGGCGTGACGGTTCCGAAAGCGGCACCCAGGGCCATGATCAACCACACGGGCAAGCCGGGCGCACCCTCGAACATCGGCGCCGCCGTTCGCCCGAGTATCTCGAACGGATAGCTCGTCCACGGCGCGATGATCGACCACGCCGCGGTGGAGAACACGAATCCCCACATCGTCAAGGACAGCGCATCACGGTTGCTTTGCCCAGACTCACCGAGGATCCAATACAAAGCCAACGCAAAGGCGAGCAACAGACCCGCCGCGACGCCGAGTGGATCGAGGGTTCCGCCCTGTCGAAGCTGCGCCACCAGAGCGAGACCCAGGAGCGTCAGTCCGATCGCGGCCCAGATGCGATTGCGAACAGGAACCTTGCGTACGAACTTCACGTACATCGCAACCACGATGGGTGCAAGGAAGGCAAGCAGGGTCCCAATACCAACGGGTAGTCGCGAGATGGTGAAGAAGAACAGGAACTGCACTAACGTGAAAGCGATAACGCCGTAGGCGATCAGGAATGGAAGTTCACGTCGATGGAGGCGAAATCCTCGCGGTCGGAAGATCGCGACGATGATGATCAAGAGCACCATCGATCCGGCGTTGCGCAGTTCGGTCAGACGTAGAGGGGAGAGCCCTACTTCCATCGCCGATTTCGCGAGGACACCGTTGACCGCGAACAGGAACGCGGCAATGAGATACATCACCACGCCCACTGTTTGTGGGTCGCGAGATTTTGGTGGGGTGGCGGGTACTAGGCGGTCTGCAGTTGCCATGCTCTGGCGCCGCCGGCCAGTGCTGCGGAGTTCGGGACGATGACGACGTCGTCTCCGAGTTTGGCGAGCACGGTGGGAGTGATGTGGCGAGCGTTGCCGCCGCCAAGGTAGACCCGGTCCCACAAGAAGACCGGGCGTAGGACGTCGACTACCCGCCCGATTCGGCGCGACCACAGTGCGTCACCAAGACGTCTACGTTCGTGCTCGCCGATGTATGTGTCGTAACTCAAGCCCCAGCGCACGGGTGCTTGGGACATCTCCATGTGCGGTGCGAGTCGGCCGCCATCGAAGACCGCGAAACCAAGTCCGGTGCCGAACGTCATCACGACTTCCAGGCCCTGACCGGCGACGACTCCAGCACCGTGGACCTCGGCGTCGTTGAGAACGCGGACCGGAATGCCGAGCGCGTCGGAGAGTGCTGCCTGGGCATCGAAGCCTTCCCATTGCTCAACCAGCTCGGGATCGATGCGCGTGCGCGGCCCGGACCGAGTGATGTAGTGCGGCGTGGTCACGACCACGCCGTGGCGGATCATGCCCGGCATTCCCACGGTTGCTTGATTGGCTTTGGGGAGTTGCTCTGAGAGCTCGGTCAGTGTCTTGATGAATAACGACGTCGGTAGCGGGTAGGGCGTCGGAACCCGGACCGGGTGCGCGCGCATGGTGCCCGTCTCGTCGAGGACGGATGCCTTCAGGCCTCCGCCCCCGCAGTCGATCACCAACGTGGTTGTCACGGGCGTAAGTGTGCCCGATAGCCTTTCCGGGCTGTCGGCCGAGGGAGTGATCTCCCGGCAGGGAGCACGGAGGTGTCGCCTAGTGGCCTATGGCGCCCGCCTGCTAAGCGGGTTGGGAGTTTAGAGCTCCCTCGAGGGTTCAAATCCCTCCACCTCCGCCACTAGCCGACGATGAGTCGGCGCTTCTTGGCGTTCCACGTCGAGGAGTACTCGGCCAGGGGCGACAGCGCTGGACCGCGCTCGAGGTCCCCGTCGAGAGCAAACTGCGAGCCGTGCAGCGGGCACTTCCATCCATTCGAGTCCGCATTCACGATGGCACCTTGATGGGTGCAGCGAAGGTTGATAGCTGTGTAGGTGTCGCCCTCGCGCACGACGGCCACGGGCGTTCCCTTCACGGTACCCAGCAGCACTCGCGAGTTGTTCTGCCGAAGCGCAGGCACCTTGTCGACGCTGACGACGACCTTGCCGTTCTTACGGCGCTTGATGCCCTTGGCGGCCCAGGCGTCGTCGGCGAGGAGGGCGGTCCCCAGCCCGCCCGCGGCCAGGGCGGCAGCTCCGCACGCTCCAACCAGGAACGCTCGGCGGGATGGATCGATAGGCAGCCTCTGATCGCTCATAAATGGAGTGTGCCCCGAGCCGGGGTCTGGCGCATCCCCATTACGGCGCACCTGCTATGCGGGCTAGACTCCTCGCTGCACTCCTCACAGGGGCGCAAGCGCCCGTAGCTCAACGGATAGAGCATCTGACTACGGATCAGAAGGTTTGGGGTTCGAATCCCTACGGGCGCGCCAGACCTACCCATTGCGTTCACTCGCTGTTGATGCGGCTTCCACCTGCTTTTTGCCTTTCCTTTGATTCCCGACGAGACGCTCGCGTTACTTCCCCACTAAGAGTCAGTGTCGTCGATCGTGTGGGAGCCATCATGAATGCTCTGTCCAGCGGATTCGAGTGCAACTTTTGCCATTTCTTCGAGGGCGACATCGTCCGCAATGAGACCTTCGGCTTTGTGGTCCTGTGCGGGGAGTGCGGCTACGCGCAGCAACCGACGCTCCCGCAGTTGATAGCGGGCTGACACCCCCGAGGAGGTGCCGCCTAGGGCTCGAAGGTGTAGGTGAAACGAAGCCGCGGTGAGTCCGAATCAGCGCCGGCCACGGTGGGAGGAGTACTGATCCGCAGTCCGAGCCAGGGTTCGGGCATGGCTTCAGATGACTCTGGCCCGATATACCCATTCCCACGGACCACCGACATCCACGAGTCCGGAATGTTCTCCGCGCTCCACTGACCATAGGCCTCCACATAGGCCTCTCTGTCGTAGGTGCCGTCGTCGTCAACGTAGTTCCATGGATCCGGGGAATCGGGTAGGCGGCGGAGAGTCTCCTGGTCTGTGCGATAGGTCACCATCGCAGGAAGTCGCAGGTGCCACTGGAAGCCATCCTCCTCAAACCTTTCAGGGTTGGGGCAACCACGGCGGCAGTATGCGCTTTCGGCTTCCCCTCCCATGCCGGCGTAAAGGGATGACGTACTGGACGCGTTCACCTCATAGATGAAAAGATTGGGGCCGGGCATGACGTTCTGGGGGAGTTGCTCTGTGCGGTTCTCGACAACCACGGCCCGATCTCGCGACAGCGGAAAAATAGTCATAACGTCAACAAGCCCGTTGGAATCGACGCTCGCCAAAGTGGCCGTGCCAGGCCCGGTCTTCGTCACGCACTTGACCCGACCATCTGGTACCCAGCCCAGGATCCACCGTTCGTATCCCGTGAGATACGAGGACGACAGGCCCATCAGGGTGTTGGCAGCTGTGAATCGCGCCGAATGCTCGTTGGTTACGGTCCGCGCGTAGTAATCGGGAAGACCTAGTGCATGACCCAGTTCGTGTTTGAACAGGAACCCGTAGGAACCCTCGCTGGGACTTGTGTTGGAGAGGTCGACAAACATCTGAATTGGCCTGCCATCGAGTTCGAGCGGCTCGTCCAGCGCATCGACTCGACCTCCTTGGTTAATCGTCTTAGTAAAGACCACGAAATCGATATCAGAGAAATCGAAGTTGTCGTCCAGGTTTCGCAGCCAGACTTCTGGGGTTCGGCCAAGTTCGGTTGAGTCGTAGAGGCCGTCGCTGAACTCCAAGTCGATCGTGAATCGACCGCGGCTTTGCTGAAGCCAGTAAGCGCGCGCCTCGTCTAGTGCCGCCTGCATGGTCGAGTTGACCAACGCGATATCAGGAGCTTGGCCCTCTGGCGCATTCGCAGGAACCCAGGTGTGAATTACGAGTCCCTTAACCGGACGGTCTGTGGGCAGGAGGTTCCAGTCGCTGCTGGACCGATCCCAGGCGAGGGATGTCGACCACGGTTCGTTGAAGGGCGAAACCCAGGTCAGTCGACACGGATCGTTTTCCGGGAAACGAGTCAGGTCGACCTTGCCAATGGCCTCCAGAGTTGATGCGGTCATCCAGTTCGCCTGGAATTGCCACGTGCCACCCAGCCACTTCGGTGCGAATTCGCTTTCGATGAAACTCCACGGCAGGCATGTCAAAAAGTCCGCTGATTTGCCCTTGGAGCGTTGAAGGGAGACCTTTCCAGTCTTCTTCGACTGCACCTTCCGCACGGGAATCCTTGTCCACAGTTCCTTTTGGGTGCACGTTGCGCCTTCCTTGGGAAGTGCGGGGGCCGCGTTTGTTGCTGGGACTGCCAGCGCCAGGGGCGCAACGAGAGCGACCGCTGAGGCAAGTGAGATAAGTGGCCGCTTCATGAGTCCTCCGACGCGTAGATGGTACGAGTGTGCATCATGTGCGCGACCGATCGCGGAGATTCGAGGAAAGTGGAGTACTTGAACCCCATGAAGGGCGCGACTTCTTGCAGCTGTCCGTAGGGTGCGCGCATGAGTAGAGCCAAACTCGAGTCGTTCGCCCGTGTTCCGTTGACACTGGGGCCGTCGCCGGTAGAACGATGGGATCGCCTGACCGAAGATCTCGGCGGCAAGGTCGAGATCTGGGCCAAGCGTGAGGACCTCAATTCCGGCATCGCCTATGGAGGCAACAAGACCCGCAAGCTCGAGTACCTGGCGGCCGACGCACTCGCGCAGGGATGCGACACCTTGGTCTCCATCGGCGGCGTGCAGTCCAACCACACGCGGCAGGTGTCAGCCGTTGCAGCGAAGTTGGGTTTGAAGGCTGTCGTCGTCCAAGAGCACTGGGTGGACTATGACGAAGCCAAGTACGAGGAAACCGGCAATATCTTGCTCTCACGAATCCTCGGTGCGGACGTTCGGTTGGACCCTGCAGGTTTCGATATCGGTTTCCGTGATTCCTGGAAGCAGGCGATCGAGGATGTCGAGGCTGCCGGTGGCAAGCCGTATGCGATTCCCGCGGGTGCATCCGACCACCCACTCGGTGGCCACGGCTTTGCCGGCTGGGCGTTCGAGGTCGAGGACCAAGAGGCAGAGCTCGGCATTCGATTCGACAACGTGATCGTCTGCTCGGTAACGGGTTCGACGCAGGGCGGGATGATCGCTGGCTTCGCGCACTCCGATCGTGCGCAGAGCGTCATCGGGATCGACGCTTCGGCGACGGTCGAGAAGACGTGGGATCAAATCGCCCGTATTGCGCGGCGTACTGCGGAGTCCATTGCGCTTGGGCGCGACGTGCGCGATGAAGAGATCGTGCTGCTCGATCGGTGGCACGACGGTATTTACGGCATCGCGGGTCCTCGCACCATTGACGCCATCCGCCACCTTGCGCGGGTGGAAGGTGTAATCACCGATCCGGTGTACGAAGGCAAGTCCATCGCGG
>Ga0255751_10003877_pt1 | contig 13626 bp, 16 predicted proteins | sample 071ome_20_FD_179951 | JGI IMG/M metagenome (GOLD analysis project Ga0255751, IMG submission 179951) | Coastal salt marsh microbial communities from the Groves Creek Marsh, Skidaway Island, Georgia - 071412BT metaG (version 2) | ecosystem: Environmental > Aquatic > Marine > Intertidal zone >...
AATCATCTCTCCATCCAAGTAAACCTCTAGATCCACAAACCCCTGGTAGGTGATCTGGACTTCGGAGTGATCCCGTAATCCACGATAGAATCGATCCGGAAGCGCCACTGGCGTGGCCCTGTGTACCTGTCCTGTGCTGACTGACAATTCATCTTGTGCGAGATGCGGAACATAGCCCCAAAGCAACGGTGGAAAATAAACCTTGCGGGTGTCCTGACGACGGTTGTTGCGTGTCGTTAACGTAATTTCATCCACTCGGTTGTTGATTTTGCGTTGGACCTCGTCGCTGTAAAGCTGCAGCGTCACCGTTCCTTCAAAGGTCACCTCGTAGTAGTGGTAGAGATTGAGAGTGCTGAAAGCTTCTACCGGGTCGGTTTCCACACTGAACCGTTGGATGGGGTAACCACTGAACGTTGGTTGGTGTACATGCCCCACCAGTCCTGGTGGCAACAAGATCCTGCGTGTTTGTCGTACCGTCTGATTTGGTAACTGAACAGCGTTGACCAGCGTGGTGCCATCCACTGCGAACGAAAACGTGGGAGCGCCTGTGTACTCGACTCGGATGGCTCTGGCGATAGTCCGGGGCTTGATCATCTCCTCACCCCAACGCGATAGCGTAAATCAAAGCATCTCCTGCTGTACTTGTTGAGGCACTGCCACCCAAATTTTCGGAGTTTTGTACCGAAGCCAATTCCAGCAACTCCACTTGAGATTCCAGTAAATCGATCTGGGCCTGCAGGTTTCTGGTGTTTTCCGCATACTGCCGTAAGCTCTCCCGCAATCCTTCGTCCTTGATTTCTTGGTATAGCTCCAGTTCTGCAATCCGAAGTAGACTCATATCTCCTCGGTATCATAATTCACTCGTAGTACTTTGTTCGTTTCGGTTTCTACACAGGTCAGATGAGCAATCTCGCCTTCAGTCATTGCAGGAAAGAAAATTTGTGCAGTCTGGGTTTCGCCTGCAGTGTCCGGCAAACTGAAGTTACTGATTGACGCATTGCCATCAATCAACACACTGACGGTTAAGGCACCTGTGTATTGCAATTCGACATAGTTCCAACGTCGAAGGCGTTGCTCTTCCAGTAGATCCATTTCTACATCCAACCGCATGGTTCGCCCTGTGATGTTGTTCAACTGGATCTGTGCTTCCAAACCCACAGCGGCATCACTCAATCGGAATGTCCGGCCCAACAACTGCGTAGTAGGTGCCGGAAAGCTTTCAACCAGTTGCTGATCCACCAGAAAATCGATGGTGCCCGTTCCGTCGAAGTTTTCTCCTACAATGGAAAAATTACTAAAGATCTTTTGCTTGCTTCGATCTCCTCCGTCAAAACTGCGAGTGGTGACATCATATCCTTGAGAGGGGCCATCTCCCAACGCTCCCACTTCGTTGTACAACTTATTGGTATTCCCACGGTAGTGAAGGTTGCTGGCACGCAGGCTGGAACGGCTCAATCGGAACGACCCTTGGCGAACGTCCATGACATACCCATCGTTGCTGGGCGAAAGCAGATAGTACTGGTTATCGATGACCCCCGCGACATTGCGATTGTTGTTCGGAGAAGGTGTGCTGAAATCTCCTACCATTTCCTTGGTGACATTACGAACAGTGGCCCCATCAAAATACTGCATCCCGGTGGCACTGATGTAGAGGACTCCATTGCCCACAGGCTGGATGCATTTGTCCAAACCAGCAGGACATCCTTCCACCGTTGGAATCTTGACCTTTCGCATAGACTCCGGACTGGAACCGAAAACGCGGTAGAGGTTGTACGTTGTGAAAACCAGGAGATCGGAGCCACGCTTACTCAACGCGGTGATCGTATTGTCGAATGATAGGTATCCGTCAATGGGCCAGTTGTTGGGGTCCGCGTAACGGCTGATGTTCAGCGTTCTGCCATCGACACCAAAGAAGAAGTTGTTGACCTCTGTCAGGAACTCCATGTTCATCGGTGGCAAGGTGGCATTCTGGATGGGCTGGATGTCAATCAACGCCTGCGCTGGGATAAAGTCCAAAAAGTTGATCTTGTCGTTCGTTTGCCCAGCGGTGACCACTCCGTTTTCAATCGTGATCACTCCCAGCGTGGCAGTCCTTTTAAATGGATCGTCCTCCACCTCGACTTCTAGGAAAATATCGCAATTGTGTGCAGTCCCGGTGATGTCCCTGGCAAAGGTGAAACTGGACGTGTTTTGAAAGGTGGGCGTGTAATCATACGTCTGTCCATTGTATCCGTAGACCCGTAACTGGTATCTCCCACTCGGAGGATTTGTGATGGTGACGGTGATGTCATCGCCTGCGATGGAGGCACTGATCGTTGTTGCAGAGTACCCTACCAGCAAGACAGCTACCCGCTTCAGCACACTGGATGTTCCTCCCGTCCGGTACAACGCATACATTCCTTCTGTCAGATTGCTGACATCGATGCGTAAGGGCTTGTGAATCTCGGAAGTTTGCTTGAGCAGGAATCCGGCAGATAGGGCTGGATCAGAAAGATCACTCATCGCGGATTCGGCCCCTGTCGCAAAATCGTACTTGCTGATGCCGTACTGATACGGAATCGGGTAGAATGCTGAAGGAGTCGAATACCAGAGAGAGGTGTGGGAATTGGTGCGGGTGGTGTTGCTGCCTACTTGAACAAAACTGAAACTTGGTTCTGGGACTGGGAATCCCAGTTGATAGGTGTTGTTCAGATTGCCATCAATTACACGGATCGGGGTGGCGTTCATTGCCAGTTGCGTGATCCCGGTGTTCGTTGCCAGCGTGTTGTTGATTGTGATCTTGTCTACATCGTAGGAAATGCTCACGATTTCTGTGAACTCTGGAATCAGATCTGATGGTTCAATCTGATCCCCTTGGTGGACCCGGTCAATCTGACCACTGACCAACGTCAGTTCTGCCGTCCCAGCGTTGGCATCGTTGACGATCAAAGGATTGCCGTTGCCGTCAACATCAATCTCTACAAAATAACTGTTGCGGCCAACGTAAAGATCTTCGTTGTACTCTACGAAGGAGTTTGCGTTAAACAGCCCACGGATTGCTGATTGGACGGTAATCGTGTCCCCACTGTCGATGGTGTAACTGAATCCACGATCAATGGTCAAAGGCGTGTTGAAGGTGGCGGTGGTTCCAGCGCCAACATGCGAAGCGGAAGTCAAGTTCCCTGTGCTACTGTCTACAATCAGTTGGTCTTGGACAGCACGATCTGAGAATCCCGCCGAACCCACCCACGAAGCCCCCGCTTCGTAATAATAAACTTGTCCACCATCAGTGGTTCCAAAGGTAGGAGTAGACTTCAGTGTGCCATCAAATACATCGGCATCCACCACATCTACGCTGGAACCGTCAGGAATTCTATGTCTTGGTAATAGTGTGTTGATCCCTCCACCGAATTGGGATTGGCTTTGAATCATTATGGTCCACCATGCACTTCTTGCTGGAGTCTCAGAACTTCTCTGTCGAGTTGTTTGATTGCTTCAATCAGCAAAGGAATGATCAATTCGTAACGTACGGCCAATGTTCCGTCTTCTCTGGATGTCACTGCTTCCGGTAAAATCTCACGAACTTGTTGGGCGATGACTCCTACGCTAGTGGATTCATCGGGATCATGTTCCTTGAGCCATTCAAAGCGCACTCCCTCCAATTTGGAAACTGAACTCAACGCATTTGGCGAGATTGCTCGGATGTTTTTCTTGAGACGCACATCCGATGTGCTGAACGCTGTGATGTCCCCTGTGCAGTTGATTGCTGCTCCAGAACCACTGACCGTCAAGGCTCCACCGGAAACGGTGAAGGCTCCAGAGTGCGTCTTGTTCGACAACGTCTGGGTTGCTGTGGTTCCAACCAGATCTCCCGCTGGAACCGCCTTGGCCAAGAACTCTGTACTTAGGGTTCCTGCAGCAGGCGCTAGATTGGCGCTGCTTGGTGCCCCTAGTAATGGAATCTTTCCATCGGTGGTTCCCGGTTCCTTTGCCTGCACCGTGGAGGCGTTGAGGTTCGTGACTTGGGTACTGCTTTGTACTGTGAACGGAGCCGTGCCGGTGGTGACACTGCTGGAAAGCGTTGTGCAGTTGACAGTGCCTGCGGTCAGCGTTGTGCTAACTGTCGCATTGGGGACCGTCAAGTCACCGCTGATGGTGACATCCCCCTGCTGATTCATGACTACGTTGGCAGTGGCACCGTTGTCCAAATGACGGATTTCGTTGACTTTCAGCGTACTCACTTAGTAGCTCCAAATAGCTGATTTTTCAGGTTTTCTTAGGTCCAAATGTATGAACCTTTGGGAGAAGTCGTTACGCTGGTTGATCCCCAGCCCATTGAATCCATGCTTGATTGCCAACTTCAGTAGACGTATGGCATCGGCCCCGTAGATCAACACATCCACGGCTTTCCCCTGCCCATGATACCCTGGCCCATTCGGCTTCGTTCGTTCCCTCGGATGGGATGGATCTCTATAGGCGCTAGATAGGCGCATCGGTTGTCCGAACTCCTCCCGCAACGCTTCCAGCTTTTCCATCATTTCCAGGTCCATCGCGCAATTGTTCGTGAAGGAGCAGGCGAGTTCCTCCCTGCTGAAATGGGGGCTGGATTCGATAGTGGTCATGCGTTTTTCCCCATCATTTGTTTAGCTTTGATTTCCTTGCGCCACCGCTTGAACATCTTGATTCCAATGACAATCGCGATGGGCGCACCAAAGAACGCCGCAATCCCCTCGGCGGCTCCGGTGTCCAGCAGAACATCGGTAACGCCCCACGCCAAGTCCTCTACGCTGGCATCTGCAGGCGCAGAGAGGATGAAATCTATCGCTTCCTGATTGCTCGGATCGGGGATCGCTTCAATCCCAGCGTCTGTGACGGCGTCCGTCACCGTGTCAGTAATGAGATTCTTTATGACTTCTTCCAAGATACCCTCTTGCTACTGGTTTTGCGTTTAGCGGCGGGAGCCGCCTTACACATGGCCTTGGTAGGCCGACACGCTGGATACGGACGTTTGCTGCCACCCTTGGCAGACTTTCGGCCACAAGCCTTCCCTGTCTTGCAGTCCACCCAACCCTTGCCCCCGTTTCTCCCAAACCAACCCTTCAGCCCTTGCTTTTTTTCCGGCCCGAACTTCGTTGCCATCCACCTCCCATCGCTTTGTATCTCTTGGCGGCATATCCGTTGGCATAGGCTGACGGATATACTTTGTACTTTCTCTTTGCTTCCGCCTTTGCCTTAGCCCAGAGGGCAGGCTTGGTTGGAGTATTTGCCATCAAATCTTCCTATCCGTATTTACACCGATTAAGCATTCCTTAGTCATCTCTTCGGCAGCTTGTAGCTTTTGGGGTTCAGACATTTCCAAAACATGCTCGTACCGATAGGGCTTTCGGAATTCATCGATGACGCAGGAGCATTGCTGGATGGAGAACTGAAGTGCTAACGGTTTTGGCATCCCTTGGTATTCAAACTGTGGCTGCATCTGCTGAGAACATTGATACGTCCACTGCAGTAGAAACAGTGTGGGGTAGTTGATCTCATACAGTTGCTGCTCAACTTCGTTGACCAACGGGCCTTTGTCCTTGTCGAGATGCTGTGGCAGATTGCCGTGATGCGAGAACGCTGGCGGCGGCAACCCGCAGGTTGACAACAGGGCCAGTAGCAGCAGTGATTTCTTCATTAGTATTTTCCTTTTCTACTCTTCGGGCTAGACGTAGTATGTCCGCCCTTTCCACCCCAAAGGTCTTTACAAGCCCAGTATCGTGCAGATCCCTTAGTTGCTGAAGCGCACTTGTGTCGTGCCTTAAAAGATTTTCTAGCTGCGGCAGAGTAATTGTTTCCATAGCCCTTTGCTCCGTACTGAATGATCTTTTCTTTTCCACCGCTGCAGTCCTTGACCACCCTCTTCTTTTTGCTTCCTGCCGGTGCTGGTCTGGGCTTGTTGCAGGGCATTGCCTTCTTATTTACTCTTGCTGGCATGTTATTCTTTCTCCCGCAGTACGGCCTTCAACAGTGTGGTTTGTTCGACCAGACAACTTCGCAGATCCCCCAGTATTTTGTTGGACTCAGAAATTATTCCTCTGAGCGCCTCATCGCTGGTTGTATCTTTTTTCATCCATTCGAGTCTTTCTTCTTTGTGCATCATATCTGCTGTTGTTCTCTCTTCTCTGTGGCTCTTTGTAATAAATTGTATATACCAGAAACACGCTATTAAACTGCCTAATCCTGCACCTAAATCGGATACTAATTGGATGATACTGGAGGATTCTGGCATAGCGTTACTCGGCTGGGGTTTCTAGTGCTTCAATTCGTGCAGTAAGGGCGTCAATTTGAGACTGCTGGGATTCGATAAGTGCAATAGATTCTTGTAGTGCTGCTGTTAGAAGTGGAACTAATTTGGATTGATCTATTCCCTGTGGATTGATACTTCCATCTTCATTAACTGCATCCTTTTCACCAGAGATTGCTTCTGGAACAATGTCAGAAACTTCGTGGGCGATAAACCCATCAACAATTTTGTCTGGATCAGAAATAAAATTAAATCTTGATGGATTGAGTTGTTTAACTCTGTTTATTCCATCTGTAATTTCTGTGATATTTTCTTTGAGCCGGTAGTCTGAAGTGGTGACGTAAGAAGTGGATGAGCCGTTGGTAGTGATGCTTCCAATAATGCTTCCACTATTGTTTTCCCAAAGACAAAGGTAATTATTGGTATAGGAAGATTTCCGAACGATAAGACCAGCATAAGGAGTTTTGATTGAAATACCATCGTCTGATGATAGGCTCATGGAAATCTGACCAGAGCCTCTCCATCTATTTTGTTCATTGATTAACACTTTTCCGCTGGAGTCGATGCGCATGCGTTCGGATGCCCCAACACCAAATGAAGTGAAGTTCGCTGCGTTGGTGTCATTGTTGTTGATGACAAGACCGCTACCAATCAGTTTTGCAAAGTCAACAGAAGTTGTTCCTGTATTAGCGATGTTTCGGACAATCAAACGGAAGATCGCGCCGCCCCCGTTTGTGGCGTTTACCAGATCGAAATAGGTGTATGCCGCTTGATTCTGTTCGACCTGTAACTTAGAGGTCGCCGAATTTGTCCCAATCCCCACATTCCCACTGCTATCCACAACCAACGCATTGCTACCAACATTGGCTTCATCTGCCGTTAGCGTCACCACCCCACCAGACTCACTCAGTACATTAGTGCCAGCCGCATCAACAACAGGTAAGGAACTGTTCGCAGTAAGCGCAGGTTCTCGGCTGACGATGGCAACCAGATCTCCGACTGCAGGGTTGGTCGTAAAACTGACTACTCTGGTTGAAGAATTGATACTGAAATCGGAGGAACCTAGCTTGACTCCGTTTAGGTAAACATCCGTCTGGGAAACAGTAAGCGGATACGGAAAGGTGACCGTAGTTTCTCCAGAAGCTATCGTGTGTTCGTGTCTTCTTTCGGTAACCTGCACCCCGTTGGTCAGTTCTCGTCTGCCCTTGATGACGATGATGTCTCCGTTGACTGCGGCATTCGCCAACGTCACCGTGCTGGCATCACTACCTAACGTGTAGTCTGCGGTTCCCAACAGGACACCATTTCGCAGGACTTCCAACGTTGCGGAGTCGCTTGATGCGGTGAAACCACCTGTGTTGAAAACCGTCTGATTAGTGGTAACCGCAAACTCCTCTCGGAATTCACTTGTGTTGAGTACTGGTTGGTTGCCGATGTAACTCATTCTGTTTGTCCTTCTGGTTCATCTGCTGGTAGTGGTTCGTTGCCTTCGGCTAACCATTGCAAATATGCTTGGTAGTCTGTGTTTGCAGGGTCGAATGGAATGAAGGCGTTGTCGGATAGGCGTTCAATAACTGCGGCTATGCTTCCATTAATCTCCAAAACTTGTTTATACATCTTTATAACTCCGCTGAAGCATAAGGATTTTGAAAATATGGATTTCCGTTTATCGTTGTAGCCGAATCTGTTCTCAAAAAAGTTTTTGTAGTTGTGGTTAGGGTTGTCGAACCAGATGTTCCTGTTCCATCAGGTTGAAATGCAGACCACCCGATTGTTGGAGTAGCCCTCATAGCTACTGGGAAAAACCACGGGACAAAACGAAAACCATCAGGCCGCAACATTAAGGTGTTAAAGTTCCCCGGCTCTATGCAGTAATACCTCTGACACAACGCTAACTCTGTCCCAATGGGCCGATGCTCGAATGGGGTTGCGACTGTGCCTTCTTCCACCATTACTTTATCTAGATTGGCTAGTGTCCCATCGAATCTTATCCACAAATGCTTGCTGTATTCTGTGCCTTCATTGACCGTAAATGTTCCACCATTGGAAACGCTTGTGAATCCCGTAGTAGCATCTGGGCCATTATTAGCAGTTGTGTCTGTGGAAACCTTCCACGCAGCATTGATTCCAGCACCTTCCCAACTAATTACATACGTCCCATTGTTGACGTTTTTGTCTTCAATGCCCTGATACAAATAAGTTGATCCATCGTAGTACCAACGATCATAAGTATACCCTGTTGACGCAGTTATTGACCCAGCACCTCGTTGGTTGATTGGGTTGCTTAGATTGCCATTGATAATCCGATTACGGAAACTCGGAAAGCTACTGGCGTAGGATGCTAATTCTGCTGCGGTAGTCATGCAACTTCCTGTGCTGCTAAGTGTGCTTGATAAGCATCTTTGATTTCCTGCGTATGTACTGCTGCTGCCACTGCTTGGACTTTCGGATCTTTGTCGGTTGTGTCATCTAGTGGAGAGACTACATAGCGATGGTAAGATTGCGAGATAACTTGTCCATCTTCTAATACTTGAATCGCTTCTCGAACTTGGATGTGATTAAACTGTCCGACAATTTCTATTTTATCTGTGATGGTTTGTTTAGTTAGTGGCATTATTTAACTCGCTAGATATTGACCAAAAACAGTCATATTGTCACTACTTACCCAAGTAAATGGAGTGCTTGATGAGATTAAATTAGATCCGCCTTCAAAACTATCTATATGTGGATATGCGATTGTCGCTGCGCCTCTTTGAACTCTCGCAAAGCCGTGATGACTGGCACTACTTACGTCTTTCATTAAGCAGTTAATGTTGTTTTCAGTAGCAGATCCAGTTGGGCTTATAGCTGTAAATGGTAACCCTCCAATTGTGTGCATTGTGCCTGTGAAGGATGATGTGCTGCCAAGTGTAAATCCGCAATAAATGGTGACCATATCGCCAATTTTTCTATAAATTCCAAATATAGAACCGTTTCCTGTGGTAAAGTTTGCAAATGTTGGTGTAAACGTTCCTTCTTCATAGTCATCCAGCCCATCTGGTACTAAATTCGCTAAAAGTCTTGCATTACTCATAAACTAGGCCACGTTACGTTGGTTAGATTGACTTGGTCGTCTAGTTGTGGAATTAGATTATTTATGCTGTCCTTCGTAGTAAAACTATGTTCGCATGTGATTCATTCTCTAAATCTACGGTATTATTATCGTAAGAACCAAAGACAAAGTTAACAGCATCATTAGCATTAAAATGGCCAACGTAAGAAACAGACGCAAACCCGTGGCTAACGTTACCTTCTAAATATGCGACTTGGTCTAATGACCTTGCTAAAATTGTATCACTAGGAGATGATCGAATCAGTATGTTAGTTCCTCTTTCGTCAGAACCGCCTGAACAAGTGGCATTAAATATAATTAAGTATACTCCAGACAGTCCTAATGTAATATCAGTACCAGAGCGTGTAAAATTAGTCGTATCCCCAACAGGGTCATTCCAAGTTACTTCTCCATTGGAAGTTTGATTTGAAGTCAACTCTAATCTACAAAAACCATAACTTGAGTTCCCATCAATAATATCGTGCGCTAGCGTAACCACTCCCCCACTCTCACTCAAAACAGCAGTAGTTCCATCGCTTTTTGTTATCGAATTCCCAGAGGATTTTAACTTTGCTCCATCCAGAGTAATTTCTGCCGCACTGACTAAACTGCTGGACCGTTTGCTTCCGATGTAACTCATATCGTTAGTACGCTGATGGTTGCTTCTAAGGCAGTGGCGCTAGTCCCTGCGTTACAGACCACTTTATCTCCATTACCAAGCACTACCTTACCATCTAACACGGACAATGTCGATCCTACGGGTATTGGTGCATTCTTGATCAGATGGTACTGGTTTGGTGTTCCAGCGTTATCCTCAATGTAAACGGTGATCGTATCCGATGCAGTTCCTACGTTAGCGACCACCAATCCGATCACTACCGTTTCCCCGCTGACGGTGGCCAGCAAATCGGTTGCGCTGGTCCCTACGACTGTTGAACTTCTTGAAAATGCCATTGGTTATCCTAAAGCGATTGCGTAAATTAACGGGTTGAGTGGCGTTGTTGGAACAAAGTTGGTTCCATTGAATGTAAGCGTCTGGCCGTTTGTAGGAGCGTTGGTTACCAAATCGACGTTGTCCAGATCATTCAGTGTGGTGGACCCATCCGCCCCATCGGCTCCCCTGAGATCTGTTGTGCTAAAGCCCAAGCCATCATCGCTCGTAAACGTAACCACCCCTGTGGAAGCATTGTAGCTGCCGCCAGTAAACCCTGTGCCGTTCGTTCCATTGGTGGGTTTGTCGAAATCTATCGTGTCTGTGGACGTTGTGGAATCGTCAGAAGTGAACGTCAACCGATATTGCGTGTTGTCATTCGGGTTGTCTGCGATGGCAATGCTGGTGAAGCCTCGGCCCTTTGGAATGGAGAAATTGAAGATTCCGTGAGTTGCTTGATTCGACGCATTGTAGGTGCTGGTATTGTCCAGTGCTACTGTTGCATTGTTTCCGGAAGCCACAGTACTGACTGTTCCAATTGCCAACGTCCCCGATGGTCCCGTTAGCCCTCTGGGTAAGTCAAAGTTGCTAGTGAAACTCCCATCGGATAACTCAAACTTGATGGTATCGACATCCACTGCAACGACATCCACTACCCCTGACGGTTTGTCAAAGGTCGTTGTCGTCGTGGATGCGTCTGACAATGTCAACGTGAGATCCCATTGAGCAGAATTTCCTGAGTTTTCTGCAATGGCTACACTGCTGACTCCTACACCTTGTGGACCTGTGGGAATTCCAAAATCAAAAACTGCTGCTGTTGAGGTTCCGGAATTGGTTACCGTTGGAGTCGCGCCTGCCGCCAACGCTGATGCAGTTCCGGCTGACACCGTTGGTGATCCAGGGATTCCAAAATCGAACGTTGCTGTGGTGGAATCCCCCGAATTCGTAACTGTGGGTGTGGCTCCTGCCGTCAACGCACTGACTGTCCCAACGCTGATCGTTGCGTTCGTAGGCTTGTCAATCTGAACTGCGTTCAATTGCGTGGAAGCCAAGTCATCCAACGTAAAGACCAAGTCCAGCTTGCTGCTATCTTGTGCATTTGTGGCCAAGCTTGCGGACGCGATACTGTCGCCACGGTCACCTGTTGCCCCATTGTTCCCTGCGGGAATTTCAAAATCTAAAACGACGGCTGTGTTCGTTCCCGAATTGGTAACAGTAGCATTGTTCGCTGCGGCCACCTTGGTGACCGTACCCACCGCAATGGTTGGGGTGTCCCCCTGTGGTCCCCTTGGAATTGTAAATTGAAAAATGGCATCCTGCTGGGTGCCACTGTTTGTTACCGTTGCTGCTGCCGGATCATTGGTAACCAGATGTGAGCTTGCTAGTTGAATCGATGCGCTTGCCCCCGTTGGCCCCTGCACTCCTGCTACCGACAAATCGACCAAATACTGCCATGCTGTGTTTTGTGTCCCTGGTTCTCCGTTCCCTGCCCCCTTGTACAAGTACATCCGCCCATACTCGGCGGCAGTCTCATCTCCTCCAATTAGTGCTAAATCTCCAACACCAAAACCATGATTGTTGATTGGGTCGGTGTCCGCTTGAAAAGAAGTGAAACTGTCGTACTTGTGTCGAATGACAAAGCCACCACTTTCCCCCTTTTGTCCCGGTGGCCCCTGTGGCCCTGTTGGGATTCCAAAATCAAAGATGGCAGCACTGGAGGTTCCAGAATTGGTAACCGTTGGGGTTGCTCCATACGCAAGCGTTGATGCCGTTCCAGCGGCAATCGTTGCTGCTGATCCAGTGGCTCCTCGTAATCCAGTAAACGTAGACGTTGGCATATCAGTTCAAGAAATTAGATTGGGTTGCGGTAAAGCCATCAAGAAAATCACAACTGGCTTCCACGGTTTTGCTGTTGCCATTTCGGAAATACTCAAAACATCTCACTGTTGCCCAGACCGATGGACTGCTGCTGATCTGAACCTCTAGGAACAAATCCACACCTTGCCGGAACGTGTACGCAGTGTCTCCACCTTGAAGCTGTATCGATGGGATCGCGTTTCCTGCGAACGTTGTGCTGGTTCCTGTTTTGGTTGCGGTGGCACCCCCGATGGAAAGGGCACTGGTTTGATACGCCCTCCACGCAAGCCGGTACGTTTCGCTGGAACTCAGTCCAGCTATCGAAAAGTTCGTGTTGTTTCCGCTGATGGATGCTGAATAACTAGGCTTGGTGTTCTGAGGGGAGATGTAGGAAAGCTGAACGTTTCCGTTCTGCTGTGCGCGGTACAACAAGAAAAATTGGTCATATCCCAGTTCCGCAGCGTCTCCAGCGCCAATGCTGAAGTCCAAACGGACGGGGATGTTTTCTCCTATAAAACTAGAAGGGTTTGTGCCAGAGATGGTGAACGTCTTGATTGCTTTTTGCTGAACGACATTGCTGACAATGTCCATCTTGACTGCATAGTAGGCTGCCGTCTTGATGGCATCAAAAGCAGTCTGCGGACGCCATCCGACACTGAAGGAATCATCAATCAGCCAGTCTTCTTTCTCGTCAAAAGCATACTCATTCACTAAACTTTTACGATAAACCCACTTCCGTGCGTCATCATACGTCAACTCTGGCGTGGAGGAGATTCCTGGGATGGTTGGTCGAGTTTCGTAATCTACTTCAGTGTAGACATACACTGGCTTGGATCGGGTATCCTGCGTCTTTGCGTAGGTGTAGTAACTGGCTGGTGTATAGGAATCAACAATTCCTGTGTATACAAAATCTCTAGTGAGTGGTGTGTAGGTTGCCGATGATGCTGAATCCTGTGCCCGAATTTTCATGATTCGGGCAGTTTTCCCATTACTAAACTGTTCATGGGCAGGTAGCCTTGCTAAATTTTTCCATCTATTTGGCTGAGAAACCAAATTGTTTGGTGCTGATGAGATTTCTGTAGTTCCTCCAGAATGAGAAAGCACTGTTCCATACGCAAAATCGGCTGCAACTCCATTAAATGAATTATAGTCAAATGCGTTTGTTCCGTTTGCCGCATTTATTTGATACAACTCAGGATCATAAGAAACATTTAAATTCCCCTTAACAAACTCGCCTAAAGAGTTGTTGTTTTCAAAATATATATCGTAAGCCGTGACATACCGATAACCGTAGGTAGGCGGTACACGTTTTTGAACTTGTGGTTGTGTACGAACCAGCTTTGTTCTGCATTTTGTCGGATGAGGAACAGCACTTGGGTTTTGAGCAGCACTGTAATAAGCGTTTGTATAAATAATCGGAGATAACGTATATGTACCTTCTGGAGCTACATACTTTTGGTAAACGCTCCAACGATCTGCAATTAT
>Ga0255751_10003883_pt1 | contig 13615 bp, 8 predicted proteins | sample 071ome_20_FD_179951 | JGI IMG/M metagenome (GOLD analysis project Ga0255751, IMG submission 179951) | Coastal salt marsh microbial communities from the Groves Creek Marsh, Skidaway Island, Georgia - 071412BT metaG (version 2) | ecosystem: Environmental > Aquatic > Marine > Intertidal zone > Salt...
AAGGGACATCGAACGAACAACGGAGGAAGTGAAGTGAAGTGAAGGTAAAGGCGTTTAACGCTCGCCACTTCGCTGGCGTACGCGTGCGGGGTCGTCCTGGCGTTTAGTCTCGAGATTCGCGGCTGTTAGTCGTCGTGTCGTAGGCATGTCCCGTCGCGTCGCGTTCGACGCTCTCATTCACGCCGTTGTGGGTAGTTCACACGACTGCTCAGTTGATTTGCGTTGTTCGAGCCGTTGTGACTTGGCCGTTACCGTCGATGAGCAGGTGAGCGTGTTCACGTCCGCGGATGACTGGCACATGCCTCGCGGGGCCTGCTCTGGTGTCGCGACGCATTTTGCCGCGGAGGACGGCGCATCTTCGTCGTCTTCTGCGCTTCTCGTTCGCAGCGTAGACGGTTGCCTGAGTATACACGACCGCACGGGCGCGACGGTGTGCGAAGTTTCGAGCACGAGTGACTTTGCCTTTGTGGTTGCTCGTTCTGTCACAGAGTCCGCCCATCGTGCGTTCGACGTTATACGCCTTTCTCGAAGTTGTCAGATCGTCGTCTCAACGCACGTTGAAGGAGAAAGCGGTGCCGTTTACACGCCGAAGTCATTTCTCATCGCAGAGATGAGTTGCGTTCAAGGCGCGCATTGGATGGAAAGACGGCGTACGCTCGTCGTTTTCGGTAAACGGCGCAGAGGAGGCTCGGCGATCGCCCTGTACACTTATCATGAGGGCGACGACGTTCGATGCGTCGCAGTCCACGACGTCGGGCGCGATCTTGCGCCGGCTAAGAAGAAGAGTTTTTTTCGAAAGACATCGAACGACTTGGTCAATCTGGCTGTCGCGACGGGTAGTAATGATACGATTTGCGTGGCGGTGACAACGCTCGACGGACGATTGAGCTGTTTCACGTTGACTGCTGAAGTGTCAATTGTCGACTCCAGAATAGATTTTGCACAGCGCGTGAAGTGCGCTTCCTGGTGGGATGCGACGGCGATTGCCGTCGCGACGGATGATGGTGCACTGACGGTAATGGATCTTTCAAGCGGATGTAACTTGCTCGGTGATTCACCCGAGTTCTTCGATTCTATCGAGGCGATGTGTTCGTTGCCTAGGGCGGCGAATTTGGGTCGAATCGTACTGATCGAGCGCACGAGCGAAGAAGGCGAACTGCGAATCATCAGCGTCAATGAGAGAACGCCGACAGAAATGGTTGACCTCCATATGGACTCACAGGAATGGGGCTTGGCGCTCGCGCTCGCGCGTCAGCACGGTTTGGAAACAGATCGCATTCACCAAACCCGCTGGCTTTCCGGCCCGGTGACGATTGAAGGCATCGCCGACTCGCTGTCAAAAATTAGCGACCGCGGTTGGGTCGCTGTCCAGTGCTTTGCTTCCGTCGCAACTTCGTACGAGGTGCAGCGCCACGTGCTCGTATACGGTCTGAAGGAGACGGACTCGAACGCGCGCAAAGCCGCGGGTCCTGAAAACAACGAGTTCTCGCGTCGGTGGACGTGGTGGTCGAAAATGCGCTTGTCATTGCTCGGAGCGTTGGACCGCGCCGACGCCTTGAGAAATAACTTTTCGCCGGATGCGTACGAAAGGATGTTGCGTTCAACTATGGATGAAGCAGTCTTAGACGCCGCTTACGCCGGAGAAATCGGAATACTGGAGATGCTTCGTGAGCGATTCCCGAGTGCTTTTCAATCGAATGTTTTTCAAGCGCTTGACGCGCTGCCAGAGACCAAGCGAGTATTGACATACGAGCACATCCTTCCTTGGTCAGAAGCTTGCTCTGGGTTGAAAGGTCCATCGCAGCGAATCGAACGTCCGTGCGATTGGGTCGAATCCTTGGAATTTTTCAACGAGCTGCGTCAGGCGAAACCGGAGGATAGCTTGACCTTTGCAAATTCATCAGGCGTTTCGCCGCGGGCAAATGCGTTGCTCGATAGTTTGACGTCCAGAGAGTGGCTGATGAGTGCGACAGAGACCATGAAGCGTATGGGCATGAAGAGTCTTGAAACTTCGACCGACGAAATGGAAACTTGGGCCATCGAGCGCGCGTGCGACATGGACGCGCAGAGCGGTTCAGTCGACAATGCAAGTGAGTTGTTGCAGTCTGCAGCTCGATGCTTGGGATCCGATCGCCTTCGAGAGTATGCAGCGGTTTCATCCGCCTTAGCTACTGCCATGCTTATAGCGTTCGCCACGGGTGTCGAGTGTGCAGAGCCAAATATGCTGCGCGCGTTCCTGCACGGGTCACTGTCGACACGTTTCGATACTTTGATGCGCATGACGAATGAGAACAACCTCACGCGCATGATGGCGGGTCCGGTTAAAGACGTGTTGACGATTGGAGACTCCTCAGTGTCGGGTTCTGCGAGCGAGACTATTCAAAGTTGGATTCTCACCGCAGCGGAATCGCGTGAATGGTCGCTCGTTTTTAGGTTAGTAGACTGGATCGCCTCTTCAGATGGTCTTCTTCTAGATTTGATTGGCGGGGTTGAGATGCTCGCATCCGTCATCGTTGAGTCGACATTCTCACAAGCTAGTAGTGACAGTGCGTCGACGGTAGACCTCGCGCGGATGTTGGATTCTCTTCCAGTTGCAGTGGCGTCAGTGCCTGTTGCTCGTAAAGCGATTCATCGCATGGATGCTTTTTGCACGCTCTTTGCATCGAGACCCGATTTGACACTTGGCGACGTCATCGCCGCTGAAACGGATGAGGACAGAGCGCGAGATTTGATCAACGAGTACATACGCACTCGAGTCGAAGGCGTTGAGAATGGAAATCTCATCGATTGGGCTGACCTGTGGTCTCAGCTTGATCGCTTGCAGAGGAACACGTTTCTTCATGCCCTGACTCGTGAATTTGTACTAGGCGAGTTTGTCAGGATGCAACTTCGCAAGGGGATGTGGACGCACGCGAGTCATCATCTCCCAAGCGACGGAAAGGATAGAAATGCAGTGAGCGCCCTAGTTGGTGGACTCAAAGAATTAGGCGGAGGTGCGTCAAAAGCCGTTCTAAATCTTGTGCGCGCTGAAGAGATCGTTTTGGCTGTAGCGGACGACTATCTCAAAGAGTCAACATGCGTCACGGATGCTTTCGCACAGGCTGCAGAGCAGTGTCTGCGTCTGATGCCCAGAAGCCTTGGCGCTCGACAAAAGCTGGACTTGTTAGATGGCTTGAGCGTTCTGGGGAGTTTTGGATACGCTTACACTCCGCATGATGAGTTGACGAGTGAGGATGCGTTGAATGCCGTTTTACGCGCTATTCAATCACATTCTAATTGCTATCAACATCCTGACCAGATGCAAGACGTGGCGGTAAAACTCGGAGTTTCTCGTGAGTACGAGAAGCAGCACACTTCTATACTCTTAGCGTGCGGAACGAGGGCGCTTGATTTGGGTGATGTTGGTTTCGCTTCCTCGATTGCGCAACGCCTGTCCAAGAGAAATTTTGAAGCGTCTTGGAAACTCTGTGCTGGTGTCGCTCGTTTCAGCGTGGCAAACGACTCTTACGGCGCAAACACTCGAGCGCTTTTATCGTTCGCCATCGCGCACGCTGAAGATAGTGCACTTGCTCAGCTCCTGAGCGATTGGCAAAAGACTGAAACGTCAGGTGTGCTTCGAAACTTTAGTGCGGATGACCATCCACGATTGCTTGGCGAGAAAACACTGCAAGACGCGATTGGCGACACGCCCTTCGTGACGTTACCTGTGACGACGAAGGCTGTTCTTCAACTTCCTGGTTTCGCAAATGCACTTGACGTAGCTTTGTTGTCCGATTATGACAAGTCTGCAGCCGCCGCGCAGGCGGTTGCATACTCACTGGGAGTCAGTGGAGTGCTCGCGTCTGATGCAATACTAGTAGCGATGGCTCAGACACGTCTAAGGCAAGAACTAGTGCGATTAGGATCTTCAAAAGGTGATTATGGAGAGTGTCTGCCGCCAACCTTGCAATCTTGCATGGCGATGTTACTTATGGTTTCTGATAGCGCTGTCGTCGCCAGCCTGGTCGAGCGCATGGCGAGTGAATCGCAAGAAGACCAGACGGTTGTGCAGATCATCATGAATTTCGGCACGACTGTGCACGCGTTACGTGCGTTGCGTCAGGCAGGGCGTTCAGTGGATGCGAGCGACCGATTGACAATTCCATCACTGCTAGAAATGGTTGGTGAAATCGATGATACACAGAGAGTCGCCGACGTTGATTATATATCGAACTTTAGAGCAAACGTCGGCTCGATCGTGGACGCAGAATGGCTCGCACAGATGATACCCGAAGTTGACCCTGTCGCATTTGCGGTAGACGGTTCAGATTATCGACGGAAGGCGATCCTTGCGCTTGCAGCAGGCAGTACCTCTCGACTGTCGTCAGCTGAGGCTCTCGACAACGCATTACGCTTGGCAGACATGTACGGCGTCGATGCATACGATGTTTATTTGGCCCATTCGACTGTCTTGTACTCGAGTGAAGAGGTCACTGAGTTGCGGGATGTCGCGCTCACCCTTAAAGACGCGCTTCCTGCGCATGCAGGCAGAAGCATCGAGCACTTGCAAACTTCAGTTTGGCCATCCATTCCGTCTCGCGGCGCGGCCAGTCTTGAGGCGCTCTGCGCATACTTTGATGTTTATGTTGCTTGTGACTCTGGGAACGTCGACGAACTCAGCCAAATCACAGATGCGCTTCGAGATATTCATGGCTTCAGTCAAAGCTTCGACTTGAAGGCGTTCGCGACGTGCGATGGCAAACCTGGCAATGGAGGATTGAATAGCGCACTCGACGAGATTCGTCGCTCGTCTCAACCTGAACGCTTTGAGAAGTTTCCAGAAGTTGAGGTTGCATCTCTCGCTCGAGCTGTCAACACCTTCCTAAGTCAGGAAGGACGCATCACGTGTGCGCAGATTGCATTTTCGATGGCGGTGAAACTTCTGACCCCAAGCTCGGGCTCTGTGCGACGTAATCCTGAAGATAGATGGAGGTCCATCACCACGTATACAAAAGCGTTCTCGCAAGCGCACTTGTGTGACTTGGTCCACGCTTTTAGTAATCAACGAACGCAAATGACTTGTGTCAAGGAATTGGATTCTTTCGCTGCCGAGATGTCGCTGAACGGGCGGTTAGCTGCGATGAAGGACATAGCAGGCCTTCTTAAAAGCAGCTCTGGCGACTCGCAGTGCGACGTAGATATCGACGGCATCATCGCAAGCATGCAGCTTTTGGAGCGCGTTTCTGACGAAATCGTTACGTTAGACCACGACTTGTTGCAATTGTTGGATGATCGTCTTCGCAAGAAGATTAGCATTTTCGACATCGCGGTCGAATGGATTTGTCTTTCAGCCCCGTACGATCATGTCACACGGCTTGCGCGCATTGCTCGAGAAATGGGCTCGGACATCGAGGCATCGAACGCTGTCATGACTGCAGTAGATGGAATGCTCAGCGACACATCTCAAGCAAACGCCGAAAAGTTATCACGCGTTATTAATGACACATTGGGAGGTCGTTCCACTGAAACGTCGCTCGACACGTGCAGAACGGCTGTTTTCACACGCCTCGAAGAGCATGTCGGGACCTTGTCGAAGAGGGATCAACACGTTTTCTTGGACTTGCTGACAAAACTCACATCAGTTGAAGATTCCCCTTGGCAAGGTTGGACCGCGGCAGCGACGCAAAGCCAGAGCTTGACCAACATACTTTGTATGCGAGTCGGCGCTTGCCTCGCTCCTTACGATGACGTTGAGCCTCCGGAAGATTCAGATGTCGAAGACGAGCAATCGCAGCGAGCGTATTTCGAGCGTTTGTTGAATGGAGCATCAACAATTCCCTTCCAGACGCTTGCCGAGGTATTTGACTTGTTGTGCAGTTCCGAAAAAGGGTCTTGGAGTGTGATGAAGCCGTGTTGGCTCGCCCTTTTATCCCGCGGGATGGAAAACGGCGACGACGCGCTAGACATACTCGCTACGCAGCTCTTGTCATCATCTCAAGCGATTGCATCACGAGCGCACGAAAATCGTCATCTTAGCGAAGACGACGTACTGCACGTGTTCAAGCAAGCATCAAAGGTCCATTCATCGTCACTTCTACCGATGGCAAAGCTCGCTCTTCTTTTGCGACAGCGAGAGTTGATCGATGATGTGGCTGACACACTCAAGTGGGATGTCGAGGCTATCGCATATGGACTACACTCCGGCATCATCGTGGACTTGTGCGTCACATCACCCGCGATCCGAGAGAGAGTCATCCGATGCGCCATGAATGATGAACGCGGTCGAAGCATTGTGTTGCCTCATTTGATTGCGGCTCTCACAAAATCAAATATGTTCAGCTTGGCGGCCGAGCTCGCAGTCAAGTTGACATCAATACATCCAGTCCTCGTTGATTTTGAAACCGGCATTGCGATTCTTCGCAAACAGCTCTTTCTTAAGGGGAGCTCCGCAAGTGTCCTCCTTTCTAGTAACCTCGCTGCACCTGGCGACGTCGCAACGAGCGAGGGTCTCAAGCTCGCGCTCGCACATTTAGGTGGTGAAAATTTGAAAAGTTTGAATGCCACGGCAAGCGGCATGTTAGAGATAGCGCTTTCGTAGGTAGGTAAGAGAAATGAAATATTAGTCGCAGTGTATTGATTTTCGTATAAACGAGCCCATCGCCAGCGTCCAGCGGATCGGTCACGTGAACGGGAGCAACTTGCGCTTGCAGTTGTGTTGTGTCGCCACCTGCCTGCAACCAGGCAAAGCCACACTCCCCACTCGACGACGGCTCCGAGGGCGAGGAAAGCGTCTCCGTCGTGATGTCGCGCGAATTTATGTTTGAAAATGAGCACGCTATATGTTGGAAGACTACGGTTCCTCCGAACATGCCTCTAAAGATGCACCGTCACGATAGGGCGCGAACCATCGTTGCGCTCCAAGGCGGCGTGCTCAAACGAGTAGACGAAGACGGGACGCGTTTGGATTTAGTGTTCGAGACGGGTAAGGCGTACTGGTACGAAGCGGACCCTCCAGATAATCTCCACGCCGATGTCAACGAAGGCGAGGAAGACGTAGTCGTCATCGTCACTGAATTCAAAACGGAGGAAGACAGAGACGGAACTCGAGACCCGCGAGCGTGCGGGTGTGGCACCGAAGATGGCAAGCCGTGCGACTGCAGATCGCGCATTGGGTTGCCGTTTAAAATGCCAGTCGGTTGGGAACCGCCAACGACGAAGCGTAACTAGTGGGCGCCGTAGACGAATATTTTAGCCTCTGCAAAACGTTGGTGCGTCCTTGTGTAAAAATTATTTTCTTTAGACTAGCATTTTACTACAAAGGATTCCTCTTCCGTCGCTTTTCCAACTCGTCAAACGAGTTCACATCCTTGAGCAGTGAGCGTAGGACTTCTTTCATCGACTTCATGACGTGTGGGAAATCCATGTAATTGGCGTTCGGATAGTTGAGCCATTCCTCTTCGAGCACGTCAAACGCCAAGACATATATCTTCTCAAAAGCGTAATCATCGAGTTCAATGAGTCGCGCGAAAGCAATCCCAGAGGACGTGCTCGGGGACGTCTCCTTCACTTCGAGGAGCTCTACTAGATTGAACGTCAAGTTTACTCCTGCAACGGCGAACGGGTATTCAAAATCACTACGAGTTCCTCGCGATTTGGTACGCAACGCATCAAACAGCATCTTGTCGTTTTCTGCGAACCACAAAAGGTTCTGCAGCGATAAGTAACCCCCAGCGCGGAAATCCGTTTCTGGAGACGTCCCTTGCCACCCCATCTCCTTCCAGCGCTCGCTCTTCATATCAGACGGAGGCTTTTCTCGCTTGCCGAAGGCGCTCTCCCATAGTCTCCTCAATGCATCAATGTGTTCAGTCTTTGAAGAGTCGTACGGTTGTGCTGCTCTCTTCCGCAGCGCGTCAAGTTTTTCGCGTTGAGAATCATTCAGTTCAAACTTGACATTCGAAGACTTGATCCCGAAACTGACGGCTAATTGTGCGACTGGAGTTGACGCAGAAAGAAATTACAAATCTCGCGTCAGTCGAAATGAGCGCTAAACGAACGCCCGTCCGCGAAAAGAATTCGTCGTCGTCGTCGTCGCCGTCAAAAAAAGCGCAACACGCACCTATGGCGGTAAATAATTCCCCGATATAACCCAGAAATTCTCGAGCGCCACGCCCGTCTCCCGTCCTACAACTTCGGGTCCCTTTCTGAGTCTTTTTGTTCCTGACTTGTTTCTTTGGCGTGGTACTCGGCTCGTCGTCCTCGTCGACGCGCACGTCTCGCCCTTTGCGCTGTCGCACACCAACCGTTTCGACACCGCTCATCCCAATGCGTGCGTGCGTGCGTGCGTGAATGTGGATTGGTGTCACACGTACTCACTTAATCACAGTCTAAGTTTGCTCAGGCAACAATAAAGGCGGAAGCGCGCCCCAGGCAGAAGGACCGACGGCGGTGTAATTAAGGAAAGGGCTCGCGCGTCGTCCGCTCGACGATTAGAATTTGTGTAACAAGGTAAATAGCATTGACTACGTACATCACGCTAAGCGGCGTCAATCGCTGCGAGAATTTGGTCCACGTGGGCCGTCGTCTTCACTGAAGCCATGGACTGGTCGCGTTCGAGCCAGTGTCCGATGATTGTTCCATCTTTCTTGATCAAAAACGTTTGGCGATCGCTAAATCGTCCCAGAAGCGGGATTTTCAAGTCTGCGCCGTACGCTTCCGAAACCTTCCCGTCATTGTCTGAAAGCAACGTAAAGGATTTCAAACCTTTGGATGAACAGAATTCTTCGTGCTTGTCCAGAGAGTCCATGGACACGCCGAGAACCCGAGTCTTTCTCGACTTGAACTCTGGAATAGCAGCTTCGAAGCGTTGCGCTTCGATTGAACATCCTGGTGACCCATCTTGGTTATAGAAATACAGTGTGACAAAATCATTTTGGCTCAGCACTGCGTCAAGTTCTATCGTCTCGCCGTCCGTTCCGGGAAGGGTAAAATTGACCGCTTTCGCGCCGGTATCAAGTGCTCTCGCCGCCGGCGTGATTGCGAGACCGCAGCTGGTGCCGATGGTGCCCAAAAGCAACGAGCGTCTATCCACGATCGTCGACGTGGTGGTGTAATAATCCGACTCACCTTTCTTCTTTGTCGCCGGTGCGGCTCGCAAAGGCGTGCACCTTCGTCCACCGGTGCGGTGAACCGAGTGCGCGTTCAGCGCGCTAGTGTTACGCAAACTATGAGCGAGCGTTGCGTTCGCCATCGTCCTCTTCTTCGTGCCGATTAATGGTGGTTGCAGATGAGAAAGAGAGAGAGAAAAAAAAACACATGCGGTACAAGCTACTTTACAAGTATTAAGGGCTCTGCGCGACCAGTTGTTCATCAATTTTCGTACAAAGAGTGCGTACGGCGTCGTGTTCGAGTCTCAAAACATAATCGAGTGCGGGGCGACCCGTCAGGGACCCATGTCGAGGTGGGATACCGACGTCCTCTCGACTCGACACGATTGCAGTGAGTGCGAGCTCTTTGTTCGAGCAGAGTTGGCGAAAAATTTCTAAAATTGTCGAGTCGTCGACAGAATCCTCCTCGAAATACTCACTCACGTGAAAGAGTGTGTCTTCGTTGATTCCAGTGGAGGGATCGAGTTGGAATATTGTTTCCTCGATTTTAATCGCCGCAAAAAAGTCTACATTTTCCGTCGCCACTTTCAATCCTCTGGCCGTAGCCGCGGCGAGGAACACGTCGCCGGGAAATTCTAACAAATCCGTTTGATGTGACAGCGTGTCAACAAATCCATAATTTATGAAACAATCGGTCGCCGATATGTTGGCCCCGTACGAGTCGAATACCTGTGCGCCCTCTTCGTAGTCACGATGAGCCGCCAGCAACGCGACTCGTTGCGATGATGAATACGTGAGAACGCTCTGCGCACCCGCCTCAGAAGAATGATTCAGCGCGTCAGCCCAGGGAACTAGAACCATTTCGCCGTCTGAATAATTTTCATCGTCGCCCGCTGGCTCCCACACGTCTTCGTCGAGGTCGTTGAATTTTGCAAGAAATTCGGCACCGTCATCAAAGTCGTCGTCGCTTTCGGCGAGCGAAAGATGAAATGCTCGAGAAGTCAGTATCGCAGTGGCCCAACGCACGTCTACTTCCGTAATTTTCGGTTTGACGCCTGACGACCACTGCAACGTTTGAAAAGCTTCGAAATCTCTCCTACACGCGTCGATGCGCTCGAGTAAATGATATCCCACCTGCGTTTCCCTGCGCAGGATCGAAAAGTCGTGCCAAAGCATCGGATGTTCAAGCATGTCAGGAAGTGAACTAAGGTACGGTTCCCACGACGAATCGCCTCCAAGATTTTTTTCACACAGTAAAAACAGCTCGAGGCACTGAAAGTCCGACAACTCGTGAGCGCACGATTTTTTTTCGTCGTTTTGCTGAAAAAGTAAACTCTCCAAACGAGACCGAGCGACTTCGGCGGTGATGAACGCCTCCCGTGGGACTCTGACGAGCTCCGAGCCTCGCGCGATGCTTTTACCGTGTGCAACACCCCGAACGCCGAATCCATCGTCGTCATCGCGTTTCAAACGCACGCCACACGCATCGAAATCAGAACCCAAACCTTCCAGCCACAGTTGGAGGGAGTTTAGTTTGTCGACATCGTTCGCTGAGTTCGCGTTCGTTGTCAGCCTTGTTCCTGCACATCGTCCCGTTCGTTCCGCGGTTCGGCTGGAAAAAGAGGGTCGCGCGTGCGCGAGAGAACGCGCGACACTCCGATCGACGACGCGCCCCGGTACTCGCATCGGTCGACTTGTAAGGCGTGTGAAAACGTCCACAACAGACGAAATCGCCGCCACATAGGAACGCACACGCCCGTCATGAGTCGAGGATACGTTCCCCCGCACGCGCGAGGTGGGAGGAGAGGCGGAAAACGAGACGCGACTTCCGCGGCGCCAGCGCGCGCGACGACGTCAGCGACGTGTAGCCCGTGTTCGACGCTCGACGAATGCGTTCGTTACGTGACGACTGCAGAAAAAAAGAGTCGAAGCGGTGAGAGAGAAGCAGCGATAGCTTCGTTCGAGCACGCTATCGCGGGTCTTCGAGCGTTGTCGGCGAACGCGATGATGGGAAGCGATCAAGTACGTTCAGCTCTCGCCGAAGCGCTTCTGGCGGTCGCGCGAGAGTACGTGTACAGGGCTCGCTCTGCGCCGCTTAATGAAATGAGCAAGTGCGAAGAGGAAAAAGCCTGTGCGGGCGCGACTCTTTTGGCGCAAGAGGCCGTATCTCTGTACGAAAATTTGACAGATTCGTTGGAACGAGCAAACGGTATCGCAACGTCGCTCAGCCAGGTGGTTGAGCTCGAAAGCGCGCGATCAGATATTATTGAGCTGTTGGGGCGAGCTTTGACAGAGTACGATTTCGTTGCAGAAAAGACGGCTGAAAATAAAACGGCTGCTGAAGACGGAGACTTGCTTCTCGCGCTTTGGAACAGCGCTGACGTACGTCTCAAACTTGCAGAGGCTTTGTGCGAGCGAACGAACGATGATGAGAGCGTGGCAAATAATTTTCAGCAAGCGCTTCAACTGTTCGAGCGTGGTTGCGGCCACTGCGATTCAAGTCGAGGAGACGACTTGGGCTCGTTCTTGTACGATTGGGGTTGCACTCTGACGAGCTACGCACAATTTTTGCTTAAACGGAATCAAATGGATGTCGCGATTGAGGTGATCGACGCAGCGATTGCCAAGCTACGCACGGCGACAAAGTTTTCTTTAGGCGACGTCGGGTGTCTGAATGCGCTGGGCGACGCTCTACAAACCAAATCAGAATTGCTGAATAAGACGTCGGGCGATGACGCGAATCAGGGTCGCTACGTGGAAGCGCTACTATTGGCTGCTTATCAGGAGGGATACAACTTGGCGTTGAAGACGAACGCATCATCTCTCGATGCGCACGTCGGAGTCGGCGAAGTGCACATGGCTCTCGGTACCCTGTATGCCTCGCACGACGACGGCATACGCGCTAACGAAGCGTTCAACTCAGCGTGGTTGGCGTATCGTCGCGCGTTAGACGTAAAACCTAGCAAATCTGACGCGCCGAGTGCGTGCGATGAGCGATTTGAGGTGGTTTATAACGCCGCATGCGCCGCGAGTCGGGCTGGCGCAAAAGAAATCTCTCGCGAGCTTCTCTCACAACTCATTCTTTGCGGCGCATCGACTGCCGAAGCCATGAGCGATGACGCCGATTTAGCTGGAATAGACCTCTAGACAGAATTTGATTTACTTATATCGCTGCGATTTTACAAATTTTCATCAACCTACAGTAGTTGAAGTTGCTATAGTATGCACCGCTAGTACAGGCACCGCGGGGAAGAATTGAATGAAGTGTATTTTTGTTGCCAAGTCAATCAAATCGATCAGTTGATGGATACACCGAGCGCCGAGCTCAACGATTTCGAAAACTTGGCTCGTCTCACCGTGTGCGCCCCAGCCGTGGTTTGTAACAGATACTCCTCGAGCGCTCCGCGTTGGTCTCTAAAAACCACGGCGTGGTACGTCGTCTTTGACGAAGCAGTCGAGAGACGATCGCGAACCGCGCACTCAAATCCACACATCATCGACGACTCCGCCTCGTCGCAACTGCAAGAGTCACGCAGCGGACAAGAATCGCAATAATTTGCCAGCCCGATTTCGTTCGCCGCCGTGGCCAACTCGGCGTCGATGACGGCTACGGAGGCTCCGGTCGCGTCCGCCATGGATAAAATCGTCGGTCTATGAAGGGTAGCTAAGACCACGGCGCGCTTATGCGCAGCGAGCTCCTTGTAAAAGGCTAGCGCCCGAGTGTCCGCACTTGAAAACAGATTTGGGTTTGCCACTTCCATTTCAGAGGCTCGAAAATCGCGAGTGGGCGTCTCGTCCACCAGCCACGCTCGAGCCGAGCACCTCGCTCGAGGCGCGCGCTTGTGAGCGCCGCCCGAGAACCCACCAGCGCTCGGAGATAAGAATGCTTTCGCCAACGATTCCACGAGCTGCTTATTCAGCGCGCTTGAAGACGTCGACGAGGTCGACGGACCCCAGTCATCTTGCGAACCGAAACCGTCGCCCGAGGAAGAAGACGAAGACGACGAAGACGAAGACGCGCGCGCGCCCGCTCGTCCGCCCACCAGTCGTCTCCCCGCGTCGCGACGGCGAGCGCGCGTCGCGCGTTCAACCTTGCCAATAATACCTCTTCCGCACCCACCAATGTTCGTCTTCATCCCCATGGTTGTCGTCGACATGGTATCGGTTGTTTATATTTTATCCCACGACACACGAGTCGATTCGGTTCGATCGTCGAAACTCGCTCCTTCTGGAAGGACAAGATGACGAGGACGGATATGGATGGTCGGCGACGGTGTCTCCTCCGCTCGCGTGTGAATCTATCGATGCGTCGATCGATTGATCAATGGATTGTTCGATCCGGTCCGATCCGATCCGATCCGATCGACCGCCTCCCCGCGTCGCGGTCTCGCGAAATCGCCGATCCGAAACTCAATTCGACGCCACGCGCCACGCGCCACGCGCCACGCGCCACGCGCCACGCGACGGACCCGAACGACGGACCTGAACGACGGACCCGAACGATTGAAGGGGTGTGACTCGAGAAGACTGGG
>Ga0255751_10003888_pt1 | contig 13603 bp, 12 predicted proteins | sample 071ome_20_FD_179951 | JGI IMG/M metagenome (GOLD analysis project Ga0255751, IMG submission 179951) | Coastal salt marsh microbial communities from the Groves Creek Marsh, Skidaway Island, Georgia - 071412BT metaG (version 2) | ecosystem: Environmental > Aquatic > Marine > Intertidal zone >...
AGAACCCATATTGATTAGTACAGTTACAACTATACTCTTTTGTATTGGTATACTATTCAGACCTTTTATATTAAAAGTAAAGTTTCCTGTTGCTTCGGAAGTGTAGTTGTGGAGTGAACCTTTACTTATATCAATTTCAATATCTTGATATGTAGACTCTTCATACACACATACCTTTTCAAAAATTTCTTTTACATTTGCTGTTGACTGTAAGTCCAATCCACCAGAAAACTTTGCATTTGATAGAAAATCAGATTTTCCTGCAAAAACTGATTCAAAGTTATACTGTGTCATGATTATCCTAACGCTTTGATTGCTGCACTCGCAACAGAAACTGCCGCTGCTGCACCAGGTCCACCTGCTGCTGTCGCTGCTGCCCTTGCAATACCCTCTGCATTTAATCCAGAATATACCTGATTCAAGAATGAATTTGCATTGTCTTGAGTTGCAATACAATCTGGTCCATAAGAGTGCGGTGCCTCACAGTAAGCTTCTTTTGCATTCATATCAATCTTATTACCAGCATCGAGAGTAATATCATTACCACACTTTAGTTTTATATTTTCTTTTGCTTCTAAGATAATATCTTTTCCTGCAATTCTTACATCACCATTTTCCATAGCAGTAATCAAAACACTGCCTTTCATTCCAGTGATACAAATATCTACACCACCACGCTCTGATTTGTTTCCTGCAATAATCTCAATAGTTCTGTCATTATACAAGCGATAGATGCCACCCTGCATCATACCGGCAAGTGACACATCACCTTGGTCATTAGTGCCATAAAGATCATAGACACCAGGACCATTATACCCTACTTGTGGATTGTTGACATCAATTCTAAACTGTGGACTAAAACTAACGTATTGTCTTTTTTCCCAATTCTGGTCGTGTGCCATCTATAATAATCCTCTTTTGGATATTTATTCGATACAATCGATAACTTGTCTGATTTCTCCTTGGGGTTCTGCTGGTCTTGGAATGAGTCTTGGTTTTAAGATGGCACCAGATCCTCTGAGAGATTTGATTCTATATCTAACTGGTTCCGTAATAGATGGAATTTGTCTAGCAGCGGTACTAGTGGTACCTTGAACTGTGGTTTGAACTGTACCTTCGACTCCATCATCTCTATTATTTTTCACAACATTTACAATTCCACCACGAGTATCTGTAATGATTGTGTAATCATTTCCAGAATCATCTACTACAGTATCTGTAATACCATCATAATCTTGACCTTGGTCTACGATGATTGGTCCATTCTCATCATCTGTAATGTAATCTTCTTGGTCCTCACCAACAGTATAGTCTTCACCTTCAGTAACAATGTAGATGTCAGTAATTTGTTGATATGTTGGTGAATCTGGATCATAATCAATCTCTGCTCTTGCAGAAGCGCCGTATCCTCTACCACATTCATCAACAATTTCAACAAATGGTGGGAATGTGTATCCACCTCCACCATTTACAAGGTCAACACCAAGCAAACTTCCAGTAAGTCCTCTTCCACCCTCTGCAATCTGACCAAGAGCACCGATAATTGCTTTTGCCGTTCCACCACTACCTTTTCCACCACCAAAGATTTTAATTTTAGTTCCACCACATCCACCAAGTTCTGGAGGACCAGCATAGCAGTTGCCAAGAACACTTTTAAATCCAGGAACAGAAACACTTGGATTTGCAAAATCAAATACACCGAGAGCACCAGTGTCTCCAGCAATATCCTGAACGGTATTAATTGCAAGTTCTGCTAATCCTTGTGCTTCGTTTGCAGTGTCTAAAATATCTTGAACAGGAACGCCTACCTTATCATTAGAACCTTTACCAATTACCCACTCATTAGATGCAAGGTCAAAATCAGGAGCAATTTCATTACATCCAAGTCTATCTGCCAAACCTAAAATAGCATTAGCAGTGCTTCTTAAGAAATTCAGTGGACTAAATCCACCAAGTATCTTATCCAGACCACCAAGCAATGGTTGTATTAACTTAGTAACTCCACCAATGATGTTATTCATCAATGCACCGACTACTTGGTCACCAATACAGGAAACAAAGTTAGTAACATTATCGGCAACATTTTGAAGAATACCTTTGATAGTCTCACCAATACCATTGATTACATTGTTAGCAATACATGGGATAGCATCTGATAATTTTTTAACTGGTCCAATTAGAAGTGCCTGTGCAACAGTTCCTGCTTTTACTGAAATAGGATCATTTTGTGTTGCAGCAAATGTTAGTGCATAAACAGTATCATATAGTTTTTGCAAACCAGTATTTAATACTGGCACCATCGCTTCGGACAAGTTTCTAGTCATGTCCTGAACCAGGCGTGTAGCACCTTTTTGAATAGATGCTGTCATGCTATCAATAGCAGAAAATATTTTTTGCTTTTCTTTACCGATGGCATCACTTACACCATCGGTAATATCTTTAACTCTAGATACAAAATTATCTACTTCATTCTTAATCTTTTGAATTGCACTATCCTTTTCTGCAGATGCTGCTGTAACCTTTTTACCAATCGCACTTGATGAAGTGATTTCTTTCTTTGCGGGGTCACCATCAGGATTAGTTTTACTGTTTATCTTATCGGCATCAGTTTTTGATACAGAACGTGGTGACTTCTGTGAATTAGCATTCTGCTCATTTGCTTCATTTTTTGCAAGTTTGGCACCATCATTTTCAATCTCACTAGTGTAACCAGTAAATGGAACAAAGGGACTTACATAATCTGTAGATGCTACTTGACTTGTTCTTCCAAAAACTCCTACAATGACAGGAACTTGAGCATTATCACCATCAAGAAAGAATCCAAATACAGTATCTCCTGGTGAAAGGGCAACAGAATTTGCTCTGTTAGCGGCACCAGAACCATCAGTTGTTCCTAAGAGAACATTTGCCCATGGTAAATCATCATCAGGAAGTTCAACCACACTGTAAGGATGGTAACCAAGAATACGAACCTTTACGCGGTTTCCCCATCCAGAACCATTAGATTGCTCACTCTGTCCCGATGTCTTAGGAGGAATTTGACCAATCCACCAACGGAACCCATCTCTCCCAATAAAATTAGTTTTAAGTAAAGACTCTTCTATCATTATTTTTTCTGATTATTTGGACTATACTGACCAAAAGTATCTCTAATTAGTTTCATTGAGGTCCAAGAACCCTCTGTATCAAAATGATGACACAACTCTTTAATCATATATAGACCGCTTTGGTCTTGGTCATATTCCTTGTTCTCTTCAGTAGTAACTGATGGGAACAGGCATTCAATAATATTACCCGCCTCTAGAGTTGTATTGCACGGAATCGTAGCATTCAACGTCTGAGTAAACAAGATATTATATCTCATCAATGATTGTGATTGATATAGTAGTGGGTCGGCATTTTTTGCAGTTGAAACACCAACTTCAAGTGTTCCTAAGTCAACCACTCCAGTAAGTAATCTTGATGGAACATCTCCGAGAGTATCATCAGAATCATCACTTATCTTAGGTAGTGTAATTTTATCTCCAAGATTTCTAGATTTTCCAGAGTAATCATCAAGTTTGAACAATCCCTTTTCTGGATGTGTGAAAGTAAAGTTCAATGGGTTAAAATAACTTCTCTGACTTGCATAGGTTCCTAATCGTAGATTCTGCAATACATTTTGATTTCTATCAATCTTAAAACTTACAATTTGAAAGTCTTGAGAATCTGTATTTGGATTCACAACATCTGTTGAGTTATAAGTTGCTCTCTTCTCTGATGCAATCAGATTATCGAGTGCCTTAAATTTATATCCAGTTTGTGTTTCATAAAAACAATATCCAGCAGTTCCGTCACCTTCAACTTCTGGAACACCTTTTGATGCTAACCATGTCAGAACTGTAAATGGTTTTCTCATATTACCAATGAAACCATAGGTATTCATTGTAGGATCAACTTCAACTGGTTTCTTGGTCTTGAGATAGTCTTGAATTATCTTTTGTGCTGATGCTGAAATTGGAGATGATGTTGGAAACTTTACAGGAACTCTAGAGGTTTCATTCGTAATCGCTTCTCTTGAGCAGAGATTCAAAACAAATGATTCTGATTGGTTTCCACTAATTACATTACCGATACTAGAAACATAAAGATACTTATCAGTTTCTGTAAAATCTAGACCAGGATTTGTAGGAGAATTTCCTTTTATCTTCAATTTCAGTCTTTCTCCACCTCTCAATGGAAGACCTTGATAAATCGACTTGCCTTCTAAAACATTACCAGTTGTTGTTACAACAATTTTCGCAGAAATTGTTGGCGAAAATATATCTTCGTAGTAATCTATTGATTGAACTCCAAGACGTAAATCAACAGTCTTCGACTTATCATTAGATTCTAGAAGAATTTCTTCATACTGAGAAGGATCTGATGCTGCCATTATACGTATTCTAACTCCCTAAGAAGAATTGTTGCCATAACAGTATTTAACGAAGCACCAGAAGACTCCATACTGTCTCCACCACCTCCTCCTCTTGAAGCAGGTGGAGGTGAAGATTGTTGTCCACCACCTCCAGTAGGAATTGGAACAGGAATCACTTGTCCCCTCTTCTCTGGGGTGATGCCTCCCGCCACATCTCTTGATGGCATTGGTTCAAGTGATGGACCACCAAAACCAAGCATATCTTTTGCAATATCTAATACTCCACCGTTTTCTTTTTTGGCACCCTGAACTGGAGGATTCTTGGAGAAAATCATCACATCAGTATATGGGTCTGGACTCATGTCACCACCATATGAAGTTCCACTAAGATTCTTAGTTGCCTCCATGTGAATGTGTGGTCCAGTGCTACGTCCAGTATTACCACTTCGTGCAAATGGAACTCCTGGAGAAACCTCACCACTACTAATTAACTGCACACTAAGGTGGGCAAATCTCAGTCTAATATTCAATTTAGGAATAATAATATCACAATAGTATCCATATCCTTTCTGGAATCTTGCTTCAACAACTTTACAAGGCATCTTACAAGCAATATAAGTTCCTGTTGGGCAGGCATAATCAGCACCACCATGTGGTCTTGTTCTACCAGCAGCCATAGAACCAAAGAAATCACTCTTAATGGTATCACCAACTTTTGAACCCGTGGAAATCCTTTTACTTGGATCTATAGTAATATTCCAGATGGCGTATCAAAAGTTCCTGTAACAGTGTTACCTGAAGAAGGTCTTGTTGTCTGGACTTCTCCATAAGGAGTCGCCTTTGCCTTCTCCATTACTGCTATTTCCGCAGGAGTATATGAAGAATACTTCGACCATGCTTCATGTCCCTGAATTTTGAGTAAGGCAATACCCATTAAATCTTGATTTGCCTCATCAAACTTATCACTATCACTCAATCCAGCACCTTTTTGTGCAGTTGGTAGAGTTGCAGGAATAATCTGATAACGTCCTGCTGCCCAAAGTGTTTCTTTATTATTTTGGAAGTCTTTAACTTCACCGATTGTCATATCAGTCAGATTCTTACCTAACCATTTCTTCGATCCACCAGGTCTATCACCAGCCTGCCCATTATTCATAGCATTATAATCACCACCACTTTCTGGTCCAGAAATAATATCCAGTGCTTCTTTGTGGATTGGTTTTAATTTTCCTGCAGTTCCTGGTGTTCCACCGCCTTGTGTTGAAGGTGCATCATCTTTAGATTTTCTTCCACCACCAAGTGCTTCACTAAGGTCAAAATCTGCAATTGCTTGAATGGTTCTGTTAAAATCTTTAATCAGAGCATCTACACCATTAAAAAGACTATCGGTAGATTTGTCTGTTGAAGTTTTAAGAGCATCTACATCGAATATTGTTAAAGTATTGTAAATGCTTCCAAGACCTGAGAAAAAACCACCGAAGAAACTTAGTGTATTATCAAACCAATCCTTCAGAACTCCAGTTGTTTGTTGAACTCTTCCACTTAATTCTTCTACCTTTTCAATAATCAGTGGTAAACTTGTTACCATCCATCCAACTAATACGGTTCCCAAGTAGTCCATCACCCTACCAAGGAATCCTTTTGTACTACTTCCTATAACTTTTCCAGTTCTTCTAAAAATTCCATCTACTTTACCTGCTTCTACAATATCTTCTCTTTCTCTTTTTCTTACTGCTTCTCTTCTTTTTTGAAATAAATCTCTCTTCCTAAGGATTGCATTTTTTCTATCTCTGTTACTTTCATTGAACTCTCTTATGATAACAGAAGACGTATTGTTTGCTGCCCTTAAACTTGCACCAAAAGCATTGATGGATTTTCTAATCTCACCAATACTATCTCCACTTTTGAGTAATGATTCTTTTGCTTTTGACATTAGATTACTACGTTAAAGTGTGAGGTTGCACCATAAAACTTATTGACATCTGGATTAAATGTCAAATATGCTGGAGTGCCAGCAATTGCTCCACCAGAAACTCCTGCTGGTGCTTGTTGTTGACCACCAGAATCTCCACTCTCCATTGGAATTGGAACTACAGTTACTCCTGGTTCTTCTGGTGGAGCAGAAACTCTTTGTGCAATTTCTTTAGATTTTGAAACGCCATCAAACTTCATCATCGAAGGTGGAAGTTTTCCAGTTTTGCCGATATATTTTTCTTCGTCAACATAACCTTTAATTTCACTTGGAGTGAATCCCATATCTGATAATGTAGTATCACCAGGACTTACTTTCTTTGATGGATCACCTTCAATAGAAATCGTTGTTTGTTTTCCATCTCCTTCTACTTGTGGTTCTGTTGTTTGTGCTTCTTTACTACCTTCTTCTACTTGTAAAGATTTTTCTCCATACTTTGCTGGTGTTTCTGGATCAACCACCTGCTCTGATTCTTCCTTCTTCTCTGCAGGTTTCTCCACAGGTTTGCCCATCGCAGTTTCTTGTGGTTCAACCATGGACAACTCTGTAGTTGCAGGATCTATCTTTGTAGTCTTGCCTTCAGCACCCAATGGGTTAGATAAATCAATTTCACCTTCACCTATATCAAAAGTAAATTTGGTATCACCCATCATGGTTTCCATGGGTTCTGCCATGCTGGGTCCACCCTTACCAAGATTCTCTGGGTTGAACATGGAGTTCCCTCCAAAGAAGTCCATCCCCTTTTCAAATAAATCTTGGAAGACGTTCTTACTTGGTTCTTGACCTGGTGGAGTTGCTGGGTCTATTTGTGGTTCACCACCACCCTCTTCTTCTTTTTCTGCCTTCGTTTCTTCTTTTCTTTCTGGGAATGGTGTAAGACCTAGAAAACCACCAGCAGTGTTTGCTGCATCTTGTGCTGCATTTGTTACAACGCTAGTAATTTGACCAACTAGATCACTAAAAACTCCTGTTGTTGCTAATTCTTTAATCTTAGTTGCAAGTCTTTGAAGACTATTGGATACATTATTAATAGTATCTGCTATTGTACCAACAATGCCACTAATGACATTAAAAGTGTCGATACTAAATTCTTTTATCTGATTGAATTTTGTCCTAACCTCATCTCCATATTTTTGGAGTAGTTGAATGCTAGCAGTTAGTAACCAACCACCAAGTAATGTTAGGAAGAAATTGCCCAATCTACCTAAAGTAAATTGTGCTTTGGATGTAATTTTTTCTGCAGGTGCTAATGCTGATGCCTGTATTTTCTTTTCAATTACGCTTTCTTTTCCTTCGCGTAATTTTTGTTGTGCTAATCTATTTTCTAATTCTTGTTCGGTTTGTTCTCTTTGTGCTAGAAGATTTTGTTGTTGGCGTAAACTGCCACCAATGACTTGTAAGGAACCAGTCAAGGATTGCATCTGAGCAGTCAATCCTTGTATCTGATTAGCAACAACTCCTAACTGTAAGGAGTTTCTTGTAATTAAATTGGTTGTTACAGGGTCTGGTTGTGAAACGGCTCCAGGAGCAACCGCTCTGCCAGTGTAAGCAGCTGCTGATATTCTGGGTCTTCTACCAAACGGTGTGCTAACCATTCTGTTGTGCCTTTAAGTTTTCTTCTTCAATATACTGTTGGAGGAAAGCAAGATAAATTTCTTTCTCCCACGGTATCATGTTCTCTAGCTCTGTCAAGCTATATTTATGGTGTTGCATCAAAGAAAAATTGATTCGAAAGTATGACTCAAGGTCAGTGTGAGCCATACTCACGCGAAAAAACTTGCTAATCCCTCCAGAACAACTTCACTTTCAACATCAGTATTTGGATTTAATACTGAAATCTTATGAGAGAGTTTAGGCATAGTACCAAAGAAGTTTTCAATCTCTTTGAACTGCTTTGAACTTAATTGCTCAACAAACTCTTTCAATTCTTTTTTACTGCAATCTTTTGCAGACCAAGATTCTTCTTCATTGTATACTTGCTCAATACATGAAGTAATCATATCAAATGTGTCATCAACACTGATATCAGAGACAGCAAAGTTATTTTTAATAAACTCTTCCATAGAAGGATATCTCATTCTCAACGTGAGAGCATCATCAAGTTTAATATCTCTCGAATGTTCCTCATCAAACTGAACTTGAATTTCATCAAGAGCAATCGTAAGTGGAACTTTAGTTACACCATCATCGGGGCAAGTGACAAGAACTTCTACTTCTTCACCAACAGACTTACCACGAATATTGAGAAACAAATACTCAATGTCAAAGGTAGAAAGTTCTTCTACTTTGACTCCACGGGTGATGATGCAATTCTTGATAACATCTTTAACTGCATTTGCAATGGACCTTGTGTCCTCGCTCTCCATTGCAACAATCAAAACTTTTTCTTCTTTGACTAGAAATGGTCTATACTTGATATTTTTTCCAGTCGAAGGAATAACCAACTCATAGGTTGGCGTAGAAATTTTTGGTAAAGGCATTACAATCCTTACAATTCAGTAAAAATATTTAGATCAGTTTATGAAACGGTTCCCTACAAATCCTGCTGCAATTTCTCTATCGGAAAGAACTGAAGAATCCTTACCAAAGTAATCAGCATTCAAATTTATACCAAGATCGTTGTTGCTGTTCACTCTAGCATTCTTATAGGAATTTCCTTTGTTTACACCAGCATTTCCATAAATGACATTTGATGCTGCATTATTTAAAGGATTATTTGCAAGTTCACCAGCAGTTGTTTCTAGAGTTTTGTTATTATCATTTCTGAAAAATTCATTCAAAGATCTTGACTGACCAGAAACATACCTATCGTAATGGAAAGAGGCAGTTGCTTTTAAAATTGTAGACCCCTCATAAGATACTGGAACGGCATTCAATGATAGTGGGAATAATCCAAAAAATCTGTATTCGATATATCTCTTGTAATCTTTTTCGAACTTTACAATTCTAGTTTCATCACACTTATATTCATCTGGATATCTCATTCTGAAATAGTATCCATCTCTTAAAGCACTAACTCCATCAAAAGTTGTAGAACCAGATGACATAAATTCCATCCAGTGCTCAATAAACTTCAATGACCTATATCCAGTATCGACATAGAAGTCAAGGTCCATCTGAACAAATGTTCTTGTGTGTGCCATCTTCTCAGTGACACCCATATAGTTACCAACTACATCAGTTGTAGCAAATCCGCTACCAGGAAGAGATGCTCTGCAACATAACAAAGAAATATTATCAGTTATAAATCTAGGATCAATCCCTCTCAAACGCAAATACTCTTTCAGTCCTACACCAAATCCACCAAATTCAACAGCAAAGTGAGAACTTAGAGCAACATTAGATAATACTGGTTTTATTTGCGATATCTTTTTTGGAAATGGTCTAGGCACTCTAAATATCTTATAAGTGATTGTTTAGTTATTTAGATGTCATATAAGGGAAAATACAAACCTTCATATCCCCAAAAATATAAGGGTGACCCAACCAATATCATCTATCGTTCCTTATGGGAGCGCAAATTCATGGTGTATTGTGACACTAATGAAAATGTTTTAGAATGGCAGTCAGAAGAGTTCTGTATTCCATATCGCTCTCCTATTGATAATAAAGTCCATCGCTATTTCCCCGACTTTTTTATTAAGTATAAGGATGCGAGTGGTAGAATCAAGTCATCTTTGATTGAAGTGAAACCACTACGACAGTGTTCTCCACCACCAAAACCCAAGAGGCAAACTAAAAAGTATCTTGGTGAGGCATATGAGTATGCCAAAAATCAAGCAAAGTGGGCAGCAGCAAAAGAATACTGTAAAGATAGAATGTGGGAATTTAAGGTGATGACCGAAAAAGAACTTGGCATTAAGTGATGGCAAAAAGACCTACAGATACTGATACTAATCGCAATAGAATTCGTGGAATCAGTGATAGTATCATTGGTATCAAGGATCCAGATGATATCATGCTTGAACTGCTTGAAGTATTAACGGAGTCTCCTGCACAAGGGGTGCAAGCAGGTAAAATTTATGTGTTCGTTTATAATGCCAAAACACCTCAACTAAGATACGACCAGAATCCTTTTGTAGAAGTTGATGCAGTTCTTCCGTGGGGGTTCCGTGGATACAACTTTCATTGGAACGAAATACGCCAATATACTTGGAATGAAGTTGCTGGAGGGTTGTATGAAGTGTATCCTTCAGAAGTAAAAGATCTATATATGATTCCTTTTGCTAATTTCAAGCTAAATATCTAAAAAGATCCATAATGGCGATAAGACCTTCTGGTAGAGAAGAAATGATTGCGGCTAACCGTGCCCGTGCCAGGGGCAATCAGAATCGGGTGTCGCCAAGTAAAGTTGCAAATAAAACTCCAGAACAAGCAGCCGACGCACAGAATACTAAGACAAATACCAATGATGGTCCAACTGCTTTTAGATATCCACTGAAAGCATTGGATGAGCATACTGATATGCTTCTGATTAGAATCTTTTCTTACAAAGGAGATCCTAATGATGCATTTGGTATTGAAGATTTTCTAAAAGATGGAAAAATAAATCCTATACCAACTACAACTTCAAAATTTAATGATGCAAAGTCTGCCAAATTTATGAAAGATGCCAGATATATCTGGTTACCTATCCCACAGCAAGTTACAGACTCTTTGTCAGTTGGATATGCTGAAGATACTTTGAATCCATTGCAGGCTGCTGGATTATCATTGACAAAAAGTGCAATGGACCTTCCAAACAAAGATGCAAGAGATGCTGCTTTGAAGACAATTCAAACTGATGCAATGGATGCCATTACAAATGCAGCAAATGGAAGAACTCTAGATTTAATGAAAACTGCATTGAGTGCAACAGCAATCAATCAGTTCGGTGCAAACGTCAACCCAACATCACTGGTTACCAGAGCATCAGGTCAAATCCTTCAATCAAACCTTGAACTTCTCTTCAGTAATGTAACTCTGAGAAGTTTTCCATTCACCTTTGATTTTACACCAAGAGATGATAGAGAAGCACAAGAAGTGAAGGCAATCATCAGAACGATGAAGAGAGCAATGGTTCCAAAGAGAGGTGATGGTGTTTTTATTAACTCGCCTGATTTGTTCCAATTTGAATATGTCACTGGTGGAGAAAGAGAGCATCCATTCTTAAATAAATTTAAAGTTGGTGTTCTTACTGATTTGTCTGTAAACTACACTGCTTCTGGAACATATGCAACATACTATGATAGAACACCAGTTCATATCAGATTATCATGCACCTTGAAAGAAATCAATCCAGTTTACGCAGAGGATTATGATGATATTGGAATTGGTCCTAACTACGGAGTCGGTTACTGATGTCTTACTTTAGAGAACTACCAGATTTATTATATCCATCAAACTTGCTGCATAAGCATTCTTCGACGGATTATATTGCAATCAAGAATCTATTTCGTAGAGTAAAGATTCGTGATTGGATTCAAGATAATATTGTTTTCTTTGAAAGGTATACCATCAAAGATGGTGAAAGACCAGATACTTTAGCAGAAAATATTTACGGATCTGCTGACCGTGATTGGATTGTTATTTTAACCTGTGGCATCACGAACATTAAAGATGAATGGCCACTTTCAAACTATGACTTATATCGTTATGCTGAAAATAAGTATGGTAATGAATTAAATGATATTCATCATTATGAAACGATTGAAGTTAGAGATAACAGGGGAAGATTAATACTGCCAGCAGGTCAAAAAGTAGACCAGAACTTTACAATTCCAACTCCTTATGATGCCTCGGCAACCAATTATTATATTGGAGTAAGACCTCAAACAAGTAATATTGATTATAGATCAGTAAACAACAATATCAATCCTGTTGTTGGTATCTCTAACTATGAATATGAAACTATAGAGAATGAAAAAAAGAGAGAAATCAATCTGATGAAACCAAGTTATCTTCAGCAGTTCTTAAATGATATGAGAACACTGATGAATTACAAAGAAAGTTCATCATTTATTGATAAGAAACTAGCATCCACTGAGAACACTAGACTCACTGGACCATAAAAGGTCTAGTTTCTTATCAAACATCATAACGTAACGGTGCTTACGGGAGCGGTCACGCCATTCTCCCTCAGCACCTTTTATTTTGCCTCGTGAATGTTTGGTGCCATCGGAAAAGTAGAAATCTTTCTTAGCGTCTGAAAGCCCACAATATTTAAAGTTACAAGCGCGATAGATTGTACCACCATGAAAGTCACTATCAGCGTAAGAAATGATTGCCCTAACTTTTGTTTCTCTTCGTAACTGTTTGATACATCTGGATACAAACCAGGAAGTGATATTATATTCCTCTTGCTGAGTTGTAGGATGGATACAAAGTCGTGAAAGTTCGAATAGACCTTCTTGCTCATTTCTTCCTAGACCGAATGCTCCTTGTGCTATTTCTGGAACAGGGAGACCCGTAAAGATACAGACTCCCTGAATGCCACCAATATTTAAAGGTGAGAAGTCATTTTTCTTATAAAGACCGTAGTTATACCCTGACTTGAATCCTTTTGAAATATCTTTCAAATAATGAAACCGCAGAAGTAACTCTGCGGCTTCGGATTTACTCACACGGTCAATGTGGTAATCGGATTTCACTCTTCAGCAAGGCGAGCGAAGTAAGAGAGAGCATCGTCATCATCATCGCTAGAGGATGAGTTGGATGGAAGGATGTCTTCTGCGTTGAAGTCACCAGGGGTAGAAGTCACTGCTGGTGCAGTACCACGGTTAGAAGCGCGGAACTCTTCCTCTGCTTCAACGGTTTCTTGATCTTGGAAACGGGGAGTGCCCTTGTTACCCAGCACATAGTCCAGGCGCTTCTTCAGGGTGTCATAGTCCTTGAACTGGTCAGCAGCAACGAACTCTTGGAGAGAAGATTGCTTCTTCCAGATTGCTTCCATGGCATCATCGTCGTCCAGAAGTGCTTCCTGGCGAGCGAACTCAGAAGAATCATAGTTGCGGTAACCAGCAACGTTCTTTGCCTTCAGTTTGAAGTTAGCACCTTGCCAGAAGTCAAACGGATCGATTGCTTCCTCGTCTTCGAACTCAGGTTGCATAGCAGCGGTGAGTTTGTCGAAGATTTTCTTGCCGTACTTGTACAGCATGACACGACCTTCATTCTGAGGATTAGCAGGGTCTTTCACAACATAGATGTTGCTGATGTAAGTCAGTTTACGCTTCTGCTTACGGGCAGCATCTTTACAT
>Ga0255751_10003891_pt1 | contig 13599 bp, 9 predicted proteins | sample 071ome_20_FD_179951 | JGI IMG/M metagenome (GOLD analysis project Ga0255751, IMG submission 179951) | Coastal salt marsh microbial communities from the Groves Creek Marsh, Skidaway Island, Georgia - 071412BT metaG (version 2) | ecosystem: Environmental > Aquatic > Marine > Intertidal zone > Salt...
CGTTCGACGCGCTCGCGAGACTGAGACTGAGACTGAGACTTGCGAGATATTTCGAGCGATCTGTGTGCGTGCGCGCTCGTGTACTAGTAGTGTGGGGTTTTTAACACCATCAGTACACCACACGTACGCATTTCCGTAGGACGTTCGTGGGCGGTGTGTGTGTGTGTGTTTCTGTTTCTGTCTGTGTTTCTGTCTGTGTGTGTGGGTATACACTCACACTGAGATCTCTCTCGAAATCAACGCGAGTGCTGACGTGGACAAGGACGAGTCGCGACGCGAACGCGAGTCAGACTCAGATTCACGCATTCATTCCTCTCGACGGGAATCAATCGATCAATCATCACGTCGGGGCGTCGCGTCGACGGGGACCGACGGACCGGCGACACACCGCGTCGTTCGTCGGTGCGTTCGCGTTCGTCGTTCGTCGCGTTCGCGTCGACGCGTTCCGGTTCCGGGTAAACGTTTAAAGTCGACCGACGCGTTGAATTCTCGAGGAGAAAGACTGGGAGGCGCGACGTCGAAAAAGCGCTCGAGTCGGTTGTTCGTTCGGGGAACGCGCGCTTTTGGTGTTCGACGAATCGGTCGCGATTCCGGTTCCGGGTTCGGGTCCGCGGGCGATGCGAGACCGGTCGCGACGCTCGGGTGAACCGACGGCGATGGGAGACGAACGGATGACGCGGGGCGGGGCGAAGGAGACGCGAGACGGGAAAGGACCGGCGGTCGGGATGACTGGGACGACTGGGACGATTGGCGGAGAGGCGAAAGCGGAGGAACAAGGTTCGGGGGGAAGCGGACGGTCGTCTGCGTCTGCGTTGGCGTCGTTCGCGCCGGTGAGTCCGGTGAGTAAACACCCGGTGTGTCCGCCGTTGACCGTGGCGGCGGTCGCGGCGCGGTCGAGTCCGAGCGAGAGCGAGGTTGGGACGACGCCCGGGGCGAACAACGGGACGAACGCGTTTGCGTGGAACAAGGCGGCTCGGGAGAAATCTCCACCGAGTGAGACGGATTCCGAGCAGAGTAACACCAAGGAGCAGCGAAGAAGGCAGAGTAAGCTGGTGCACAAGGAGATCGTCACCAATCTCAAGGCTCAGGCGCGTAAACACGATTCTCGGACGTCGTTGTATCGAGGCGTCTCGCTGCTCAGGCAGACGGGAAAGTTTCACGCGCAAATCAACGTGCAACGCAAGCAGCTTCACCTCGGTTTTTTCTTCAGCGAGGAGGAAGCGGCGAGGGCTTACGATCGAGCCGCAATTTTCAAGGCGTCCGTCGAGGGCGGTGCCATCTGTACCAACATGGATATCAACGATTATCGGGATGAAATTCCGACGTTGCAAAGCATGACTCAGCCAGAGCTTTTACAAATGCTGCACGAGATGAAGGTGAAGAGCAACGAGAGCTCGGCGCCTTCTTCGCCGAGAAAAGGCATCAAACCGCGCACTAGCACGAATGCGACCAAAATGGCAATGGATGGCGGACACAAGACGTCCAACAAACCGCCGTCGTCCCCTGGTGTCGGTGGCGCCAACGTCGTGACGGGGCACAAGACTGCCGCGCTCGCTCAAATTAAGACGACGGAGAAGCGTTCTCCCGCAAAGCGAGAAGCACCGTCGAGCCCAAGATTTGACGCCCTGAGTAGCGCCGCGGGCGCTTTCGAAAACAGCGTCGCCACAATTGCGTCGTCAGCCGTCGTCGTCCCAGCTCGAACCATCGAGGTGGTGGACATGCATATTAGCAAACGACGTCGAACGCACATGTGGCCTCGTCGCGCGGCGACGCCCGCCGCGTGAGAGGCGTGTAACTGTAGATTTTTGTTTCTTTTTTTGCTGTATTAGTCCTGAATGGTGCGTCAGTGGAACGACTCCGATTGCGATGCGAGAGATTGCATCGAGCTACGCGAGCGTTTCGGCGACGGAACATGTTGTAACAGTACATGAACTAAAAGTATATTCAATTCAACGCCGTCGCGAACAAAAACTCTACCGGTACACATCAATTGTTTTTACACACCGACTACAAGACTCGGATTTTACGAACAGCATCGTCGCACCTACTACTTCTTCGACTTTTTCGACGACGGCGACGGCGCCTTCTTCTTCCCCGCCGTTCCGCGCTTCTTCGTCCTGGTGTCCAGTTCCGCGTCCGAGTTGGCGGCTCGTTTGCTCGCCTCCACTAAACTCGCCTTGAGCAACTCCTCCGCCGACCCCACGCCCCGCCGTATCTTTTCCGCCGCCTCCTCCAACGAAACCATCTCCCGCTTCCCCACGACGCTCGCCCCGACGTCCCCGTCCCCGACTCTCGCTCGCGTCGCTCGTATCTTTTCCTCGAACGCGTCCAACCTCTTCAGCTCCTTCGCGCACGCGTGTCTCCCCGGGTCCACCCCGAGCGTCTTCAGGTACATCCCGAACAGCGTCGTCGTCGCCCGCGCCGCCATCAAGTGCACCTCCGCGCGTTCCAGTGGCCGAAGCTTGCGTTCCATCGCTCGCCGTTCGACGTTCGCGAACGCGTCCAGCGCCGTCTCGAGTTTCGCGACGCACCTCGTGAAATTTTCCAGCGCAGCTTCCGTCTCCTTTGGCAGCGTCGTCGTCCCGTCGTCCTTCGATGCCGACGACATGACGTCGCGCGGTGGTATCACGACCGTTCCGTTCCGTTCCGTTCCGTTCTCGTCGCGCGACGCACCACCCTCGCGTCGGCGTCTGACTGCGCGCGCGCATCCGCCTGGCGGCGGCTTTCACGACAACACTCATGTGTATGTGTTAACAGTACGGTATGTATATGTTTGATGTTTTCCATCGAGGAGGGCGCCTTTGCACCGTCACTCATCGACGCGACCGGGCGGACCCCGACGCGACCGGGCGGCGACGACGGAGGAGGGGATTTCCCGCCGACGCTTTGACGCGCGCGCGCGTCCCCCCGACGCGGTGATTCCGTTTAAAACAAACGAACAGAGGGTTTGAAAGTGCCGTCATCGAAGTGATAAAGATAGCGTTCGATGACGTCGTCGGCGTTGAAACTGGTTGGATGTAAAAACTTTGTCCGCGTCAACCCGATGAGCGATGCGTTCGAGTGCGTCAAGTTTCACCACGTCGAGTTTTGGAGCGGAGACGCGACGATTGCGGCGTCGCGGTTCGGGGTTGGGTTGGGGATGAGCCTGCGGTGTAAGAGCGACGCGAGCACGGGGAACGGACGGTTTGCGTCGTACGTGATGAAATCGAACGATTTGGTCTTCGCGTTTACCGCGCCGTATAACGTTGAGAGCGATGTGGATGTTGCGGGGGCGGCAAATGTGGAGGATGTGGGGCACCCTGGACACGATGCGGAAACGATGGTGACATTTTTCAAAAGGCACGGTTTCGCGGCGCGCGCCGTCGGTTTGGAAGTCGCAGACGCGAGGGTGGCGTACGAGGCGGCAGTGCGACGGGGTGGACGGGGCGTACTCGAACCCGTGGAGCTTAAACACGAAAAGGATGATGGGTGCGTCCGGGGCAGACAGATCATTTCAGAGGTTGAGTTGTACGGCGATGTCGTGTTGCGGTTTGTGAGCACGCACGACGGTTTCAATGGCGATTATTTGTGTAATTACGTCGCCACGCCCGAAGTGCCGCAAGTGTCGTACGGGTTGCAGCGACTCGATCACGCCGTTGGTAACGTGCATAATTTACTCGAGACGGTGGAGTACATTATGAATTTCACCGGTTTTCACGAGTTTGCCGAGTTTACCGCCGAGGACATTGGCACCATTGATAGCGGCTTGAACAGCATGGTGTTGGCGAACAACAACGAGTTTGTCTTGCTGCCGGTGAACGAGCCAACCTTTGGTACGAAGCGTAAAAGCCAGATTCAAACCTACCTCGAGAAGAATAACGGACCCGGTTTGCAGCATTTGGCGCTCAAGACGGATGACATCTTTACGACGGTTCGCGAGATGCGAAAGTACTCGTTTATGCGCGGCGGCTTTGACTTTCAAGCGCCGGCGAGTGATGATTACTATCGAAAGCTCAAAGATAAGATTGGCGACGCTCTCACTGAAGAGCAGTACGCCCTCGTTGAAGAACTCGGTCTACTCGTTGATAAGGATGACCAAGGCGTGTTGATTCAAGTGTTCACCAAGCCAGTGGGCGATCGCCCGACGCTCTTTTTAGAAATTATTCAGCGCGTGGGATGCATGCGTAAGAAACCAGAAACTAACGAACTCGAGCAGGCGGCGGGATGCGGCGGGTTCGGAAAGGGTAACTTTTCCGAGCTATTCAAATCCATCGAGGCTTACGAGAAGACGTTGAAAATTTAGTGGGCGCGGACTAAAACATAGCCAGTAGCTAGCTGCCGCACGTGAGAATTCCATTTATCTATTTGCGTTGACATCGAATCGTTATTTCTAATTAGTGCTAAGTGCGGGTCGCGCCTCGACCGATTTTCTAGAAGAATGCAAAAGGATTATCTGCACTGTATTGCGTCGCTGCCGCAGTCGCTTGAGCGGCGACAGGTTGCGCGGCGGCAACAGGAGGTTGAACCGGCTTGTCTACTACGCTGTGCGGCGGTGAATCTACCGGCGCAAACGAAAAGGAATCTCCCGCCGTATGATTCTTCATGTCTTCAAACATCATCGCCTGGTGCGCATCGGTCGCCGGCTCTGGTGGGCGAGAAGCGGGCAACGGGAATCCCATCGATCCCAGATTCGCTGGCTTCTCAGTCGGCACGGGCATCGGCATAGGCATCGGCATTGCGTTCACAGGAACAGCTGCGGGTTGCGCGACGGGTGGCTCCATGGACATCCCATTCGATGGTGCGTTCACAGGAGTCGTGGTAGGAATCTCCGCGAGTGGTTGTGCAGGCGGCTCTTGAATCGAAACGTTACTCACGAAATCGACCGGCGGCGGCGCGGTAGACGCTCCGTTCGTTTCAGGTTTCTTTGTTACTTTTGAAGGAATCCCGGTCAACGCGCCAAACGACGCGAAAGGATCCGGTTCTTCTGGTTCTTCCTCAACTTGTGCCGATGGCTGCGCAGGCTGTGGAGCTTGTGCGGGCGCGTGCATTTGAGGTGGAGCTCCTGACATCTGCATCCCCGGTATCTGCACGTGTTGCTGCGGCATTTGCATTCCTGGCATTTGCATTCCTGGCATCTGCATGTGTTGCTGCGGCATTTGCATTCCTGGCATCTGCATGTGTTGCTGCGGCATTTGCATCCCTGGCATCTGCATGTGTTGCTGCGGCATTTGCATTCCAGGCATCTGCATGTGTTGCTGCGGCATTTGCATTCCAGGCATCTGCATATGTTGCTGAGGCATCTGCATCCCTGGCATTCCAGGCATTTGCAACTGTGCCTGAGGGGGTACCCGTGGAGCCTGCGGCATACTCCAAAAATCCTCTTCGAGCGCGGCGCGCGACGGCGCAGAAGTACTGACTTCAACAGGAGCGAGCTGGGCAGCAGGCTGAGCGGCAGGGGTCTCTATAGTCAACCCACCAAACAAGTCTGGCTGAGCCGACGCCGGAGCTGGTTGCTGTTGGGTGGCAGGTCTAGGTGCCGCGGGTGGCGGTGCGAACGCTGGTACTGCACTTAGTTGTTCCGCTGGTGGCGCTGGTGGCGCCGGCGCGTCAAACGCGTTCCAAATGTCTGCAGTTGGCGCCGGGGCCGGGGCTGGCGCCGGGGCCGAAGCCGAAGTTGGCATGGGTGCCTGAGCCAGCGGCGCCGTCTGTTGTACGGGTTGCGGTGCATCGAACAAGCCACCAAAGAGATCGGGCGCTGAGGTTTGAGCTGCCGGTTGAGGAGCCACTGGTGCAGCCGTCGCCTGCTGCACAGGCGCAGCCGTCGCCTGCTGCACAGGCGCAGCCGCACTCGCCGTGCCGTCGTCGTAGTAACGTCTGTCGACGCAAGCCTCCTTGATGAACGTCTTCCCGCGAACCGTGTCACCGCAGGTGGGCAGCCGATCCTGATACCGCGCTAAGAACGTCCTTCTCGCTAGATCGTTTCCTTTGCTCTTCAACATGGCCACTTCATCGTTCGTGAACGTGGACGCGCTGATGCTCTTGATTCTAAAGTTGAAATCTCGACTGTTGAAAGAAAAGAAAACAAAATGTCTGGTTAGATCTCTACCCGCCTCACGCGAACAGGGCGAACGAGACGCGTTCGACGCACGGGCGAATACTCACAATATCCCAGAACATCTCGTGCACACGAAAACGCCGAGTTGCATGCACACCGATCGCGGCGCCTGTCATTCGTTAAAAATAATCTCAAATTAGTCAAAGCGTTTGCGCCCAAGTGTATCGTTTCGCCTTCCGAAGTTCGACCGAGTCGCGCGAGACGGCACGCGCGCCGATCGTTCGCGCCGCGTCATCATCGGTAGCATCCGACGTCACCACCACGCGCGAAATCGCGCATCAACGCACCAACGATCCCGGTCCTGTGCACGAAAAGCACGTCTTATTTCCAGGTTCACGCGCGAGCGCTGTCAGCTCGAGCTCGTTCCTGTCGCGCTGCATCGCTCAGAACCTCCACGAGTGGTCGCGCGCGACGCAAAGTTTCTTCTTCCGTGCTCTCGCGCGCTCTTCGAGTCGTTCACTGCGCCCTCGATGCGAGCGGTTGTGACGTACGTAGCACCTGGAACTTGTTCTTTTAATTTTAATGCTGAATTTCTTCGACGAGGTGCAACTCGAACAAATGCTGAATGTTTGGCTAATAATTCTGTCACAACTCGGCGCTAATCCTCGTCAAAGTATCTATCCTCGGCATCCTGCCTCGCCTCTTTACCCCAAAACTCGTCCAGACTCGCGTCGTCATCGACGACCGAGTAGTCAAAGTCTCGCTCTTCGCCCGCCAAGAACCGCTCTCGCATCGCGCGTTCAAACTCCATCAACCGGCTCGCGTATTCATCCTGCGATATGAACGAGGTCGAGCGCCCAGCGGATGCGCGATAATCTTCTAAATCCAAGATTCGCGTCACCGAACGAGCCGCATCCGTCGCGTCGTCGTCTCTCTCCGATTCATCGTCGCGAGACGCGCGTCGGCCGCCCGCGGCGTCCAAATGCGGCGCTCCCCAACCCTCAAACATCGCTTTCCGCCAAGACGCGTGGCTCACTTTACCCTCGCTCCCACGCATGTCCCGTCCTAATTCCCTTGCCCCGACCGAACCCGCGAACGCGTCCCCGAACCGCGTCTCACCGCCGCCCCGTTCCTCGTCCTCCGTCCCTCCTCGTCGGTAACCGCCGCTCGCCCCGTACGTCTCCTCATCCATCTCCCGCCTCTTCCGCTCCTCCCATTCAAACGTCCTCTGCGACGCCGCGTGCGCCAATCGTTCACCTACCGAAATCATTCGCGCCGTCGTCGTCGCCTCCAGATCGTCGTCGCCGTCGTCGTCGTCCTCACCAGCCGCCGTCATTCGAATGCCCACAATCGCATCGAACACTTCTGGTGCGCGTCTTCGCATCTCCCCGACGCTAAAATAATCGCCAACCGACGCCGAAGACATCGTCATGTACGCGTACCGTCTGTTCCTTCGTCTCTTCCTCCGTTCCCCGCCATCGTCGGCAGGATCCATCGTCCTTCTTTTGTCGTCAGTCGCGTCGCAACCAACTGTCGCGCTGCACCGACACAAAAGTGGCCACGTTGTCGATATACAACTGTTTACGCATACAGATAACACATAGGGTCCGAGTTTGAATTTGTATCCCTTTTGTTCGTTTTTTTGAATCGAGCGACAGACGGATGACGTTAAAGAAGGACGCGGTAAAACGACGGTCGAGCGGCCGAGGCACGGATCGATCGACTGGACGTTTGATTCCGAAACGCGTGATACGTTCATTTCGTCGGGGGAGGCGCGGTTCGTGCGTGCGTGGGGGCGGCCGCAGCGTTTGAGGTCGTGTCTGTTTTTTTTTGAAATTTCTGCAGTTTTAAAAAGAGGGCGGCATGACGGGCGACCTGGCTGTCGTCGCGCCGGCGACGCCGATGAGCGTGACGGCGCCCGTTGCGGCGCGAGGACGGATAGATAGGATTGAGGTGGAGAATTTCAAATCGTATAAAGGACGACACGTGATTGGACCATTTAAGGAGTTTACGAGCGTCATTGGACCGAACGGAAGCGGCAAGTCGAATCTCATGGACGCAATCTCATTCGTGCTCGGTGTGAGAAGCGCGCAGTTAAGAGGGACGACGTTTAAGGATTTGATTTACACGAGTGATTTGTCCGAGGTGGGTGACGTGCGGAGAAGCGCGCGGGTGACGCTGGCGTATGTGCCGGAGGGTGAACAGGAGGTGCAGTTTCGTAGAGTCATCGAGGGGAGTGGGGCGACGCACTACGAGATTGACGGGAAGCGGTTGACGTCGGAGGAGTACAACGAGCGTCTAAAGTCATACGGTATCTTGGTCAAGGCTCGAAACTTTTTGGTGTACCAAGGAGATATCGAAGCTGTTGCTTCCAAGTCGCCCAAGGAACTCACGACGCTCATCGAACAGATTTCCGGTTCCGAGGAGTACGCCGAGAGCTTTAAGGAGAGTCAACGCGCCAAGCAACGCGCCGAGGAGGAGGCCCACACGAGTTTCACCAAGAAAAAGGCTTTGATGACGCAGAAGAAGCAGATGCGCGAGCAAAAGGAGGAGGCTGAGAAGCACTTGGCTATGCAGGAACGTGTCAAGGAGATGAAGGTGGAAAGCGCCCTCTTTAAGTTGCACTACATTGACAAGGAAATTGAACGCACACACAGTGATATGAAAAACACGCAGGCTGTGAAGGATGAATTTGTCGCCGGAAATGAAAAGCACGCCAAGGAATACGACGAGAAACGACAAGAAAAGGCGACGATGCAAAAGACGATGCTCAAGCTTGAACAAAAGATGAAAAAGCTTCAAAACAAGATAGATAGTCACGCGCCGCACACCATGCAAATCAAGGAAGAAAAGTCTCGCGTGCAGAAAAAGCTCGAGCTCGGTAGAACGCAGTTGACCAAGCTCAAGAAGGATGCCGAGTCGCAATCTGTTGAGATCGCCAAGATGGAACAGCACATCGTGGGCATCGATCAAGCAGAGGCGCTCTTCGACGCGGAGCAAAAGCGTCGCGCGGCGGAGCACTCTAAGTTTGATTTGAGCGCTGAGCAGCTCGCCGAGTACAATGCAAAGAAGATTGAGTCCGGTACCGCGACTTTCAAGCTCAAGACGGAGCGTGATCAACTCATGTCCCAACTTGGCACCGACGAGGAGTCTGCGGCTCGTCTTTCTGGCAAGGTGTCTGAGCTTGAATCGCGCCTCTCTTTCCTTCAAGAACAAGAAGATCGAGAAGCAGATCGTTTAGCAACCATGAAAGAGACGGCCAAGGCCAACGCGACCACTCTCAAGGAGCTTGAGAAGAAGATTAAGGAGCTCAACGAAGAACGCCGCACCGTTCGTAGCCGCCAAGATTTGTTCAAGCAAAAGATTGAGGCGCTCAACACCAAGCTTCGCGATGCGAAGGCTGACAGAAAGCAGAATGAACGTGAGACGCGCGCACTCGAGGCGATCGCCGCCATGAAGCGATTGTTCACGGGCGTCCATGGGCGTCTCACCGAGTTGATCAAGGTGAGCCAAAAGAAGTATGAACTCGCCGTCATCACGGTGCTCGGCAGAGAAGCCGATGCCGTCATCGTTGAAGACGCAAAGACTGCGAAAGACTGCATCCAGTACCTCAAAGAGCAGCGCATCCAGTCCATGCAGTTCATCCCGTTGAAGGAGATCAAGGTTCAGGGTATTAATGAGCGACTTCGCCATCTCGGAGGGAGCGCTCGACTCGTCGTCGACGTTCTTCAGTTTGACAAGGCGTACGAGCGTGCCATCCTGTTTGCTTGTGGTGATACCGTTGTCTGCGACACTCACAACGAGGCCAAGAAGTTGGCTTTCGGTGGAGCTCAGCGTATCAAGTCTGTCTCCCTTGATGGAACGCTTGTCGATAAGAGCGGCCGCTTGACGGGTGGCTCGTCTTCTGGCTTGGCTGAAAAGGCGAACCGCTTCAGCTTGCAAGACGTCGAAAAGACTCGTCAAGAGAAGTTCAAACTTGAAGAAGAACTGAGCGGAATGAAGAGTCTGACGACTCTCATGTTGGAAGAGCAGCAGTGCATCTCAGAGAAGTCTAGCATTGAGAAGGATGTGCAGTTCTTGCAAGCCGACGAGAAGGTTCTTAAGGATAAGCTCGCCAAGCTCGGTCGAGACAAGGATGTGATTATCAAGTCGCTCAATCAGTTCAAACCAGAACTCACAACGGCGAAGAAAGCTATGAAAGAAGGCCAGGCCAAGGTTGCCGAGCTCGACGAGAAGATTCACGCGATTGTCGACAAGATTTACGCCTCCTTTACAAAATCTCTCAACATTGCAAACATCCGCGTTTATGAGAATGAGCACTTGTTGCGTAAGCAGAAAGAAGCGGAAGAGAAGAGCAAGTTTGCATCGCAGCGATCTAAATGGAGAGAGCAGCTCAACTACGAGAAGAGCCGAGACACTCAAAGCCCGATCAAAACGTGTGAAAGTATGATTCGCAGATACGAAACCGAGCTCACTGAACTTGAAACATCTGCATCTGACGCCAATCAGGAGCTCGAAGAGGCCAAAGCGGCACTCGCTGAAATGGAGAGTGAGCAAAACGTAGCTAGAAGCTCCATCAAGGCGATCATGGGGCGAATCTCGTTGTTGCAAGAAGAAGTCGGCGGCGCCGCCGCAGAGTGCGCTCGTCTCGACAAGATCATCTCCTCGAGTCAAAATGCGATGGATGCCTTGCGCGAAGTTCGTGGAGGAATCATCTCGAGTGCTTTTATGGAACAAATAGATCTCCCGCGTGTACTCGCATTAGGTGGTGGCGAGGCGGACGCAATGGAGGTGGATGGCGATGGCAAAGACGATACCGCCAACACGGACATTGTCATTGATTACTCGAACCTTAGAAGTGAATTGAAGCATGTTGAAAAGAGCGACCGCGACGGCACCGAGAACAGACTGCGCATCGCAATCGATGAGTTGACTCTCGAACTCTCTCGCTTGGAGCCGAACATGAAGGCGTTGGAGCAGTACGAGACCGTCAAGGAGAAGGAGCGGTTGCAGACGATCGAATTGGAGGCGGCGAGAGACAAAGTGAAGGAGGCTTCTGAAGCTTTCGAAAACGTTAGGAACCGCCGCCGCTCTACCTTTATGGATGCTTTCCAGCACATTGCCGAATCCATCGATGTCTTGTACAAGGAGCTGACTCGCAGCGCCAGCCATCCTCTTGGCGGCCAAGCGTACCTCAGCCTCGAGAATGTGGAGGACCCGTTTTTGCACGGAGTCAACTTCACCGCCATGCCACCTTCGAAACGATTCCGTGAAATGGACCAGCTCTCTGGGGGTGAAAAGACCATAGCCGCCGTCGCGCTTCTCTTCTCGATCCACTCGTACAGAAGTTCTCCCTTCTTCGTGTTGGATGAAGTCGACGCGGCGCTCGACAAGGTGAACGTCGAAAAGTTGGCCCAATTCATGGCTGAGCGCTCTCATGGCAAGAATGGCAAGCACGGCGTTCAATCCATCGTCATTTCACTCAAGGATTACTTTTATGACAAGGCTGACGCGCTCGTCGGCGTCACTCGCGACGTCGCGCAGGCATGCTCAAAGGTGCTCACCTTTGACTTGAACGCGTATGACTAGACGTGCGACGTCGCGAAATAACGAAACGACAAAACTTCGAGGGTGATCGATACGCGCATCACCAATCTTCATAGAATGAAACCCTCACTGTAATACAAAACGCTAGTACGAAGAACAATCTATCACATCCCCTTTACCTCGTGGGCTCAACGAGGTGCACCATCGTCGGCTCTTCAACTAGCTCATCATCCGTGGTTAACTTATACATCAAATACGCAAATCCCAAACCGAGACCCATGACCACGGCGCCTTGCAGCGCAAGCGGGATCCCTCGTCGTCGTCGCTCGCTGTTCAAAAGACCTGTTTAAACCACACGCATCGACGCAAACGTCAGTCTTTCGCCAAAAGTAGAAGATGAATTTCGCATCTAAAATCACACGCATTCGATTCCGCGTCGCGCGCGTAAACCACTGCATCTCGGGTCGACGTCGACGTCAAAACGCGCGGGCGCACCTTGATCTTCCGTCGGTCTCGCACCGTAGTTCGACATGTGTGGTTTCCTTTCCGTCGAGCGCGCGCGAAACACTGGCGAATGTCGCCACACGATTTAGTGTTGAAAGCTCTGAGTGTGCCTGGCTTCGCGAGCGCTGTTGGTATCAACGTGAAAACATCAAAATGGGAGAATTTGAAGACGACGGGTTGATGAGGATGCGACGATGACGACTAAGATTAGGAGAAGAACATGTATTACTTGTTATCATTATTCATGAGCCCGCGTAAAAACCCGCTCGCCTTGCCGACGGCGTCGTTCACGGGACTCTTTGCTGCGATGGAGTTGTACAACGCCGCCTCTAAATCCGTCTGTTGCGGTCTGCGCTGCATCGCCCCGACTTGTTCGTACGCGCCGTTCTCCTTGACTAAAATTCTCCACGGCGTCCCCGCCGGAGCGCCGCCGCGGACGCACTTGAAAACCGCGCCCTCGGTCGTCGATCCAAACATGGTCGTCTGAATGCTCAGCGGAAGAAACGAGTAGACAACGGTGAACGAGTTTGCAAACGCCTCCACCGGATCCGGCGTCTGGTTGTCGATCCCGGCCTGTTGTCTGTTCATCCCCCACGTTAAGCCACCGTCACCGTCGTGCTCCCACTCGACGTTGACGCACACCACCGGCCTTCCCGCGCCCGCTTCGCACTTTTTCGCCGCCGCCGCGACGCGCTCTGCCGGAATCCCCACCAACGCAATCAACCCGCTCCTCACGCTCGCATCCGCGGGTGACCACGCGTCATCGATCGATACGCACTCATACATTACCCCAGGCGTGTTCTTCGCCGCCGCACACGCGCTCGCGCTTCCAAAAACTGCCGTACACTCTTCGCTCGCCGATGCCCCACCCAGCACCCCAGTGGTCATCTCCACCAAAGCCTCGTCTGAATCATCCGCCACCGGCAACTCCACCGCTAACCTCGCCGACGCCGACGACGACTTCCCACTCGACCGTCTCGACCGCGTCCCTTTCGCCTTGCCCGCTTTCTTCGCCGTTTTATCCAGCGCTCGTTTGGTCGCTTCGTTGGCTTGTCGAAGCGCTTCACCCTTACCTACCGGTGGGTCCACCTGCGACGCATCCATCGCGTGTACCGATACACCGCGCGCGCGACGAAGACGACGACGCGGCGTGTTACGTCTATTCGTCGTCATCGGCGTCGTCATGACCGCCTCAACGCGCGACATCGCGATTCGGCACCAAGTGTCTCGTTTCTATCCAAAAAGCAAGCACCGAGGCAAAGTGTGACGACGCAGAAATCTAATGATCGACGCCCGACGTCGCGCAGAAACCGCGACGAGGGATTGGACCGCGGAAAAGTGGATTTTTTTTCATCCGAATTTCACCATCCATCCGCCCGATGCGCGACGCAAACGCGTCTTAACGCGTCAAATGTTTCGACATGTGAACAGTTTGTTTGCTTCGGTTTTGAACGATCGTTGACTGATTGGAGTGCGTGATCTTCAGACGTCGACGACGACGACGACGACGACGG
>Ga0255751_10003892_pt1 | contig 13598 bp, 16 predicted proteins | sample 071ome_20_FD_179951 | JGI IMG/M metagenome (GOLD analysis project Ga0255751, IMG submission 179951) | Coastal salt marsh microbial communities from the Groves Creek Marsh, Skidaway Island, Georgia - 071412BT metaG (version 2) | ecosystem: Environmental > Aquatic > Marine > Intertidal zone >...
GAGGTTCGAGAATCTTATTCTTGTAGTTACAAGTGAAGATGAATCGACAGTTCCCAGCAAACTCCTCAATAAACGCCCGTAGGCAGAGTTGAACATCGTTGGATGTGTTGTCAGCTTCGTCAATGATAATGACCTTGTGTTTAGAATCTGACGTAAGTGAGACGGTCGAAGCGAAGTTTTTCGCATTGTTTCGGACAGTATCCAGAAATCTGCCCTCGTCGGATCCGTTGATGACATATACATCTACTCCAAGTTCGTTACACAGTGCCTTGGCAACTGTGGTCTTACCAATACCAGGAGGACCTGCCAAAAGCATATTGGGGATTTCACCCCTTTTCAAAAACTCACGAAACATATCTTTCGTGGTATCGGGAAGAATACAATCCTCAATAGTTTTAGGACGGTATTTTTCAACCCAAATAAAATCACTCATAATCAAGTCCAATCAGGTTTTTTCAATACAGAGGTAGGAACAATTTCCAACCATTCATTCCCATCAAAAATATACAACTTGTGTGTATGTTTGTCAAGGAAAACATCACCCTTCTGGTAGTTCATACCCATTCTGGTTTTCTTTCTGGCATACGGAGGTAGTTATCCTTCACCCAAGGCTTGGATGCAATATACATCTTGTATGCGTCAAAGGTAGAAATACTAGTATCAAACTTGTATTCCTCAGGCATTGCTCGTGCGAAAGGAGTTACTTTTGTCAATTTACCTTTGGGGAAAAGGTAGTAGGCATGAGTCAGTGTCCCTTCACAGGAGTGTGTCTTATTATAGCGTAAAGTATACTCTTGACACAAATTCAATCCCCATTTAATGAGCCAGTAGGCATTGTCCACTGTCTCTGCTGCCCATTTGGTGCAGGGATGGTTTCGGAATGCCCCCTTCTCTGTCTTGTAGGCAGTGCCATCTTGCTTGGGAAGAACTCCGTAATCATGATACCAGGGAGAAGCAATAATACTAAGCATCTGGCAGCACTCAAGCGGCATCTTGACAATGTGTTTGTCAGGAAGGACGATAGCACTTTCAGCAGGGAAAGGATTTGTGACAAAAATATTCATTCTAAAGGTCTGACAAATTCATTACAAACCATATCGGTTGCCCGCATGGATGAATACAAGTATTCTACACCCCTGCGAGGATCTGTATGCTCACCACAAGTAAAAACGTCACATACTGCCATACCTTTTTCTGGCCAAGTGTGCATAGAGATATGAGACTCGGCAAGGAGAGCAACGGCAGTTACTCCCTGTGGTTGAAACTTATGTGATGTCATGCCAAGAAGGGTAGACCCACACTTTCTACTTGCTTCGGCAAGAGCATCCGTAACTTTTTCCTCATCATCCAGAAGATGTTGTGGACAACCCTTTAAAGTAAAAAGAATGTGTCTCATCAACCGAAAGTGGAATCAGGTTCCAGAGCGATGTAGTAAGTCAGATTATACTTAGTGTTAGTAAACTGAGAAAGCAGTTTAGAAGACACTACAACATCATAAGCACCAGGAATAATCTTGATGTTTTCTACTTTGAAGTTGAAAGTAAACTCTTGGTCAGTTTCACCCACAACGATGGCATACTCGTTAGAAGTATCATTCTTCTTGTCACGAACCACCAGTTTGATAACGCCAGCTTCACCAATTGCAGAAAGATCTGGAAGTTGATAAACTGCTGCTGCTTTCACCAGTTTCTCAAGAGAAGCACTATCCAGTTGGAAGCAGACATCTTGAGAGGGGAGTTGAATATCTTTATCTGGAGGAGAAGTGATTACGTTGGGATCTGCAAAGAAATACTTTACACGACGCTTTCCTTCACGGATGCTCAAATAAGAATCTTCCTTAAAATCCAGGTCAGGATCTTGGTGCAAACTCAGACCATTCAGAAACTGGTTGAGATCATAAATGGCAAAGTCGCGGGGGAACTCTTCAGTAATATCCGCTTCAGCAAGAATATTTTTTGCCATTGAAATCGTGCGAAGACGGTTTCCTTCCTTTACCAAGATCGAATTGTTGATCCCAGCAAAGTTCTTCAGGATAGTCAGGGTATTGTCAGAGAGTTTCATATTGCTCATTGGTTGTAGGTTTCACGAACGGCGTTTTTATCGTTAAAGTTTAGCAGAAGAACAGCATAGTGCAGAATCTTCATGATGTCACGGCGGGCACTTCCCTTCTTATCATAACGGGAAGCATACTTGAGGATATTGCTGCGACAGAATGCCTCACCATCGCCACATGCTTCGATCAAATCCAAAGTTTGGATCTTTTGATCACCAGCAGAATAATGCTGGTTGTAAGTGCCACGGATGTACTCAAGGAGTTCTTTTACGATTTCTTCTTCGTTGTACTTCCAAGGAGTGCTGGGAGAGTTTTTAATAATATCTTCACTCATATTGAGATTAAAAGTAATGTGGTCGTTTCCCATTCCACCACGGACATGAGATCCAGTAAATTCATTCATCGAATAGGGGTATTCGTCCATAACAATAGGTTCGTCAAGGTTGTTTGGAATATCAGGGTACATGGAATCAAGATATTCCTGCACCCAGTTATTAGTCATTATATCAGAAAGGTGCTTCAGGTGCAACTGGAAGTTGGAAATCAGCATCAACTTTATCATACAGTTCCAGGAAGGACTGTTTGGTTTCATCATCAAAGCGGTTGACGCAAACTTGAATTGCCTTTGCCTTGTCGTTGAAGATGCTGTAGGCACGGATGATATGGACCAGGCGACGGGTGCTGATGATCTCCTCAATACCACCGTCATAGAAAGTCTTACGGATGATATCTCCCCAGTCCACCAGGCGCTTACAGAAGTCAGAATCGCTCACACCAAGGTCCTTAGCGACACCCTCAAGAATACGATGTTCAATAGAGGGAGAAGGATAGGACTGCTCAAAGGTCACAGGGAAACGCTCAAGGAATGCCTCATTGAGGACATTGGTGCCGATGAAGCGTCCATCATCAGAACCCTTACCTTTAGTGTTAGCAGTGGCGATAACGTTAAAACCAGCGGCAGGTTTCACCCAGCGACCGATCTTCTTAAGGAAGACACCCTTGCCTTCTAGAATGGACTGGAGGCAGAGGATTTTATTGGAAGCCAGGTCGATTTCGTCCAGGAGAAGGATTGCTCCTCGCTCCAGTGCTTCGATGACGGGACCGTTATGCCATGCAGTATTCCCATCAACAAGCCTAAAACCACCGATAAGGTCATCTTCATCAGTCTCAATAGTAATGTTTACACGGATCAGTTCACGACCCAACTGAGCACATGCCTGCTCAACAGAGAACGTTTTACCATTACCAGACAGACCCGTAATGAACGTTGGATAGAAAAGACGGGACTGAATAATTTTCTTAACATCAGCAAAGTTACCAAACTTGACGAAGGTATCATCTTTTTCGGGAATGAGGTTTTGTTCAATGACAGGAATAGCGGCAGGTGCTTTCACAGTTTCTTCAAGTTGCTCACGCACCTCTTGAATAGTCAGATTCCACTTACCACGACCAGTTTTATATTGATCCAGTTTCTTAGTAACAGTCTGGTAGTTGGAACCATTCATAGCACACCACCCACGAATATCAGCAGCAGTAACGGACTCGCCGTAAACTGCCTGAAGAGAAGTGATGATGTAGTCAGCAGAGATGGTCATTTGTTTGGGTTGTCTTTTTCAACTGAAGTTATTATATACGGAAAAGGGGGTCACAAGGACCCCCAGTGGACGGTTTGAAAAGTGGTTTCACTTAATTCTGCGTAGTGATGGTTTAGAAGCATTTTTAAGTGGAGCTGGTTTCTTAAGTTCTACCTCAGCAACTGGTTCAACAACAGGTTCTGGTGCAGGTGCCGCCTCAACAACAGGTTCTGGTGCAGGTGCTGCCTCAACAACAGGTTCTGGTGTGGGTGCTGGAGCAGATGCACCCCTCAGCAAATCTCCAAATCTACTCATTTTTCTTTAACTATATTTTTAGTTATTTATCAGGCAATAAGTTCCACAAACTCCCCAAGAATTTTCTTGTTCATCTTCTTAGACTTAAGACTTTTCACAAAAGCACTCTTGATTTGAGTTTTAGTTGCATCTTCGGCAACATCAAACTCAGCATCTCTAGCAAGGGTATTTGCGGAAAGACCGAAATAAGTGTGATATCCAGAATTTTTAATGGAGACTGCTTTTTCCTTACGCCAAATAGTTGAGATCTTGTCATATTCAGGACCATAGTATCCATAGTAACGTCGGATAAAGGAATTGCCTGCACCAGACTCAACAATACGAATACCAATAAAGTTGATATCTTTAAAATTATCCCTCAGATTGCGAAGGAGAATATCAGTAAATCCGCACCAATCAACATCACAAGAATAAGTATTACCAGTCTTACGATCACGCAAGAAAGCATTAGGTCCAATGTGAGCAGTACCCATGAAAGGTTCTTCTTCCCATCGACGTTGAACTTCACGATGATACTTAGGCATTGCTCCTTCACCATCAGTCAGAACAACACACTGAACCTTCTGAAGTTTGTTCTCCTTTTGGAACTTGGGGAGAATTTGATGAAGAGAAATCATTGCCTCATTCAGAGGAGTTCCAGACAGACTCAATCCAACAGGAATATTGTAACGGCAGGAAATCGTGCGGTAATCATATTTAAATGACTGAGCGATTCGGAAAATATTTTTCATCTGATGCTCAAGAGTCTTACCATTTACTTTACTGGTAAGCAAATTCATCATAGAGAACCACTCACCAACTTGAACCAAACCATCACGCTTATTGTAAGAAAGTTCACGAATAGTTGCCTTATTGTCCTCATCATACTTCACCAAAGGATAGTCGCTGGTGAAAGCATAAACCTCAAAGGGAATAGCGACCTTCTTACAGAACCACACAAGATTGTACAATTGCTTCACAGTGTCCAGCATCACATCACACATTGAACCAGACCAGTCAAGGATGAACACCAGACCGTGGTTCTTACCATCAGCAAGAGTAGTGACCTTCTTGAAAAGGTCTTCATTGTACTTGTAAGTGTGAAGTTTAGTGCAGTCCAGAACACCAGTGCGGGCAGTAGTAGCACGGGCATAGGAGTCTGCTGCCTTACGGCACTCAAACTCTTTGACCAGATAGTTTACTTCTTTCTGTGCGGAACGCTTGAACTCTACAAACTTACGATCGATTTCGCCAAAGATTTCATCTTCAGAATATTCTTGCTCCTGGAGCCAAGAACCCCAATACTCATCACACTTGGAATGAATTTCAGAGTTAGAAACAATAATTTTATTCAGATCAACCTTAGGCAACTCAAGATAAACATTCTCATAACCATCCATGTTGGCAAGATCTTTTAATGCCTCTTCCAAAGAATCAGCAGTCTTGATCTCAGGTTCCTCATTCTGCTCACCACCAACAGGTGCGGTTTTCTGTTGCTGCTCGGCAGTGCCACCATAAGAGTCAGTTTCACCAGGTTGCTCCTGTTCACTCTCATTCTCACCTTCAGGTTGATCGGAGAAGTCAGAAGCACCTTGATTGGAACCAGAAGTCTGAGACTCCAGATCATCCATAGGAGTCTTCATTTCTTCTTCCTGCTTTTGCTTACAGAACTTGTAGAGTGCCTCAGCAGCAATCAAAACATCAGCAAAGGTTTCGGTATCGGCAATCATATTGATGATTTCCGTTTCTTCACCACGCTCAACAGGAATGTCTACAAAGTTACCAATCTTGAACCACAAGTTGGCACGGTCTGCAAGATTATAAGTATCAATATCCTCATCTTCTAGTTGGAAAAAATCCTGCTCAGACAGTTCTTTATATCCATTATAGAATGTCTTGGCAAGTCCAGCATACCGACGCTTCATCAGTTTCTCAATACGGGCATCCTCAACCACATTTACAAACTGTGGGGGAATCTTGTGCTCCTTCAACCAATCCTCATCAGGAGTGTAGAGAGCATGTCCAACCTCATGACCCACCAGAAGATCATATACGATATTGCTTGCCTTCTCCCACATCGGCAGAGTCAATACACGAGTATGCACATTGAACTGTGCGGTCTCCACCTTCTTGTGCTCAACCACAAGGTCTTCGGTAGCAAGAAGTTTGGCGAGTTGGGACTTGATTTCGTGATTGACTGCCATAGGTCTGTTGCGTATGGACCTATTATACAAAAAAAGGAGGTCCGAAGACCTCCCAGTGGACAGTTTAAAAAGTGTCTTATATCATTTCTTGTTAGTAAGGTTCGCAGCACGTCTGGCTGCTTTTGAACCTCTACCAGCCGTAGGGAGATCAGCACCATACTTACTGTATCCAGCTTTCAAATACTTGTCAAGTGCTGTCTTAGCCTTATCAACATATGATTGAGATGCATTTCCCATGTCAAATTGCTTTTGTGCCGCATTTACTCGGGATCTAGCTTTATCAATAATTTGTCTCTTGGCAGAAGTCGCACTTCTTTCTAAACCAGTACCATATTTTGCTTGAAGTTCTGCAGCTCTACTTCCTGCTTTTGGTACCATCCTAGCACCCGCAGTTGTTACATTGCCAGATCCAAGTTTTCCTAACTTAACAACACCTTTTGCATTCTTCGCACCACTAATAGCAGCCTTTGCACCTTTCAAAAGGTTTCCACCCTTAAGAAGTTTAGCACCAACTTTCAATGCTGCACCAAGTATTCCTTCATCAATCAATTCTTCCATATTATTTTGAACGATGTATGCTACTTCTTCTTCAGTAGCACCTTCAGACATCAGGTAACCTTCAAGAAGATCATAAACGTAACTACCCATCTCCTCAACAATCATCTCTTCGGTGAGTTGCTCACCTTCTACCTCATAGTGTGCCATCATTGGCTTATTACCACCATGACCAGGGTGTGACTCACTCACAAGAACTTCCATTTCATTTACTGGAACCATTTTCTCAACACCATGATTGAACAGGACATCATAGTGACTTACAAATCCATCTTCATCAGGTTCAGCGTGCTCACCAAAAATGGTTACACCTTCACCAAATTGCTCATGGCAGACTTTCTTAGCACAATTATGAGATCCTTTGTCTTCTTTATCAACGCAATCCTTTTCCTTTTCATCTTCCTTTTCATCTTCCATCCCCTTTCCTTTACCATATCCTTCATAGATGCTGGAATATGCCTCTTGGAGATTGTAAAAATCTTGCGAATTCATTGCTCTAAAAATTTTTTAAATATTTATAAAAAAAGAAGCGTCTTGTGAGAGACGCTTCTTGAGTGCTTGGCGACGTGCTTTTGCTTGTCGGAGTGCTTGCGGTTTCAGTTTCCGCTTCTGCTCCTTCTTAGAGTGGTGTTGCCAGTTCGGGGTAGAGTTGCTCAAAGTCCCTCCTGTAGAAGTTCCTTACATTATCTATGATTTTAGCAGACCTGACAACCTTATTAGTCTCATCAATAACCAGTTTAGCAGGTGTCACATCAAGAATCTCAAATGGCAAATCTATGATATGGGAAACCCAGTCAGCGAAGTCTTTTCCAAATCCATTCTCAAATTTCCATACATGTGTCTTGTCTGAGACAAAATCAACTTGTTGCCTGAACCAATTAACTGCTTCGGGGAAAGGAAAATTGTGAATCATGCTATTGAAAAGGTATTCATCTTCAAGCATTTCATCAATATCATCACCGTACATTTTTCTCATCCACATAGATCCAGAGAAAAACCTATCAATTGGATTTCTAACAATGGTTATATGTGGAATATCTTTCACATCCAAATACTTCTCATAGTATTCTCTGTGAAAGTGTGCAAGTTCTATTCCATGCACAAGAAAGTATGGTTTGTCCGTCCCTAAATGATCATCCCAAACAAAGTTCTGTTCTTTCAGGTTTGCTTCAAAGAACCTACCTGCTGTTCTTGGAATATGGACAAATAAAAATCTTTTACCAGTCGGAAGATGTTTGTATGTTGCCATCAAACAATCTTACTAAATCCTTTGACCTTATCAAATCTGATAACGTTTTCAAACTTGTCATGAAGGTCTGTCTTGTGAGAGATCACAAAGATATTAGCGTCTTTGATGACGTAACGGATAATCTTAAGGAACTCATCGGTGCCGAAGCCATCAAGGGAAGAGTCAAATACCTCATCCATAATCAGCAGGTTTGTATTGGCAGAGTTTTTGACACGCGCTACTTCACGCCAGGTGAAGAGTAGGGCAAGGTCGATTCTCATTTTCTCACCCTCACTGAAGGAACTATAAGAAAAGTCTTCGTGAATGGGTGATTTTACTGTTTCGTTAAATTCTTCATCCAAATGGAAATTAATGTAAAAGTCCATCATCTGTAGGTAACGATTGACCTGCTGATTTATGAACGGAAGATACTTCTTAATGATCTTCGTTTTTACACCATCATCCTTAAGTAAGGAGTAGGCAAAATCGTGATAAACGATTTCTTGTTTTTTGTCGGAGAGGTCTTCTATTGTCTTTTGGAGATTGGTTCTAAATTCCTCTAACTTCTCATGTTCAGAATTTCGGTTTGCAAGGTTCTCGGCAATTGTTTGAATTTCATGCTCAAGATCTCTGATTTGTCTCTGGTTGAGGCTAATCCGAGTATTGTTTTGAGAAATGCCATGTGTTAGTTTTGTAATCTCCTTTGAAAGTGCATTGAATTGACGCTCTCTCTCCTGTTCGAACTTTATTGTTGATTCAAGTTCTTCATACCCATCTTTAAGTTCCTTTGCCTTATTTTGAGCGTCGCTAATTCTATTTAACCTAAACTCCTCTTCAATGGTCTGAGTGCAGGTAGGGCATACCGTATTTTCGTTGAAAAACTTATGTTCCTTAGTAATAGCAGATACTTTCTGAGAGATTTTACCTTTGAGATTGTTAAGCTTTACTAACTTATCACCAGCACCAATAAGCATCTCTTGCTCTTTTGTGAGTGAATGGATTTGCTCTTCAGTAGTATCATTTTCTCCCATATAAACACCAACTTCTTTATCTAAGTTGGCAATCTTTTCTTTATTGGTATTGATATTGGCATTTCCACGATTCTCCAGTTCTTCAATGAAGTTCTGCTGCATCTTCATCTTATCCTTAAGAGTCTCTTTTTTCAAATCAAGGGACTTAATCTGAGACTTCTTCTCTTTAATAGCATCTTTGAGAATGTTATTCATCGCAGAGAAGATGCGAATGTCCAATAAGTCTTCAATAACTTCTCTACGGTTTGCAGAAGTCAATTGCATAAAAGGCACGAAGGTGCTGCTACCCAAAATAACAATCTGAGTAAAAGACTTATAGTTAAGTTTTAAAATACTTTCTTCCAGAATACGCTGCATTGCACGATCATCTGCTTCACGGTGCAATGGAGTACCATTCACAACAATATCAAACACTGATGGTTTGATACCACGACGAACTGTATACTGACGATTATTAATTGTAAACTCAATCTCAACTAAACACTCACGTTCGTTTGCAGTGTTGATTAGTTGTGGTTTGTTAATCCTCCGAAATGGTTTGTTAAAAAGAACAAACGTTAGAGCATCAAGAATGGTGGATTTACCGGCACCATTAGTTCCAACAATAAGATTTGTATGATGTTCCTGAAAATTAACTTCAGTGAACTGGTTGCCAGTAGAAAGAAAATTTTTCCACTTAATTTTTTGAAATGTTATCATTCACTCTTGGGGGAATAACGATGTCGTTGGGTGTTATCACTGCGTATTTGTAATTATACATCTTACACGTCCTGATGGCAAGTGCTCCATCAACTTCTACAACTTCCATCTCAGTAGAATCTTCTTCATCCTCAAGCATCATAGCATAACGCTCAGCATCATCTTCTTCTTCAAATAAAAACAGAACTTTTTCTCCACGTTTGTTTTGTACGGCATAGGCACCGTCGTCTTTTCTGTCTTTAAGAGTGAGAAGAAACATTACTCAACCTCGCAAGCCTGTGAATATATTTTTTGCAGAATGCCTTTTACGATAGACTTATCACATTCCATTTCTGCCTCATCAATATATCTATTCAAGATAGAAATTGTGTTCTCAGTCTCATCAACCTCAAAGTCCTCATCTATGTGGATTTCAAAGTTTTCAACAATCTTGAGTTCTTGAACTCCCACAGAATAAAGTTTGTCAATGAATTTTTCAAACTCCTTAGGTTTAGACTTTTTCTTGACAATGACTTTTACAATCTTACCCTGATACTCACGGGCATCAAAGAGTTTGTAATTATTATCTTCGTAGTAGATATTATGGAAAATTCTATAAGGATTATTGATTGGTGTGTGCTCTAGAGTTTCAGTATCGAAGATGTGAAAACCACGAGTGTCATTCACATCATTCCAGAACATTTCATAGGGGTTACCTAGATAGAAGATTTTTCCGTCGTCCGATCGAGTGTGATAGTGTCCCGAGAAGACAGTTTGGAACTTCTCAAATAGTTCGCAGTCCATACCGTCTTCCATGACGTGCCCGCGATGAGCTCTGAATCCGTTGAGTTCAAGGTGCCCCATCGCACATACGCTACGTGAAGCTTTAACAGATGAGACAGTACTTTCAAAATTTTCATTATTGATCCAAGGAATAAAAAGAACTTTAAGTTTATCTAATTTAACTTCTGTACATTCAGAATATATTTTTACATTCTTGTACTGTTTTAACAACAAATCTACTGTATTAATATTATTGGTATTTTTATAATACGCAGTATGATTACCAACAATCGTATGAACAGTTATCCCCATCTCTTCAAGACGGTTATAATAATTCTCCTTTGCCCATTCAAGTGCCCATAAATCGATAGAGCGACGATTATCAAATGTATCGCCCATATCGATTACGACTTTGATGTCATTTTCTTTTAGATAAGGAAAGAAAATATCATCATAAAACTTTTTGAAATAGTCATGAAGGAACTTCGAACTCTTACGAGCGCCGAAGTGCTGATCAGTAATAATGGCAACCTTCATCGATTAGTCTTATACGTGATGTTATCCTTAATCGTATTATAGTCTGAACTGCTGCCAGAAAGCAAGCTATCGTCAACCATCATCACCTCATCAAAACCAGTACGTTCAATAATCTTGGTCTTGATTTCAAGTTGCTTCTTCTCCTTCTGAATACGACGGAGAAAGGCATAGTGAATGATCTGCGTAAAGTAAGCAAAAGGATTCTTCGACTTCTCTGGATCAAAGTTGTGAATGTACTGAACACAGTTTTCAATACCATCAGAGATCATATCGTCTCTGAACATATAATTCACAAAGTTGGGTTTGTATGAGAGGTGCGTAGCAATCTTCAAGAAACACTCACCCAGATAGTTTGGAATCAATGGTTTTCCTTCCCAATGCTTTGCTCTATCCTGTTTGGTTGGTTCTCTATCGTATTTCTTGATGAAATCCCTTTCTACCTTTTTTCTATAAACAATTAGTGCTTCGAGCAACTCCTTGTTGTTGACATAATGTTCAGACTTCTTTTTAGACATAAGGACATCTGTTTAATTCAATAGATTGTTGTTACTGTTTATTATAGCACACTTTTAGGACTTGACAACATTGGAAAATATGTGTAGACTACCTTTGTCTGGTTTGAAGATGAGATCTAGCTTTCTTTAGAGCCTTTAAATAAATCTTCTAGTTTCTTTCTTGCTTCTTCTACTGAAGATACGTAACCCATCTTATCGGTTATTTTTGTTTCATAGTTATCTTTTTTCTCTTGATATTCCTCTTCACACTCTTCAATGTAGTTGTGATAGATCTGAATTACAGACTCATCGGTAATTTCTGACATCGTAACTACTTTATCCATGTTGAGAACAAAGATATCATCATTCGGCAATTGCATCCATGGTTTGACCTTCAGTAGAGATCCATGAGATGTTGTAATAACTTTAATAATAACTGGAGATTGAAGTATTAATACTTGCCTATCTTCTATCATATCTGGAAGAACAAGAGCAAAGATTTCTTCTCCAGTGATTAGTTTTATTGAACTGTAGAATTCATCTCCCATTAGTTTTTAAGCGGTATGTTTACAATATCATAATTAAAGTTTTCTTCGTTATAAACTTTTATTCTCTCTATCAAATGATTAAGCGTGTAATTTCTCCTGGCTTTGTAGGAAATGTCGTCAGCAATATCATAAAGAGTTGCTTTTGTTTTGTTATTGCCTTTCCTAAGGACTCGTCCGATGCTTTGGAGGTTTCTGATTCTGGATTTTGAAGGAGAAGCAAAAATAACATTGTGGAGATTCTTAATGTTAATGCCTGTGCTAAAAGTTCCGTATGAAGCAACAATTATGGCATTATCTTCCTTCTCAGTAATCTCTCTTACTTGTTCTCTGTCTTCGGTAGCAACGCCACCATGGACAAAGAATACATGACGTTTATCATCCTTTGAGTTATTTATCAGATCGAATAAGGGTTGTCCGTGCCCTTCAACACGGGAAAATAATATGAGCGTATTACCTTTAAGATCAAGGGCAAGGTTACGTATAAACTTGTTTCGTCTATCATGGTTAATAATGTACTGGACTTCTTCTTCAAAGTTTTCGAATTTATGTGGTGGGTGTTTCAATAGAAGCACGTTGATATCCAACTTGGCAACGTGACCCTTCTTCATCAGTTCTTCTGTTCTGATGATTTTGTAGGAGGGACCGAATAATCCCTCCAATACCCATTTGTGAGTTTGTGTTCCATCCAGAGTGCCAGTAAATCCATAACGATACTTTGCATCTGAAAGTTTTGTCATTATAGATATTAATGACTTAGATTTGAACTGGTGTGCTTCATCTCCAACGACCACATTAAATCGTGAGAAATACTGTCGGGGAAGCTTGTAGATGGACTGCCAGGTGGTTATTATCACCTGAGAATCAGTCTCTCTTTCCCTCCCCGCATAGATCTTGTGGCAAAATGAACCTACGTCCCAACCATAGTCTGCAAAGTCTTTATACATCTGTTCTACTAGCGAAGTCGTCGGAACGACTATCAGAGTATTTTGCCCTTTCTCAACGTGATATCTCACAATCGAATATATCATCAGAGACTTTCCAGAAGCAGTTGGGGATATCAACAACTTTCTATTATGTCTTAGGGCGTCGTATACTCCCTCTACTTGGTACTCACGGGGAGCATACTTGCAAATAGCATTCATATAATCCTTCACACCTTCCATTGAGATCATTTCATTAGTCTCGAAAGGAAGACCATAGAATTTGTTATCAACAAACTCATAGGTATATTCATGGTTCTCGCAGAACCTTGTCAGTTTGTCTAATAACCCAACATATATCTCACCAGTCTGAGTGTTAAATAGGCGAATTTTTCCGTCCCAGTACTTATTTCGGTACTGAGGCATAAACTTTGCGCCTGGTACATCAAAGGTAAATTGGTCTGCCAGTTCGTAATAGACGTGTGGCTCTGCTTTTACCTGAAGATATACTTCATTCTTTTTGGATATAACCAAATGAGACATGATCCATAAGTTTCACCTATGGATATTTATTTCAGTATCTCAAGACATATGTTGGGAGATTTGATCTGCCGTTTGCTGTCTCACCTGAGAGTTTCTAAGTGCAGTTTGCTGATGCCTACGTGGTAAGTTTGCAATCCTTTCCCTTTCACTTGCTGC
>Ga0255751_10003893_pt1 | contig 13596 bp, 10 predicted proteins | sample 071ome_20_FD_179951 | JGI IMG/M metagenome (GOLD analysis project Ga0255751, IMG submission 179951) | Coastal salt marsh microbial communities from the Groves Creek Marsh, Skidaway Island, Georgia - 071412BT metaG (version 2) | ecosystem: Environmental > Aquatic > Marine > Intertidal zone >...
AAAATTTCAAAACGCCTGGGGTTTCGCTTGGCTTAGTCAGCTAAAATTCTAGCTTTGATATGGTATGATTCATAAGCCCGCAAAGTATTTGAGATTGGTTATATATTTAGCTCTCCCCTTATCTTGCTGGAATTTTCTTTGGGCGAAGATCGATTTTAACCGGCAGATCCGACCGATCCTCTCTGACAAATGCTTCAAGTGCCACGGCCCCGACGCCAAAAACCAGAAATCCGATTTCCGTCTAGATACTTTTGACCACGCGATCCAAGAGCATAATGGGTTTGTTGGCCTAACTCCAGGTAGCCTGGAGGATTCTGAGATCCACTGGCGAATTCATACCGATGATGAAATTGAATTGATGCCCCCACCTGAAAGTAAGCACCCCCTCACAGAAGAGGAAAAAAAACTTTTGGACCAATGGATTTTGGAAGGTGGCGAATATGAGAAACATTGGTCCTTTCAAAATCTACCCTCATCCATCGAAGTCCCCCAAAGCAATCACCCAAAACCTGTAAACTCTATCGACCACTTTATTGCCGAAGGCCTTAAAGACAGTGGCCTTTCCCCGAGTCCTGAAGTTGATCGAGCACTGTGGTTACGCCGAGTTACCTTCGATCTTACCGGACTCCCCCCTACCCTTGGGGAACTCGATTCATTCCTGACCGATCCAGCACCTGATGCTTATGAGAAGGTGGTGATACATTTACTCAAATCTGAGGAGTATGCAGAGCGTATGTCCGCAGAGTGGATGGATGTGGCCCGCTACTCAGATACTTTTGGATACCAAATCGACAAGGGTCGTCAGGTTTGGCAATGGAGGGACTGGGTTATTCGATCTTTCAGAAACAACACGCCTTACGATCAATTTGTGACTGAACAAATTGCGGGTGATCTTTTACCCAATGCATCCAGAGACCAAATTCTCGCCACCTGCTTTAACCGTTTACATTCACAAAAAGTTGAAGGCGGTAGTGTGGAGGAGGAATTCCGGATCGAATATGTTTCAGACCGGGTCCACACCTTTGGCACCGCCTTCCTTGGTCTAACCATGGAGTGTACCAAATGCCATGATCACAAGTATGACCCCTTAACGCAAAAGGACTATTTCTCTCTTTCTGCCTTTTTTAACAATATCGATGAAGCTGGTCTACAAGCTTACATGGGAAACCCGACTCCTACCCCTTCTCTTGAACTAGCCGATTTACCCAGTGATCAAAAAATTAAAGATGCTGAAAAAAAACTCCAGCAATACTTTAAGTCCGATGAACTTCGCGTAGCTTTTAATAATTGGAAAAAAACAACCATTAATAAGCAATTGGGCACCTATTCATATTTTAGTCAGTCGAAGGATCAAAATATCACCACTTATGGTTTGCCACTCGCCTTCCTCTCCTTTGATAACCGTAAAGGTAACCAATACCCAAACGCCGTTGATTCCAACCTATCTGCCAATACCAATCACCATAACAAAGTTTGCGAAGGTAAGATTGGGCAAGGCATTCAATTTTCCGGTGATGATGCCCTGAATTTCCCCAAAGAATTTGCCAACTTTGACCGCCATCAACCCTTCAGCGTGGCGTTTTGGATTAAACCTACCATGAACCATGAGAGGGCGGTTGTGCTTCGAAAATCGCAGGCATGGACAGATGCTGCCAGTCGTGGTTTTGAAATTTTAATCGAAGAAGGAAAAATATCTGCCGCCCTCATTCATTTCTGGCCAGGTGACGCGATTCGAATTCGCTCAGCCAATCAACTAGCCTTGAATGAATGGACGCATGTTTCCCTTACCTATGACGGTTCAAGTAAAGCCGGAGGACTCAAACTTTCAGAAAACGGAAAATTAATTGAACCTGAAGTTGTAAGGGACTCCCTCACCCGAGCCATCACCTCACCCACTCCCTTTGGATTTGCGGAACGTTTGAGAGACAAGGGTTTCAAAAATGGGATGTTGGATGAATTCTACATCTATGACCGCATTCTCACTTCTGCAGAAATCAAAATCTTAGCCGGACAAACCAAGGCGGATCAAGGCATCGAACTGGATGATCAGTCCTTATTTTCCATTTATTCTCAGGCGGTGGATCCAAACGCCTTGGAACTGCAAAAGAAGTTGTACGATGAACGGCTTTCCTACGGGAAACAAAGGGAAAGAATTGGGCAGATCATGGTAATGAAAGAAATGCCAGTACCCCGCAAAACATATATTTTGGATCGTGGTTTGTACTCAGAACCAACGGAAGAAGTATTTCGGGAGACCCCGGCAGCTCTTCCTCCATTCAATGAAAATTACCCCAAAGACCGACTTGGTTTGGCGAAATGGTTGACTGAAAAAGATCACCCTCTGTTCGCCCGGGTGACTGTAAACCGCTACTGGCAAATGATTTTTGGCCGCGGATTAGTATCCACTAGTGAAGATTTTGGCAGCCAGGGTAAGCCACCCAGTCATCCTGAACTTTTGGATTGGTTGGCCCGCGATTTTATTTCCTCGGGTTGGAACCTTCATCATCTTCTCACCCAGATGGTGCTTAGTTCTACCTATCGGCAAAGCAGCAAAATTACCAAAAATGCATTGGAGAAAGATCCCCAAAACATTCTCCTTGCCCGATCTTCTTCTTACCGATGGCCTGCGGAAATGATCCGGGATTCTGCTCTCGCTTACGGAGACCTGCTTCACCAGAAAGTCGGTGGACCAAGTGTACGACCCTATGATCTGCAAGCCTCATTCAAACCAAGCAGGCCAGACACTCCCCCTAACATTCATCGAAGAAGCTTGTACACCTATTGGCAAAGAACTGCACCTTCGCCTGTGATGATGGCTCTCGATTCCTCCAAGAAGGATATATGTATGGTGAAGCGGGAAAGAACCGATTCTGCGGCCCAAAGCCTGGTATTGTTAAATGGACCGCAATTTGTGGAAGCTGCCCGGGCAACCGCGGAAAAACTGATTCAAAAGCATGGAGTGGATAATGGTGAAGCTCTCAGCACAGATGCATTCCGTATGCTTACCAGTAGAAAACCTACAGTAAAGGAAGCTGGAATCCTGAATCGTTTACTTAGTGAACAGATCGAAGCCTACCAGGACCAAAATCAATCCAAAGCGTTTCTAGGGGTTGGGCAGGTCAAAACCCAGACTGAAAACCCTTCCTATACTGCTGCTGTGACCTCACTGGTATCGACTCTGATGAATTTTGACGAAAGTACCTCCAAGCGATAACCATTAATAATGACCCAATGAAAACTCCTTCAGATTATTGCACCGGATATGATTCTCCCTTGGGTATGAACCGTAGGAGCTTCCTGCAAAGATTTGGCGGAGGCTTAGGAGGAGTAGCTCTAGCCAGTATTCTTCATGCGGACAGTGGAGTTGGCCTTCATCACATTCCCAAAGCGAAACGAATCATTTATCTTTTCCAGTCAGGAGCGCCTTCCCAAATTGATTTATTTGACCACAAACCAAGATTAATTAAGGAAACCGGACAGGAACTACCCGATTCCGTCCGTCAGGGACAACGGCTCACCGGAATGTCCGGAAACCAGTCCAGTCTACCCCTCGTTGGTTCTCCCTTCTCTTTTGCCCAAAATGGGCAAAGCGGACACTGGATGAGTGATTTGCTCCCCTACACCCGCAAGGTGGCGGATGATCTTTGTGTGATCAACTCGATGCACACCGAAGCGATCAACCATGGACCCGGTGTTACCTTTATGCAGACAGGTTCGATGTTTCCAGGAAGACCGACCATCGGTTCCTGGCTATCGTATGGATTAGGATCCATGAATGACAACCTGCCTAATTTTGTAACCCTGGTCACCAAAGGTGGTAAGGGCCAGCCCTTGGTATCGAGGTACTGGGGAAATGGATTCCTTCCTGGTAAACATGCAGGAATCCGCTTTCGTTCTGAAAAGGATGCCATTCTCTACCTCAACCGTCCCGAAGGTGTATCTGCAAATGGCCGCAGACTGATGCTTGACCGCCTAAAAGAACTCCACGAAATTCAGCTGGAGAAAACGGGAGATCCTGCCCTGGAAACCCGCATTGCCCAGTACGAAATGGGCTACCGCATGCAGGCATCCATTCCCGATGTTACTGATTTTTCCAAGGAACCAGAATCAACTTACAAACTTTATGGCGAAGATGCCCGCACGCCCGGTACTTTTGCAGCCAACTGTTTACTCGCGAGAAGATTAGTTGAAAAAGATGTAAGGTTTGTACAACTCTACCACCAGGGATGGGACCACCATGGAGCCCTGCCTAGTAAAATTAAGGATATGTGCAAGCAGACCGATCAGGCATCGGCTGCTCTGATTACGGATTTAAAACAAAGGGGTTTGCTCAAGGATACCCTGGTGGTATGGGGCGGGGAATTTGGAAGAACCAATTATTGCCAGGGAAAATTTAACGAAAAGAATTTTGGCCGTGACCACCACCCTAGGTGTTTTTCCCTGTGGATGGCAGGAGGTGGAGTAAAACCTGGATATGCCCACGGACAAACCGATGAATACAGCTATAATGTGGTCAATGATGGAGTCCATGTACATGATTTCCATGCAACTCTCCTTCATTTGCTCGGCATCGACCACGAGCGTCTGACCTATAAATTTCAGGGTCGCTACTTCCGACTGACCGATGTTCATGGACATGTGGTAAAGCCGGTTATCGCTTAGGTATTGGCTCATATTTCAGGCTTTCACCAAGGCTCGGTTTCGCTAGGGTTTAGAAATGCCCTGCCCTTTAAAACACTGCTTCTTTTTAGTTATTTATCTGTACACATTTTTTTGGACACGAGGAGAAACTGAATGGACACAATGGCGTGGGCCAAATGGGGATGGACATGCTCCGGAAGGCAGCTATCCCATTCGCTGGGGTGAACATCAAAATATTACCTGGAGAACTTTTCTCTTCCCAAGCAAAGGTCATTCCTCCCCCGTAGTTCAAAACGGAAAAATCTGGCTAACCAGTGCAGTGGAAACTCCCGCCACTGAAGAGGAAAAGTCAGCCAGGGTAAAAGAAAGCAAATTTCCTGGTGCAGCCAGTTTGCATTATTTATCCAAAGTGGCTTTCTTTGCCATCCAGTTAGACCTTAGTAACGGGGATATTCTGAAGGAGGTGAAGGTTTTTGAACAAAGGAACCCTCAGGCGATTCACCGGCTTAATAGTTACGCATCTCCCTCACCCGTCTTAAGCGAAAGGAGACTGTTTGTTCACTTTGGAACCTTTGGTACTGCTTGCTTGGACGCGGAATCGGGTAGTGTTTTATGGAAAAACCAGGATTCAAATCTTCAGATTCATCATGAAAATGGACCTGGAAGTACTCCTATTATTTGGAATGAATTATTAATTTTTCATTTGGATGGAACAGATAAGCAGAGCGTGGTAGCCCTCGACCAGCAAACAGGGAAGCTCATCTGGCAGACTCCAAGGAGCGGGAAATTAAAAGAAAACCCACAGACGAAAAAGGCGTATTCCACACCAGTGATTGCCGAGACTGAAAAAGGCCCCGTTCTTATCTCCACCGGTGCAGACTGGGTATATGGCTATGATCCTAAAAGTGGAAAAGAACTATGGAAAATAAACTACGGCATTTTAGGTTTTTCCAATGTGGCCAAGCCCATCCTCCATGAGGATTTATTCATTATTTCGACCGGTTTTATGAAAGGCGAACTCCACGCCTATCAATTAAATGGTCTTAACCGGCCCGAATTAGTCTGGAAATTATCCAAGGGAGCACCCAAAAAACCTTCTCCTATCTTAGTGGATGGGATTGTCTATGTGATCAACGACGGCGGCATCCTGACCGTGGTAAGGGCAAGGGACGGAGATTTGGTTTGGAGGGAAAGACTGCAAGGAGAATATAGTGCATCCCCAACCTACGCTGGTGGACATATCTATTTTTCCAATCAGTCAGGATTGACCACCGTGATCAAGCCGGGCAACCAATTGGAAATTGTGGAGCAAAATCAGCTCAGAACCGGTCACATGGCCAGTTTCGTGGCAATCCCTAAGGGACTATTGGTCCGAACCAACGAAGCCTTTTATCGGATCGAATAGCAAATCCTTTAAAACTATTTCAGGACATTCTCTGCACGAAGAGCCGAAAACACAGGACCGGAAGGAGTCGCTGGTAATGTTTTTTGCCATTCCACAATTAAAGTTTTGAGTTCCTCGACCACCTCCGGCTGAGTAGAGGATAATTCTTTTGATTCCAGAGGATCCGCGACCAAATCATACAGCTCGCACTTAGAAAAATCTTTATTAGCCACGAGCTTCCAATTCTCATCAACGATGGCATAGGAGAGACGACTCTGAGTCATCCTCCAAAACAATGGTTTTTTTCGGGTCTCTAGTTTCTCACCCTTTAAGGCAGCGACCTGACTGAAACCGTCTGGGCGGTAGTCTGAAGGAAGGTCGATTTCAGCCAATTCACAAAATGTGGGAACAAGGTCTACTGCAGAAATAATATTGGTTTGATCAACTTTTCCTGCCGGTATCTTACCCGGCCACCTCGCGATAAAAGGAACACCAATTCCACCTTCCATGAGAGATCCCTTATACTCTTTTCTTCCTCCAGTTATGCCCTTGGCTGCACCCAGTCCATATCCAAGACCCGTAGCCGTATCATAGGTAAGCGAAAGGGGGGTATTCGGTGCACCGCGGGCAGGACCGTTATCAGAGGAAAAAATAACCAAGGTATCATCCGTGATTCCAATTTCGTCTAATCCATTTAAAAGTTCTCCAATGCGCGTATCTGCATGTAGAAGCGTTGCTGCATAAATTGCATCCGCTTCATCTAATTCAGAAAATTCGGCTTGAAGCTTGGGATCTACATGAAAGGGGGTGTGAGGTTCATGCATCCATAAATTGATAAAGAAAGGCTTACCCAGTTCACGACTTCTTTCAATAAAAGGAAGAGCCATTTTAACATCATCATGGACAAACATTTGCGGGCCCGCACAATTAAAAGCACCGTACTCATCGATCCCATAGGCAGTAGGTAGAGGAGAATCAGGAATCATATCATTGGCCAAATGCCACTTCCCATAATGAGCGGTAGCATATCCTGCTTCTTGCAAAAAACGCGTAAGCAGAGGTGCCTGTGGATTTAACCAATCTGGCATATTCCTCTTTTGGTTCGAAGGAACCCATGCAAAATGACCATCAATTGAATATCGAGCTGGAAAGTGACCAGTCATCACCGCGGTTCGGCTTGGAGAACAAACACCGCTAGCAACGGAAAAACGATGGAAATCTGTCCCTTCGCTGGCTAACCGGTCGATATTAGGAGTCTTCAAATAGGGATGCCCATGACAGCCCAAATCTCCCCACCCCCAATCGTCCGCAAAAATAAAAATTATATTGGGGCGTTTATCACCCCAAAGCCCGCTGTATAAGCAGATCAAAAAAGAAAAAAAGACAGAAAACTTCATAGCAAACCTTAGAGAATCAAGTTTCTCCCTCCGTTCGTAAAGTCTAATTGATGATGAGAATCTTTAAGTGCATAGAGTACACTAATGGATGCCTTGGTCGATCGGACTCCAAACCTGCCAGTTTGATCGAGAGAAATTAGCCCGAATTCGTGATTTCGGGAGGCACCCTCCTTTGAGAGTTCCGTAAGTATTTTCTTTAAAGGCACGCCATCCCTTAATCTGTAGATCACTTGAGCGGCGACGGCTTGGTTTATGATATGCTCCCCTTTGCCCGTGCAGGAAACTCCTCCCACACTATCAGCAAAGGTTCCTGCAACGCTGGCACTATCACTTACGCGACCGGGAGTTTCGTTGCCAATTCCACCTGTTGAGGTTCCAGCACAAATAATACCTTCGTCATCGAGAGCAACGGCTCCCACTGTTCCAAATTTTTCCCGGTTCCTTAATGCTTTTCGGTACTCAATAAAGCGGGACATAGTAATTGGGTCATGAAAAGGAAAACCTTTTCTTCGGGCATATTCCGTCGCCTCATTTCCGGAAAGCAAATGATGTACCTCTGCCCGCAAAGAGTCAGCGACGGATATGGGATGCTCCACATCATAAATGTTAATAACACCAGAAAAAATTCCATCCATAGAGTCCATCAATCCAGCAGACATTCTTACCCGTCCATCTTTTTGCAGCTTAGATCCTGTCCCTGCGTTAAAAATAGGATCATTTTCCAGCAAACGAATTGCATGAAGCACAGCGGCACGAGATCCTTGTTCCAGCAAGGTCTCATAAGCAGGATGAATGGCTTCCTGCAAACCGATGCGATATTGCTCCTTGGTGGCTACTTTACCTTCGAGTCTGCCAGCACCACCATGAATAATTAATTTACAATTTCCCTTTCCCACGCATCAGTTCAACAGAATTTCTGCCATTTGGTCGAGCTTAAGGTCTGCCCCATTAAATACAGGAGCATCCGTGAAGGTATTTAATTCACGAATATGGAGAGGAGAGCTTGAGCAAACACCAGAAATTGCGTCAGGTACTAAATTAAACTTTGTTTTGAGAACATGGATTCCTCCCACGGCTCCAAGTGCATCTGCTGCACAAAAAATCAATTTGTGAATGCGGGAGACAATTTCTGGACACTCCAAGAGCATCGCCGTTTCACGCTGGTTAATTCCATCCGCAAATTCGACTACCAAGTAGTTTTTACTATTACTACCTAACTTACTATCCAAAGTATGGAAAACATCGAGCATTTCATCTAAGGTTAGCTTGTAGGTGGAAGGATGGCCAAGGTAAGTGAAATCAGCAAATTCTTTGGCACCTGCGTCATTCATATGCAGGATATCCTTCAGGCTAGCTGTTCCAGTCATTTTACACCCATTTACAGCATATCCCATTTGATGAAGAGCCCGACAACATGCTGCTGCGGCGAGACTTTTTCCTGAATTCATAGCGGTACCCACAACAAGGACCAATTTGGATTTTCCTTTCTTTGCTGGGGATTTCTTAAATTTAGGAAAGTCTCGGGTGTTTAAAACTTTACCCTGCTTATCAACCAAGTACCCATGGATGCGAATCCTCGTAGGATCCTTAAGCATCGCATTTTTAGTAACAACTGTACCAATCATTCCCGAACGAGCCAAAAGATCGACATCCTTTATTAAGTCTTCCTGAATGATCCCTTCGTAATGATCCGGAGCATAACGGTTTCCAAAAACGAAAACCGCTTTGGATCCATTGTGCACAGCATGTATTCGACCCGACACATTCTCCAAAGATGAATGTTGCCCAATCCGACGAATGGAGCCAAATACGAGATCTCCAGGCTCAGGAGACTTATCCAACATTTGATAACCAGCAATGGATGATTTTTGTAAACAAAAAGCAGCACTAGGAACAATGAGCCCAGCAGGGATTTTTTTCATGGGGTAGAGGGTAAAGGGTTAGGTAAGGCAAAAGCCTAAAACACCCAATTCTCTATCGTTGAAAATGAAGATGTAAAGCCGAATTGGTCGATGATTTACCGACCCCAAACGAGGCACGAATCAAATGGTTTACATAGACCAAGATGCCCTCCCCCCAACTTTTCAAATTTGCGACAGATTTGCCAAGAGATACTTGGTTGAAAAAATGCTTAATCTCCTTTTTTTCTCCGGGCTTTTTCGATCTGTTTTTCCTGAAGAAACATGACAATGTCTCTCTTGTTTTTTTCGGATATTTTTTGAAACTGTAAAGATACGCGGTTGCGGGTACCGCCCGTGGATACAATCTTTACCACATCACATCGAAGTATAACAATGGGCGTTGTTGCATCCAAACGGTAGAGAATATCTACTTTATCTGTTGTGGATAAATCCACATTGGCAAAAAAACCAATCCCAGTGGCACTGAGGTTGATCCATCGCAAAGGAACTTCCTCGTTTTGGATGATCGAGTCAATGCGCTCACGATTGATTTCAACTTTTTGCTCGAGCAAACGAAAGACCTCGGCAATTTGAGGAAATTCTTCATTCAGAGCAGATACCTTTCGAGAAATCACTTCATCCAAATGCTTAAGTTCACCAGCAATGTAATCTGTAAAGTAACTGTAATCAGGAAAACTTGGACACTTTATTTGATCTGCATCTTCTTTCCTGACAACCCTGTAAAGAAAAGGGATTTGAACATCCATACGAACGAACTGTCGGTTGTCTTGAGTACTCATAACTTAAGGTATCAATAATTAAGATAAGTAGTTTTAAGGGTTGCAAACGCTAAATCCAAAGAATTCACCAAGGTTGCTTGGTCGTGCTTTTCCTGTAACCAGAGCGGATGGGGTTCGAAAGTAAAACATGCGTTTTCTCAACCGTTTCGGCTACCTTCAACTGGTTTCTACCTTCTTGCTTCGCTTGATACAAAGCGGTATCAGCTGCTTTCAGCAAGTCTGTAAGACTGTCTCCAGGCTGAGGCACCAAGGTGGCTAATCCAACGCTAATCGAAACATAATCACCCGTGGAAGAGGTTTTGTGCGGAATGTGCAGATCTGCGACCTTGTCCAAGCAATCCTTAGCTACGGATTCAGGATCACTCGTGTTAGGTAAGATTAAGCAAAATTCTTCTCCACCATACCTGCCCACCATATCAACGCCCCGGGACGCCGCTGCTTGTAAAGCTTGGGCGACTTCCTGTAAGCAACGATCTCCAGCTACATGTCCGTAGGTGTCATTGAATTTCTTAAATTCATCCAAGTCGATCATGCAAATACTCAGGCTGTTTTTGTCACGCAAACATCGATCCCACTCATGGTTAAGGTAGTCGATAATACCCCGTTTATTTGCCACCTTGGTCAAGCTGTCTTGCAAACTCAACTGCTCAAGTTTCTGCTGAACGGCAAGCATGCGGAAAAGATACCCAAAGATTGAAATCGAGAGAATTCCTCCAAGTGCAACGACTAGAAAAGGAGCATAACTTCTACGCTGGCTGACATAACTCTCAAAAGGTGCTCCCTTAACGCCCCAAGTTCGATTCGCAAAAGTTAGCATGTCGGTCTCGATAAACTTGGAAAGCTCGGGAAAGATTTCAGACTGATCTTCTGAAGATTTATAGATTGTATCAAACAATCCTGCATCGATGTTATTCGGAGTAAAAGGAGAAGAAAAATTACCCTCCAGCAATTCAAAACTTAGGTTTCTAACCGCTGTACTTTTCATCGCTTGGTCTGCCATCTCACCCACATCGAAAACTCCAACGACAACCCCTTTAAAAAGTTCGCGTTGGGATTCAAGGGTGATGGGTTTGCCATCATAAAGCGGAGCAATCACCAAAACTCCCCGTGTGTTTTTTTGGACTAGGCTAATCGTAGGAGTTGCATGTATCTGATCAGTATCACGGGCGGCTTCAATGGATTCTTTCCTCTGTGCATTGGATGCAATATCGAAGCCATGTGCTTTTTGGTTACTCGGATAAGGTTCTATATAGGCAACAGGAATAAAGAAGTCATCCTTCCTTTTCTTAACATCTACATGAACCAATTTATTTTGCTCATCTCTTTCGGTAATTTCAAAGTCTGGAAAATCTTTTCGAATCGATTCAAGAAAGGAGGGATCGTAATCCAATGCACTTTCATCAATTTGATTAGCCGAAAGACGGGGGTTCCATGAAAGACCCTGAATTCTCTTTTCATGCCTTAACAGGAAAGAGTCTACCATGGTCTTAAATTCATCATACTCAACACTTTCAGAGCAATCATAGAGACTCTTTAATCCATGAACGACTTCCTCCGTCAAAAAGAGCTCCCGCTGCAAAGCTTGAACTTTATCACTAAAATCACTACGAAAAGAGAGTTTAATCGCATCGCTTTCTCGGTCATAGATTAATTTCCCCGCATAGACCGAGACCACGACTCCAATAATCAAAAGAATCACCAAAGCGGATTTATTTTTTAAAAGCTGTGAGGCACTTTTAATCACTACCTACCCTATTAGTAATAAAAGGAAGAAGACAATCTCAATAAAAGCATTCGAAGACAGATCATTTAAAGTTCTTTCCAAAACTGGATGCTTGATTAAGTTGAATGGACTTACACTAAATTGAGATTCATGAGGAAGACCCTTTATTTTTTATTACTAAGTTTTGTGATTTCCTTATGCATCGCACAAACTTCATTGGCTCGAAAGTTTGAAAATTTATTCAGCGGGAAAGATTTATCCGGGTGGAAAACAACCGGAAACTGGGTGGTTAAAAAAGAAGGTTCCCTATTGATAGACCCTCTCCCCGAACAAACGGGTTGGAAGAGGTTCGACGATTATTTGATTTCGGAGAAAACATATGGAGATTTCATTCTCGAAATAGAATACAAATATCCATCGAAGGGAAACAGTGGTCTTTTCTTCCGCATTGGAAACCCTAAAAATCCTGTAGGCACAGGTACGGAGATCCAAATCCTTGATTGCTTCGGCCAAATGGATGAGTCCATGACCCATCATGACCACGGAGGAATTATCATGTTCAAAAGGCCATCAAAGAATGCTTCTAAGAAACCCGGTCAATGGAACCATCTCATTATATTCTGCGAAGGGCATCATGTCCGGGTAGGATTGAATGGCTTGGAGGTGCAAAATGTTTACCTCGACAGTGAGCCAGATGATGGACTGCCTCCCTACGATCTTTCCAAGCGACCGATGCGTGGACACATCGGTCTTCAGGACCATGGGGTTCCTCATCGGATCGAATTTCGTAACCTTAAGATCCTCGAACTATAGAGTTGAAGGTACACCTCATCCAATTCTCGCCCCTTTGGGAGGATAAGGAGGCAAATTTTACCCGGGTTGAAAACCTGATCCAGAAAAGCTCATCGGAACCAGGCTCCCTCGTGGTTTTGCCGGAGGCATTTGCCACAGGTTTCAGCCTGAACCTCCAGGTGACCTGTGATGGTGAACCAGAGCAAACCCATGCCTTTTTGAGCAGGCTTTCATCCACTCACAAGATTTGGATATTGGCTGGTTTGATCACACCCGATCCAGACAGTGCCATGGGAAAAAATATTGCTGTCCTTTTTAATCCCGAAGGAGAACGAGTCGGCGAATACCAAAAAATGCACCCGTTCACTCCGATGGGTGAGGATAAGGTTCACTTGGTGGGACAGGAGCCACAAATATTTAGCATCGGAAATTTCCTCCTCTCCCCCGTGCTCTGCTATGATCTGCGCTTCCCCGAATTATTTCGTGCCAGTGTTAAACAAGGAGCGAATCTTTTTGTTGTACTGGCTAGTTGGCCTGATTCGCGAATGAGCCATTGGCATGCTTTGCTGAAAGCCCGAGCCATTGAAAATCAAGCCTATGTAATCGGAGTCAACCGCACAGGCTCAGATCCAAACCACCAATATGCAGGTGGATCCAAAGTGATTGATCCAATGGGTAAGACTAGTGCGGAATCGAATATGGAGGAAGAACTGGTTTCGTTCACTCTCGAGCACACGCTTATGGAAGATTGGCGAAGTTCCTTTCCTGCCCTAGAGGACATACGGGAAGATTTAGGTTGTTAGAAAAGGGATTCAATCAGTAGCCCAAAGTGATTTGGGCAGGTTAATCTTAGCAACCATTCGATCGATTTTACCTAACTCATCTTTGGTAAATTCAATGTTTTTGACCGCCTCAAGGTTTTCCTTGATTTGCTCGCTGGTACTTGCCCCCATCAGGG
>Ga0255751_10003896_pt1 | contig 13593 bp, 9 predicted proteins | sample 071ome_20_FD_179951 | JGI IMG/M metagenome (GOLD analysis project Ga0255751, IMG submission 179951) | Coastal salt marsh microbial communities from the Groves Creek Marsh, Skidaway Island, Georgia - 071412BT metaG (version 2) | ecosystem: Environmental > Aquatic > Marine > Intertidal zone > Salt...
TCTCACCATCGGGATTTGCTTCATTGAGTTCCCGCAAGCCCAGCCACTGAAAAGCAAAGTTTTCGACCAGCGCAGCCGCTCTGGGATCCAACAGCATGCGGTTTATTTGTGCCTCAAGATTCTCTGCCTGTGAGAGTTCGCCGCCAGCAGCCAGGGCAAGTAGCTGATCATCTGGTGGTGAACTCCATAAAAAGAAAGCCAGTTTGGAAGCCAGCTCTAGGTCACTTAAGGCGAATATTTCTCCGGGGGACGTATCTTCAGGCGGAATTTCACTGCGGAAAAGAAATTTTGGACTGGTAAAAATCGCGACCATGCCGTTTTTAATACCGTCATCAAAATTCCCCCGCTCTCTGGCTTCAGCAAAAAACTGCATTGCAGCTTCAATATCTGGATTACTCACCGGATATCTGAAAGCCTCGGTAGCCAGATTAGTAAATATCTGCCTGGCACAGTCCAGTTCCTCCGCAGGGGCCTGCGGTTGGCAAATCATGACTTTGTTGCGACTCGGCGTATTGATCACGCCACTGCTATTGTAAGGGCCCTGGATACTCAGGGTTCGCGCTCTGGTCAGCCTGGATATACCGGTATTCTCACCAGTATTACGCAGAGGATCATCAGCTTCCACAAAACTGTGTGCCAGAAATGCCATACCAATGGTATGCCTGCCTGAACTGACCGGAATCCTGATATCACTGAAACGGGCATTGATTTCAGCAATCGCAGGCGCCTGCTCCTGATCAATGTATTTCAGATCCTCTTGCCCACCTATGCTTTCCCTGAACACCTCAACACCATCGATGTTGATGATCAGGGTTTCTTTATTTTCCAGGCCAACGTGATAAAGCCGTGTAAACATACCAGCAACTGTGAAAGCATATTCCCCATCAACCGGAAACACATGATCAACCAATAGCCCGCCGCGGGTTCCCAAAGGCAGTCCATGAATATGACTGGTTTGGTTTGCAGTATCCACCGCATAGGTGCTGGTTTCTACCAGGGGGTCAGGGTCACCAATGGCTACTTCACTGACGAGACGGGCGGCAGAAACGAACTGATCCATAAAAGCCGGTGAAATCTTCAGCACATTCGCTATATTGTCAAAGCTGTCACTGATGTCATCCTGAGGCAACACATCAGCATTTAATTCAACACCAGTAATCTCATAAATAGCATTGATATATTCAGTACGGTTAAGACGATGCAAACCAACCCGACCCGGATGGCTATTTCTCGCAGCATGTTCATCCAGTGTCGCTTCGAGGCTGTTGATTAATTGCCAGCGTTTATCCGCATCAGGCTGGGGCTGGCTCGGTGGCGGCATAACGTTGGTTCGCAGTTTGGTGATGGCACGCTCAAAAATTTCTGCTTCCGTCACCACATCATCTGGATCAAACAGGGTGAAATCAATACCACCCGAATAATCCTGAAAGTTATGGCAATCCATGCAGTAGATTTCCAGCGTTTCCCAACCGGCGCTGAGCTCATCAGAATAATTATCTGCTGCATGCAAGGCAGATGATAAAAATATCAGGCCTGCGCAAACAGATAAAAGTCCTTGGTTTTTATTCAACATATTACTGCTATATAACATTAGGGATGGTTCGTTCCGTAATATGATACCAGGCACTACGGTAAGCCTGTTGTAAAAATAAAGCTGGGTTACCTCGTTCAGCAATATAAGCCTGCATGGGGTTTGATGCCTGAAACTCGTCCAGGCTCAAGCCATTCTGAAAAGCCGACACGACGGCATCCCAGGCATAAACCAGCATCTCATGTTGCTGCTGCAAATCATTACGGGTCAAAACACCGCCCTGAGACGCAATAATTTGAGTATTATCCTTCGCGATATCCAGCAAGGCTGTTGATGCATCACGCAGGCCCCGAAGCCAACCCCCTGTCGAATAATCAACAACAGGAAAACTGTCAGTCTTGAGTAAATCGCTGACGACAAGGATATCTGCCTGCTCGAAGTACAGGTAAATATCTCCATCTGTATGGGCCTTGGGTAAACAGTCATATAATAAAGTTTCAGATCCTATCCGCAGACTGCCACCTGTATAAAAACCATGATTGGCCCGAACCTCAACCGGCATGGGCTGATATTTTTTTTCTTCCCACTCTACATAGGGATCAGTGCCCTGCCATAAACGGGTGTTTTCATGCGCAATGATGCTGGTGCTCTCTGCGAGACTGTAATTCAAACCACAATGTTCAGGTCGCCAGTTTGTATTAAATAAGCTGCCGATTTTTTTTCCTGGCGCAAGCATCTGAATGGTATTCATCAAAGTACCAGCGTTTTCCTGTAAACCACCGTCAATAACAACAAGCTCATCAGCAAGATCGGCAAGTACAACATTACTACCCGCCCCCTGAATTAAATAAATACCGGGCGACAAAGTTGAAGAAGAAAGAGCTGATTGCCCCCGTGCAGGAAATGATTGGCTGAGAGTAACAAGGCCCCCAACAACTCCCCCTATAAATGTTCTGCGTCCTAACATCTTGGTTTTTCGTAGTTATTTTTGTGCATTATGAAACTGCTGCCAGGCTAATACAAGGCAATAGGTTATTCATAATCCGACAAAGTAAAAGTTTTGTTTTGGTAAAGCCTAGAGGATTTCAACACACTGCCAGGAAAGAGTGAAACTACTAATACGGTGACCGAAAAGATTGAATTTTGCCCTGTGTTAATTTTCTCTCAGAGCTGAACAAGTAAAAGTGACGAACTAACTTGCTAAAGCTAAATCTCCGGTTCGACATATTCAACAAGCACACCATCTGGGTCGATGGCAAAGACAAAGCGTCCAAAATTACGTTGTATAGGTTCAGCATCCCAACTCAGGAATTCATAGCCTGCATCCAGGGTCAGCTCTATAAAGGCATCAATATCGCTCACCTGTAGCTGAAACTGGGGGGAACCCACATCCTGGATAGTCCAACTCAGTGCTCGTGGAGCAGGCATCGTCCCCGCAGGAAGCTGATATTCATCCAGAATCACCATGGTATCTGTGCCCGGCATAATCATTATAGTCTGATTGAGACTGCCAGCAGCCAAACCGTTTACTTGCAAGTCGGCCACGCTACCCTGGCGGCGGCCTTCTACCTCAAAACCCAGCAAGTCTTGATAGTAACGCAGGGATCGAGCGGTATCGGCAACTGTAAGGCCAATATGGGTTGATATGATTTGCTCGGGGTAAGTAGCCGCAGCAATATCTGCCTCGCTGGCCTGAACCAGCTGGATCATGTAGCCATCCGGATCCCTGATCAGCACACTCTCTCCAAGCGAGGTATTAACGATCTCCCCGTTCAGGCTGACCACAGGAGTATTCGCAGCACGCAGGCTGTTATACAAGGTATCCAGATCGCGGACATAAAAGATTATTCGTGAGCTGCCTGGATCATAAGGGCTGTCGACTCTTTCTCTGCGGGGAATATCATAGAACTCTGACAACTCGAGCCCATAGGGGGTATTGGCCGTATGCATGAAAATATTGCGGAATCGCGCCCCTTCACTGTCAGTCAGGTGCCAGATTAGCGGATCAGACCTTGCTTCTGAGGCTGGTCTGATCTGAGGAGGTGGCGCATTCTCTGGAGCCGGTCCTCCAAAAGGAGAACGGGCAAGCCCAAGCCCTAGCATGTCGCGGTAAAATGGAAAGGCTCGCTCGCCATAGCCTGTCGAGTGAATCCAGTTATAAATTCCGCGAACCTCTGGACGATCATCACCCACAGCTGAATCTGTTTGCGCTGAAATCTGCTGGCAGCCCACACATAAACTCAGACAAATGAGTCCGGTAATTTTTAAAATATTTTGCATTGACTCGTCTCCTGTTTTAGCTTTCTCTGTCGTTCCAGGCTCACCACTCAACCTGTTTCCAGCGTGTTATCCCGCCTGAAATCATTGTCTATGTAACGCACAAAAATTCACAGCCTGTCAAAACCTGAATGCTATGTGCCAGAGCTCAGTACATAAAAAAGCCGGCCCGGAGCCGGCTTTTAATCGCTGTATAATCTATAGCTGGTATTCGCAGCCAGCTTGCAGAGTCAACTCACCAATTAACTGCTTAACAGGCTCTTCAATATAATCTTCCGTCAAAGCTGCCTGCAATGGAATTTTGCCATCATTATCGGCCAGACATACATCTGCACCTGCTTCAATCAGGGCTCGGACTGCTGCAAGGTCGCCTTTGGGCAAGGCCCCGTGTAATGCTGTTCTACCATTATTATCACGAGCGTTGACATCAAGTCCCATGTCAATAAGACGCTGAGTCATAGCCAGCGATTCCTCGAGGGTGACAGGAATCTTGAAGTCATCATCTCTACCCCAGCCAGTGCCGGAAGCAATCATCAAAGTTGTCACTCCATCAGTGGTCATCTTGAAGGGGTCTGCTCCTGCTTCAAGCAGGATGTCAAACATTTCCATGTCGCCAGTCCGAATAACCCACATTAAAGGTGATCCACCATTACCCAAGGTTCGATCAGTGGTATCCAAAGAACCACGCCGTGGCACGGTGCCGGTTAATCCCTTATCAACGTCAATTACGGGATAACTCAATAGCAAGTGAACAACATCTGTCACTGTGTTTTCGTTGTGTACCAGATGATAGGGCCTGGTTGAATAAGGGTTTCTTCGCATCCAGACAGCAGCAAATAGCGGAGTTCTATTGTAGGCATCTGCCAAATTCGGGTCAGCACCATAGTCATAGAGTAATTCCGTAATATCGTAATGCTGGTTCAGAATCGCCAGATTCATAGCAGGAAATTCATCGTAATTCCTGATATTTGGATTCGCACCGTAATTCAAAAGCAGTTCGACTGACTCATAGGCACCATCTCGTGAAGCAAACAGCAGAGCTGTCATTCCTCCGGCTGGCATGTTTCGCGGGATATCATCGCCCTCAGTGCCATCATAAGCTATACGCCGAGACTGTGTATCGACCTCGGCACCGTTTTCCAGCAGTAATTCAACGATATCGTAATAATTTTTGGACGCAGCCCACATCAAAGGAGTCTGCCCCAAGAAACTCTCGGCCTGGTTTACGTCGGCACCATACTGGATCAGAGTGCGAACAACCTCGACATCACCCGTGTATACCGCAGTCATGAGAGGTGTTTCACCACTTCGTTGTGTTGCTCCAATATCAGCACCATGATCCACCAGCAATGCCACCGCTTCTGAACTGGCATTCAGGGCGGCATTATAGAGAGCAGATATACCATAACGGTTATAGGTATTTACGTTTGCTCCTGCATCAAGCAGGCGCTGTATCATGCCAAGATTATCGTGATAGGTCGTCCAGATAAGGGCTGTTGAACCATCATTAAGCGGCGTATTTACATCTTCGCCCTGCTGAAGAAAACTCTGAACCTGGTCCCAGTTAGCATCTCGGGCAGCTGATGCAATATTTTCCGAGGCAAGAACTGATCCAGTCATGATTATTGATAAAACAACCACAAAAAGCTGGCGAACTATATTCACAAACTTATTCCTCATAATGTCGGCCTATGCTGCCATGTATTAAACGTCAGCAAGGTAACCAGTACTGTCACCAACTGTTTCGGTAGGAATGCCAGCCTTGTTAAGGATAGTAACCAGCAGATTTGACATGGTTTCACCAGTGTGCGAAACGTGCAGGTTTCCTTCCAGCGTGCCAGCTCCATGGCCAGCCAGCAGTGCCGGTATATTCACGTGGTCATGCAGATTACTGTTACCCATGGAACTGCCATAAAGGATGGTTGAATTATCCAGGAGTGAACCATCAACATCCTGGGTGTTATGCAGTTTTTCCAGGAAATGAGTAAAAAGCATCACATGATGGGCATTCAGGATAGCGAGTTTATCCAGATTTTCCTGATTATTCTGATGATGAGAAAGACTATGATGTGGATCAGGAATACCAATATGCGGATAGGTTCGTTCACTCACTTCCCGCACCATGAGGAATGAGGCTACACGAGTCAGGTCAGCTTCCCAGGCAAGTGCTATCAGATCAAACATCATTTGTGTATGTTCTTCAAATGTTGCTGGAATACCTATCGGCGCTTCAGGAACTGTCTCCAATTGGTCCCGTGATTCAGCAATCTGAATACGGCGCTCAACCTCACGAATATTCTCAAGATAGGAGTCCATTCGGTTGCGGTCAGCTGCACCAAGTGCGCGCTGTAGCTGGTTTACATCCCCCAAAATCTCATCCAGAATACTTCTGTCAGCAGCCAAGCGCCGGGCTCTCGCTTCAGGCGTGCTTTCCCGACCTAGCATATATTCAAACACAGTCCTTGGGTTGAGCTCCATGGGTAATGGTGTCGTCGCATCACGCCAGGAGATGGTATTCATGTAGGTACAGCTATAACCTGCATCACAGGTCCCAATGAGACCTGTCATATCTTCTGTTCCCATTTCAATTGAAGGAAACTGGGTGTCCTGCCCCAGATTATCCGCAATAATCTGATCGATTGTCTTGGCAGCACGAACGTCTTTACCATCAGTAGCTTTTGGATGCGCACCTGTCAACCAGACTGGTTGAGACAGTGCATGAGGTGCAGGGGCATCTGCAGCAGGATGATTCATCCCTGACACCACAGTAAGGTAATCCCGGAACCTTTCAGCTGGTTTAAGCGCCTGGGAAAATTCAAAATCCTTCCCCAGTGTGGGTGGTACCCAGGTTGCAGCAGGTGCACCATGAGCTAGATAAATAAAGGCGTGACGATGCTTTTTCAGCTCATTGGCAAAAGCCTGTGGCGCCATCGCTGGAATCATTGCATCCAAGACAGGTAGTGAAACCGCTGCTCCAAGCCCTCTAAGAACAGTACGACGAGCTAGTTGTTTTTTTGATATAAAGCTCATTTTTATCTCCCTCAAGAATCACTCTTAGTTTTTGGTCGATACTGCGTATTTCATGCAAGCATGTACAAAATCTAATCAAATTTCAATCAATTTTCATTCATACTCAATGTTGCTGAATTTTCTTCATCACGATTCATCTGAAAAGCAATACTACTGGCAATACCCTCTACTAATGAGGAAAAACTGTAATTGTCTTCAGCTGATTCTTGTAGAATCCTGCGCATTGTTGGGTGGTCGTAATATTCTATGGGCCGGCCTAGTGCATATATGTACATTTTCTCTAGCATGGTAGATACAAATATTTCAGGGTTTGCCATCAAAGCGGCCCGCAGGTCCTGGGGCCCGGAAACAGGTGTTCCATCCGAAAGCTCACCACTGGCGTCGATTGGGCGACCCGTTATACCCAGCTCTCTCCATCGACCCAGGGCATCAAAGTTTTCCAATGCCAGTCCCAAAGGATCCATCACATTGTGACAGCTGGCACAGACCGGATCAGCTCTGTGCTGTTCCATCTGCTGTCGAATAGACAAAGGAACCCCACCTTCTGATGTGGCCTGTAGGTCTGGCACATTGGGTGGTGGGGCTGGTGGTGGAGTACCCATCATGTTCTCCAGGATAAATTTACCGCGCAGGACCGGCGAAGTCCTGTGAGCATGTGAGGTAACCGTCAAAATGCTGCCATGACCCAGTAATCCACGTCTTTCTTCAGGCACCTCCACACGACGGAAACGTTCACCTCTGATGCCTCTATATCCATAATGCAGCGCTAGGCGTTCGTTAATAAAACTATAATCTGCATTTAGCAGGTCAAGCACACTGCGATCTTCGCGAACAATACTGTCAAAAAACATCTGTGTCTCTGTGAGCATTGCCTGCCTGAGATTATCGTCCCAGTCAGGAAATTTCTGAGGATCAGGATCAGTAGTAGACAGGTTTCGCAGGTACAACCACTGTCCAGCAAAATTTTCCGACAGGGCAAAGGACTTTTCATCCTGCAACATACGCTCGATTTGCTGGTTTAGCACTTCCGTCTCTGACAAACGCCCATTGATGGCAGTTTCCATTAACTCTTCATCCGGAATACTACTCCAGATAAAAAAGGATAATCGTGATGCCAGCTCAATATCTGATATGAAATAATCATCTCCGGGAACAACAGATGCCGGGGTTTCTTCAAAGCGGAAGATAAATTTGGGGTTTGACAGTATATATCGCAAGGCATAGTCAATACCCTGATCAAAACTGCCTTCCCGGTTACCCTCCGCAAACAGACGCATCACCGGGTTGAGGTCCTCTTCACTAACTGGTCTGCGGTAGGCCCTTTGTGTCAATTCAGCTAGGATATTAAATGCACACTCTTCTGCACTCAATGTGGCGCTTGGCCGACAACTGAAAAGCTTCTGCCTGTAATCGGGATTGCCCGGTCCAACAGGGTTGAATGGCCCGGTTATCGTCAAACGGTCAAGATGGGGAGGGCCTGTCGGATCAAGCGGCTGAATGACCGTAGCAGGCTTGATGAAAGGACTCAGGTTTTCCGTATTCAGGGCACTGTTTTCGTCGACAAAAGCAATTGCGATTTCATGGCGACCTGCCGTTACTGGCAAGGTGACCTGCATTTTTTCCTCAACGGCGACGCGTTGTGCCCCTCTTCCCAAACTGAAGTCTTCAACTCCACCAAAATTAATACTGTGGACCAATTCATCATCAATCCATATATCAGCCTGCTGCTCAAATTCGACCCCTTTTATCTGGTCAACGGTGGTCATCATCAGTCTGATATCAAAATGGTAGTCGCCATCCAGCGGAAAATTGTGCTCAATTAACAAACCACCGCGTGTGCCGAGTGGAAGTCCAGGTAAGTGGACATCCTGTGACAGATCCGGTGCTGCGCTGTATGATTCTGCAAGTAGCGGAATTTCGGGACTGCCCACCAGGAGTCTGCTGATTCGGGTGGCTGCGGTAAGGTACTGTTCCAGCAAGAGGGGGTTTATTCCCAGTGCAATATTGTCGAACCCTATAGTGCTGTCATCAGGCGGTAGCATCGAACGAACATTAACTTTAATACCCAGTAAATCACGAACAGCATTGCCATACTCGGTACGGTTCATACGTCGCAAGCCGGCATTACCAGGATTTGCTTCAGCAGAGTCCAGGTCTGCGACTAAACCATCAAGGAAGGTATCAAGGGCTTCAGGGTCTGGTCGTTCTTCACCTCTTGGTGGCATCTGGCCCGTTTCAAGCTTCCGAATGACTTTTTCCCAACGTTCCGCGTCATCGTGCACATTGGCGATATCCATTTCCCAAAAATCCAGACTGCCAGTGTAGTCCATGGAATTATGACACTGCGTGCAATACTCGAAAATAAAAGCATCTCGTTGGGCAATCACAGCATCAGTCTGAGCATTGGCGTAAACTGCTGCTGTTGACAACATGGACACGGCAATTAACCTGATAAGACTGAACTGTCTGGAAGCTACTCGTTTTATCACAAGCTATTACTCCTCTTGAAACCCTTAATTAATCTACTTTTAATTCTGTCTACACTGCGAATTTACAGGACTTAATAGTAACAGTGCCACTCCTAATAAATACATACTCACTTGTATCGTGTCAGGATTCTGGTAACCAATTACTTCCATCTGCCGTATTCATTACCCCGTTCACAGAGTGAATGCGGTCATAATTACCGCCAAAACCACCATCGCGCAAAGGGTTAATGGTAATAACAATTTCATTGCCCACTGCAAGTGTCTCTTTGATGACGCCGCGCGCTCTCATATTGACGATGGTTGACATTTCGATATCCCATCTCTCCATTTGCCCTGACTCATTTTCGACCTCAAGCAGCATCCTGATATGTGGATTCGCATAACGCAGCCCAACCACTTTGCCATTTAGAGTGATTTCGGCATCTGCATCAAACATGGAATGGGAATGATGGGCAAAAAGGCTATTCGTTCCCAACACAAGATAATCATCAGAAAGAGCATGAATGTTCTCGGCATTTTTTTTCTTATCATTATCGACTCCCACATTCTGCCAGTTACACTGACACGTCAATTTATTCAATATCAATGAAATTTTCAGCAGCAGGTAGCAGACCCTGCTCCTTTGCAGCTTCTGCCCTTTCAAAATTGCTCGCCCAGGGTCTGGTATCAAACAGGTCATGGTAATCGGGATTTCCCGGCGAGCGCTCATTGATCAATCCGAGTTCATCATGATAGGTGTTGTTGGTTGATACACAGTCATTTACCGAAGGCGGTTGCTGCATCCAGTTTTCAATTTCATCGTCTGCCATGCTGAAAACAGCTACATCGTGCCAGGGGTAGGCAAAAGCCAGTGGATCGTAAAATGTAATATCCACCAGCAACTGGTCGCCGACTTTTTTCCAGCGTTCAATATACTGCATGGCATCACTGTATTCCGGCAAGCCATGCCCGCCAAACCACCCTTTGACATTTTTTGACCAGATGATGAGCTCATCACCATCCCAGATACCCTGTGACTCACCGTACCACTGAGTTAATGCCCAGTCTTCAGGAAGAAAGCCACGTCCATCGGTATAGATATACCTAACTTCCGGTAAGGGCTGATCCTTGATGAAAAATGTCAGTTCTGGCCCTGTCTGAATGAAGCGGTTCCGCCAGCCATCCCGAAACAGACCGTTAGGCAGACAGGTATCAGCTGGCCACCAGGCGCGACCTTCTATTTCAGCCTGAACGGCCTGAATAAAATATGCTTTGTACTCAGTAGAAACGGCTTCATAAATATCACTTAACTGCGCACCACCACCCATAACGCCTGGTGTTGACCGTTCGCCCAACCAGTCACCTGACCAATCTGGCACACTGGAGCGGGTATGCTGGACACCGCCCCCTGCTGCATCTTCCCAGGCCTGCCAGTGCTCTTCTGCCGAAACATAGGGATAGGGCGAGCGCACAATATATGAATTACCACTGCCACCCTGAATGTTTCCCCAGAATTCCGCAAAACTAACACCGGCTGCTGCCGCATCCTTCCACTGCCCTTGCCAGGTTCTGCGCCAGAGTTGAGCGCCACTCAAATTATGAAAGGGGTCAGCAGGATCAGCAACCGCTTCAATCCGAAAACGATTCTGCCAGTCTGATGCTGATATAAGGCCGGCAAAAGGATCTAAGGGGTTTATAGCCGTTTGCGAAAACACAAGCGAACTTTGCAGTAGAGCTACCAATAGCAAGGTAAGGGGCTGATAAATTCTTAACGCAGTACTTGTCATTTCATGAAACTCTTATTGTTTAATCTGTACCTTTCAGTCAGATATTGATTAGCACCCCGCTCTTCCCGTGACTTCTGTGTGTATTTTAATATTTCGAATTTTTTAATACACACCATTAAAAAATAATCCCCATATTGCTTTGCCCCACATGGGGTCATGTCCCCTACTCCAGTAATTCTCGTGCACCACAGCCCCTCATATACAAGGCAGAAATAAAAAGACACGATCAGAATTAGGCTCAAGGACAGGCATATGGTTGGCTTCATAATATACGATTAATTGGATCAATAATGCAGTTAAACCCTGTTAAATGCAAGGCAAATCCAGATGCTTCTTCTGAGTAAATATGAATTAAAACACGGGCTTATCGAGCTTGGACTAAACTTAATGTTTGAATGCTGGTTTTAGTGGACGCTGATCGGCAGCCTGTTTATGCTTGCAAGGACTAAAAAATCAAGTTCCCAGTAAGGAGTTGTCTTCGCCATGAAACGCCGTCAGTTTATTCAAGCACCTCTAACCGGCGCCGCCATTGCGCCCATGATCTGGACCAGAGCACGAGCCCAGGCCGATGGACTGGGTAGCATTATCGAAACCACCAGTGGCCGAATTCAAGGCTATCTCAATGATTCAGTAGAAGTTTTCAGAGGGGTTCCCTACGGGGAGCCGACCTACGGTGCTAACCGCTTCATGCCTCCACAGGAAAAGCAGCCATGGACCGGGGTGCGCCTGACAACCGTGCATGGAACGCGCTCTCCACAACCCTATCGTCCGATGATTCCTGAAATTGGCGATGCCCTGACTGGGACCGGCGCCATGGGAGAAGACAACCTCAAGCTCAATGTCTGGACTTCAAACGCCAGACCCGGGGTCAACAAGCCGGTCTATATCTGGTTTCATGGTGGTGGCTTCAGAACCGGTTCCGGTAACTCGCCCTTTTTCGATGGCGAACAGCTAGCCCGCTACCACGACATGGTTGTGGTAACAGTAACACACCGACTGAATGCACTGGGCTTCATGTATCTGAGTGATGCACCTGATTCCCGTTATCGCGAATCGTCCAACATGGGCATGCAGGATATTCTGCTGGCACTGCAGTGGGTCAATCGGAATATCGAAAACTTCGGCGGTAACCCAAATAATGTCACCATTGGCGGGCAGTCTGGTGGTGGCGGTAAGACCAGCATTTTACAGGGCATGCCAGAAGCCCAAGGACTATTCCACAAAGCTGTGGTGATGGCGACTATTATAGAAACAGCTGTTACCGCTCAAGAAGTGGAAGAAGCGGTACATAACCGGGACCTCCTGCTGGGGCGTCTGGGCCTCAACCTGAATAACCTCGAGCCTCTGCATGACATACCCTTTGAAACCATCATTCGTGCTCTTGCAAGACAGCCTGGTCCTAATAATCCTGATAATCGCGATCTAGGGCTGAGTTTTGTCCCGGTCAAGGATGATCAGGTATTGCATTATCACCCTTTCTCACCGCAGGCCACACCTATCAGTAGCGAGATACCCTTGATTCTGGGCTCTAATGCAACCGAAGGGGTTCCCTATGGCAATCCGGCTGATCCATTCTGGAACTCTGAACCTGCCAACATGACGGAATTAACAACCCAAATCATGCAGAGTCACCGCATTACTCAAGGGGAAGCACGGGAGTTGATCGGGCTGTACCGTCGCAGTCGTCCCCATGCCTCCTATGGCGATCTTTCTCTCTATATGCAGGCAGACATTCGAGCCACCAGCCGTTCTGCCGAGATAATCGCTGAAGCCAAACTGCGCCAAGGCACAGCACCCGTGTACTTTTATTATTTTGACTGGAATTCGCCAGTCCGTCAGGGCAAGCTGCGCTCCATGCACTGCATGGAAGTCCCGTTTTTCTTCGATAACATCGACAACACGGCATTTATGACTGGCCGGGGTCGCTCACAATACAAGCTGGCCTGGGACATGGCCGAAGCCTGGTCAGCCTATACCCATACCGGCAACCCCAGCCATGCGGGCATTGGTCAATGGACTGAATATACCCTGCCTGAACGTGCCACCATGATGTTCGGCGATAATCCCCGAATGGTGAATGACCCCTATAGTGACGAGCGTATCGCCACGGAAGAGATCGTCACAAGCTGGGGCGAGGACTGAAATCGGATTGATTAGCAAAAGGGAGCTATCAGCAGCTCCCTTTATTTTTTGCTTCTGATAGCTAGCGTGCACCCTGCGCCGTACGGATACCGGTTGGCGCCCCGGCCACCTCAATAACACCGGCAACTCTGAGCGTTTCGCCGTCAAATTCAAACAACTCTAGCGCCAGGTCGGCGGCACACTGCACTGCCAGTCGACTCGAATCATCACTCCAGACGACTCCCTGACACCAGCGACCTGTTTCAATTTCATCGACCAGCGTCAGTTCAGCCCCGTCCATGCGATAGATTTTGAGCCAGCCATTGTCATGAAACCAGGGCGCATCTGCAGGCAGGTTGGAGCCATTCATCACCGGCAC
>Ga0255751_10003899_pt1 | contig 13590 bp, 31 predicted proteins | sample 071ome_20_FD_179951 | JGI IMG/M metagenome (GOLD analysis project Ga0255751, IMG submission 179951) | Coastal salt marsh microbial communities from the Groves Creek Marsh, Skidaway Island, Georgia - 071412BT metaG (version 2) | ecosystem: Environmental > Aquatic > Marine > Intertidal zone >...
AGATTTGAACGAAGTCATCACCAACGACTGCAATTTTGTTACCGTGCAGGTACACAGTAGACTCGTTAGTTTCAGGGTCGAAGGTAACAGCAGTGTTGTCACATTGCCAGTTCAGGTTGTTAGAAATAGCGTTGTTCATTTGCTGTTCGATCTTACGCATGAGTCTGTGTCGTTTGAACTGAAGTCATTATAGGCACGGGGTCCGCCGCTTTAGGGTCGGTGGTGTGCCAGTTCCCCAACTGTCCCGCGCAGCCGCCCTGAGTATAAAGAACTCTACGCGAGTTGTTGATACATAACGTCTTTCTCAATTAGACGCAGGTTGTCAAAGTTCCATGCCTCATTGATAACATCTCCCTCTACAGTAAACAACTCTGAAACCCAGTAATCATGGATCATTTGATTAGTGTCGATCAAACTTTCCAGACCCTGATAGATTGCAGCGGTAAGTTCGGATTTGTTCATTTTGTGAAGAACCAGAGAATGATTAACGAACCGATGATGATAGTAGACATCAATCAAGACCTAAACGGAACTTGACATCTTCGTGCTCAAAATACACTTCGGAGATGTCTTCAATCAGAGAATCTGTGAGATCAATGTTATACTTTTCGCAGACAAAATCACATGCAGTGTTAAGATCAATCATCGGGTTGTCGTCAATGAAACCACGAAGATCGGGAGCAAAAAAGAAGTCGGTGTTGTTCATGAGTAAAGATTAGAACGGATCAGGGCAAAGGTCAATAGGTTGGGGACAGTCCCCTGACCGTCACATCCCGTTCAGGAAGTCCGCCATCGCCTCTTCGTACTCTTCGAAGGTAGCGAAGCGGTCAGCGAACCGAGCAGGCACCTGACGGGTGCTGGGTTGCGCCTCAGGCAGGTCACGACCCTTGGCGAGGATCTGGAGTTCGTAGGGGTTGGAAGTGGTTTTGTTCATGGGACTATCATGCCCCATCCTGCCCGACCCCGTAGTTCACGCGGATACAAAACGGGAAATTAACTCATCACCCGTGCTTATGGTTCAGCGCCGACTGATACCCCCCCTTCTGATACGAATTCGTATCAACGGATATCCTGCCCATACGAATCCGTAGCGGGCGGCTGCCCAAAGTATAAAGAACTCCCCGTGAGTTTAGTACTTATAAGTGCTCAAGTTACGGGCAGGAACATGATACCCATTGTCGGGGTTGTTGGTATCATAAACCCACAGCAACTCATCTTCGTTTGCTTTATACTTTTTGAACCCGAACATCGGCACCAACTTTACAACCAACTCACCCCAGTAGTAGTTAGTTTCGTAGTCGAAGATCTCAGGGAACATAAAACTTTTTTGAACTTGAGATAACAATACCCCCTCACGGCACGAACCGCAAGGGGGTGTGTGACACTAATCGAACTGGCACATTATATTTCCACTTCGTATTCTTTTACCTTACAGTGAATATCTTCACCTGGTTCGAGTTTTAATAACTCACGCCATTTTATATTTTCCAGATGTAAATCATCATAACACATGATGTCTAGTGTAACAGTAACTAGGCGCTTGTTATGTATGTACATGTGTCTAGATGTGCGTTTGTGCGTATAATCTAGTGTGCGTATCTAGATGTGTATATCTAGATACGTATTATGCATAATGACGATACGCAAGTGTGTCATAATCTTGTGCATCTCGTGTGTATTCCTCGTCGAGATCTTGTGCATCTAGTTGAGCATAAAACTCGTAGAACGCATCCTCGTCGAGATTGTAATCTTGTGCGAAAGTATAGTCGAGATCGTAGTCGTCGTACATAATTCTCGTCGAGATCTGATGAACGCTTTGTTATTGTAGCATATATCTAGTCGAGATTCAACCTTTCTAGGTATAAGTCTCGTCGAGATTCATAGTGTTTATTTATAATGCTGTGTGAAATTATGTGTGGGTTCTGTGACTTTTCTGCGGGCGTCAGACTTGACAACCTGCGCGTCTTATGATACGCTCGCTTAGCTCACAAGACCAGGAGACCTTTACACATAATAATAGGGCATAAAACAATACGAATTCATATCATTATTCAGTCTTATTATGAATACTTATTGAGACAAATAAGAAACACATTTATATTAAAAAAGGTATTTAATTAATAAAAAACCCCTAAAAAGGGGTAAAATAGGGGTTAAAACGTATATTATGGGTATCTCGAATCTATATCCTTTAAACGTTCTATGTTACCATATCTCTTTACTCTATCCTTCAAGTTACCCATACTTGGTTCTACTGTACGAATACCATACTTGCTATACTTATAGGGTAACTGGTTTTCCTTCTCTAATGGTGCTAACTGTGCTTTCTTTACTTCCTTATTCTGAAAGGGTTTCATATACCTATCATCATAGTCTTTCTGATACTTTTGTTCAAGACCTTTCAGTTGACCTTTTATCTTCTCTTCTCTATGCCTATTAACTTCTAATATAAACTCTGAATAGTTTTTCATCAGATAACTCCTGTTGCAGTGAACCTTGAATCATAATCAGGTTTCATTGGTACAATAGGCATATTTGTACTTATAGTCTTTACTTCTTTCTGTTTCTGTTTATCTTTTCTTTTATAATCTCTTACCGTATCAAGTGGAGAACGTATTGGATCTTCTTTTGGTCCTGGTATATATTGTTTCGTCACATTAGCAGAGTATCCTGTACCTATTTCCTCTGGACCTACAATAGGTGTTGGATACTTACTAGGTAACTTAGGTGGTAAGTTTCTATAAGGCAATGGTCCACCTAACTGTGACTCAGGCATGTACTCATCTGCTAAACCTATTCCACTGATACCATACCTTTGCCCTGGTTTGTATCTCATCCTCTTTATAATCTCATCACCCATTTGTACCTTGACTGATAATGGTAATGACTTAAGAGTATTAGAATATCCTTGGGACATTCTTTGTTGTAATGATGGAGGTTTTGGTTTTAACCTATCCATGAAGTCTCGGAACGTTGTTGGTGTTCCTGACCTTGTAGTTTTATTTGATAACCTTCTTTGTGCTGATGATAGTCTTGTGGTTTTGATAACTGTATCAACCTTAGTAGGTAGTCCTTCAGGTTTAACCTTATCAGGTTTGGTTGGTAACTCTACCTGTTTATTCCTTAAGGCACGTTTTAGGTCACGGCGAAAGTTTAGAAAACCTCTCCTATCACTACCACTCTTTGGTGCTGGTACTTGAGCACCTGATTCATGCTTCCATATCTCATGCTTACCAGAAGTTCTATCTAACTTGAAACCAAGTTTCTCTGCTTCCTGAGCATATTTCTTTTGATCTCCTGCTTCCTGTAGATAAGACACAATACAATGGAATTACTTCTCATCATATTTATTTGCTCGCGTTTTGATATAAGTGAGTTGATGATAATACTCAGGGAAACATAATACCAAAGTATGAGTCTTTTGATGGATAGGACAGTTTTGAATGTCCTCTGTATCCTTACACTTAACTCCAGTCTCAATAGTAATATACTCTGAGTCCTTATAATATACCCAACCTTCTACTGAGTGTTTTTCTTTGTTCCATTGAACATAGTCATCAACTTCAGGCGTATAAGGCATATTCTAATGGGTTAAGGTTGAGGGGCATAGATGTATAAGGAGACGTATTAGATAATTCTACTACATCTCCTACTGTTTTTGAATTAATAGGGGCATGGAACTGTTTGGTTTTTGTATTGTAGAAACCCCAGATAGTTTGAGTTGGAGTACCACCATTGTACACAAACTGACGATGACATAATAACCAAATGGCTAGAATATCACGTTTAAATTGCACCGCCTCATAGGAATATCCCTTAGGTGGTTGGTGTGGTATCAGGGATAGCACGCAGTCGGTTAGGATTTGTTCCTTCACTAATGAGTTCCTCTAATAATGCTGATGCTTGCTCTTTGTTCAACCCAGTAGACTTTCCAGGAACAACTTCCCATCCAGTTGTTACAAACTCTTCAACACGATACAGTTTTTCCATGACTCTTTATGTCGTAAATGTTTCTACAATACCTGACGGTGCTTCATTATTCGCTAATGCTAATGTTGCTGCATTAGTGACCTTTTCCATAATCAGGTTGTCGTATTTATCATCACATTCATTACGCCACTCAAGTAGAATATCATGACATTCAACATCATTCTCAGCAATGACTGTTAATAAACCACCATACTCTGATGTAGGAAATGGCACCCAATAATCAACCAAATACAGGTATTTCATTTGTGTTTGTAAGTTACTTCTCAACTCTATTATAGTTCTTTGTACTTGTCAATAGTGATAACTGCCGACACATTTCAATCTGAAGTGTAATGAGTTTGTTCTTCATAAACTGCTCATACTGGTTTCCTTGAATCAATGAAATAATGTTGTTCGTTTGCATCAATGCTAAATGCAACTTTGCTTCTTCAGTCAAAGGAACTCCTCCATCAAATAATCTACAGTAACCTCCATTTTAGCAGCAGTTGACTCTAGGTATTCATCAACAAGTTCAGGCGCATCCTCTTCCATAATAGCAAGAGTTTGATACCACAACTTAGTAGGAAGGGATGACATCATTTCGGATTCCAACTTCTGTTCGGTCAAGAGTTTCCCAGATACTGTTGAGTTTGTCATACAATGCAGTCGTTGATCCATACTCCTTAGCAATGAGGTTTTCGTCTCTGTGTTGTAGTAACTGTAATGCAGATAAGATAACTCCTATCTCATGCACATTCAAATTAACATCAACATTGTCCATTATTCCTCCATAAGACTACTCCATTATACCACATCTGCAAAGTTTGGCACCCACCATACTTCACATTCTTCACCATCAAACCACTCCTGAAACTCCTCAAATACTGCACGACAGTTGTCCTCTTCATTAGCCTCAGCAAAACATTCACACAGTCCCCACATATCATCAACAACACTATCAATCAGTTCCATGCGGTCGTCCATCGTCATCTCAGTGTTGTTCATGTCAGTAAGTCTGTGAAGAGGTGAGTTTTTCATGAAGTACAACTAAGTCAAACACATTTTGTTGTACTTCACTTAAGTCCTGAGACTCAAGAAGTTCCAGAAGAATCTTAATCTCCTTCTGTGAAAGTTCCAGAGTTTCCATCACTCAACAGGCATCAGGTCATTGAGCATTTCCTCATCATACAAGTCCAGAATCTCTTCCTTCATATCATCCTCACTACAGTCTTTGTAGGAGTCAAGTAACAAGTCAAAAGCCATTTGACACAGACTATCCATGTCCATACCATCAATAATCATATTGATGTAGTTCTCTTTGAGAGCGAAAAGTTGGTCAGCGTTCATGATGTTAGGGTCAGTGGGAAAAGAAACAAAAGACATCAGTAGTCGTAGTTAGCGTTCAGATACTCATTCACATCAAACTTGTTCTCATCATCCAAGTCCTGCAACTCAGGAATGTCGAAGATCTCACCAGGAGCGTCAGCAATCTCAAAGAAGTCGTTCATGTCGTTTCGTTTGAACTGAAGTCAGTATAGGGCAAAAAGGGGTCAGCGGATGTCGCCGTGGACCACTACGTCAGCTGGCACACGGGAGACGGTGTAACGCTGGATCTGATGGGAGAATTGACGCCACTGGTCCACAGTCTCATTCACAATGCGGTTGTGCTGGCGGTCGGCACCCTTGGCAGTGCTGCAACGCTTGCACTTGCGGAAGTAGATGATCGGTTGCACAGAGTCCTTGGTGTCGATCTCAACCTTGTAGAAGACGTTGGTGTTGCTCATCGGGTCGTTCCCTTGACTACCTTAGTAGTATAGGGCATCAGAGGGCAGCAGGAGGTGCCCGTGTGACACTTGTTCAACTGGTCTGGAAGCGTCCGCTGTTGAAGTTGGCGCGACTGAACGCCTCCCGCTGGACTATTTTGAACATTCCAAACTCATTCGCATAAACATAACCCTCAGCATCAATTCGGTCGTATCCCACATAAGCAGTGGGTCCATTATTGCGACAAACCATCAAACAGTCGTCCTTAATAGACTTGACAAGTTTCCACAATCGAATTAGGTTGCGGTCGCAGTCGCAGGCGATGGTCAGTGCCTCTTCGTCCAGGTCGGCACCGACTTTTATGAAAGTGTTAAACACCTTCTTCATTTCCTTCGCTTTCTTATCACTCACAAACTCACAGGTGGTAGACATTTGCTTAGCAAATCCCACAATATCAATTACATCCTCAAACTTATCTGCACCATAAGCAATCCATGCCTGTGGTTTGATAAACTTACAATGATGTGTATCAGTCAGACTGAAGTCCAATGGGCGACCAACTGCATTGCGAAGATCATCCTCAGCATCATAATATGTGTGAGGTGCAACAATGATAGTCTCCCGAATCACACTGGGGAAGACATAGGTAATCGTGTTAGGTTGATACTCATCACTACCACCAACACCGATAAAGTCACCCTGCAAAATCCACGGAGTCCGTGGAAGATAGTCATAGCAAAGGTGAAGAATCTCTGCTACAGGTCCAGTGTGGTTATCATCAATATCCTGATGCGATTCGTTAATCTTAATCTTTACCTTGTTGAATACACTCTTCGTTCCCACAAAGAAGTTACCAGTCGCAGGATTGCGTCCCCATACAATAGCAGGAGCACCATCAATCTTCAGACTCAACTTACCATCGGTGACGAACCAATTCAGTGCCGAAAGGTCACCCGTAAGGATGGAATCTTCGGGGTGTTCGATGTGAGTGTTTTGCATTAGTATCAGGCGCGAACGGTGAAGAACATGTGGTCAGATCCTAGCACATCACATCCAGGACCAGTCCAACCAATAGAACCCATCTTAGTATATTCGTCACTATCTTCTAACAAGATAGTTGCAGTTTGGTCCAGGTAGTGCTCGGGCAACTCATTTAGAATTGCCTTCAACTCCCGATAAGTTCCACGGTTCCAGTCAGTTTGGGGAAGATACATTTCAGTTAAGAACGTGACGGTAGTCGATAGAGTTAATGCACCAACCAGTAGCAGCAGTAATTTCTTCTACAAGGTCATCTTCATCATCTGCATCCCAAACAGTAGACAAAGCACAGTCTACTGCTTCATCCATTTCTTCCTGAGTAATTTCTTCTTCAGAATCGAGTGTGAAGTCAAAGTTAATGAAAGTAACTTGGAATTGCATTAGTTTAGTGCAAAAGACTTGGAGACGAGAACATTATCATTCTCATCATACTTTTCGTAGTTCCAGGTATTGTCTTCAATGTGCATGTAGGTGTGAAGATGACCCTTAGAATCTTCTTTCATGTATGAACCAACTTGCGGGTCATAAATGTAACTAGAGTGAAGAAGTGCAGTTTCAAAAGTCATCATCAAAAAAGTTCGAGTTGGGCAAACATCAGATGGTCATCACAACTATCAGAGTCGTGAAGGTCAAGCATATCAGTATCAACATGCTTGACCAGTTTGCTGAAGAGAAAGTCAACAAACTCTCGGTTCTCTTGTGTAATCATTCTCCAAACATTTCGGTGAAGAGGTCAAGATTCTGGTTCTTGTACTTCTCATTGTTCAACCAGATCTCCTGCTCAATCCAAGCGACCTGGGCACGCGCCTTCAGCAGTTGCTCACGGAGTTCGTAGTTGCGTTGGTTGCGTTCGGTGATGGTCATGTGTCGTTTGCTGATGTGTGTATTATAGGAGGTCCAGGCGCTTCAGCAACCACTTGTGGACCAGTTCGGAGAGTGTCATATCAGCAGTAGACGGGGGAGTAGTCGGTGCCAGCGTATGCTTCCAGGTTAAAGTCCAGGACTTCAGCACCATTTGCAATATACTGGTTGATGTCATAAATGGCATCAGACTTCACTCGGGTGGTGAAAGAAGTCATCTCAGTCTCCTCACCCTTGTGCCAGATGACGCGCTTGACAAAACGCTTGCCGCTGCCCACGGGATAGAAGTCGATGGTGGTGGCGGAGGTTTGGAGTTGCATGGGTTGTGTCCCTGTCGATGCTCTTATTATAGGGTGCTCAGGGCGCTCTCCAAGGCGTTCTGTGCCACTTTTCCAACTGGCACATAGTTAGTTACAAGAACCTCGCTCACGTCGAGCGTAGAGGTGCCTCTGCCTGCTGTATATTTTGCCTCCATCTCAATGATATTACACCCAGCAAAGTTGCTCTCATAGAATCCATCATGGATGTCCTTATTTGAGTATGCAAACTTACATCCAGACTCAGTAAGATACTTTGCTAGCCTTACTTGGTCTTCCTCAGTGAAACCACCTTGATACAACACAACACTGTCACGATACGGTGGGTCAGCATACAACCAGTCGCCTTGACGTGGTTGAACAGCAGCAAAGTCTCCGTTACTGATAGTTGCTTTCTCCAGGAAAGATGCTACGTTGTAGATCTTTTGACGGTTGAAGAACGCTTGCTTTTGTAGACAGGTGCCAGGAGGAGTTGAGTACCTTCCATTACATTTGATGTATGCTTTCCACATACCATTGAAGTTCACCTGCATCATGAACAACAGCAGACCACTCAAATATACATCAGAGCGACCAACATGGTCATGACAATATATCTCACGCAGTTCGTAATAGTATTTCTTACGGTCCTCAACTTCAGAAAGACTCAACCATTTGTTCACACACTCCTGCCACTGTTCTACAACACCATCCACACTGTCGGACAGAGTTGCATACAGCAAAGTCAGTTCACCATTCCAGTCGTTGATGAGAAACTCTTTATCAGGATAGTTCTCAAATACCCACAAGGAGTTAGTGAGACCACCAGCAAACAGATCGACAAAGCGAGTGAAGTTTTCTTGTGGAAAGAAGTGCGGTTGATACTGTTCCATCATCCGCTGTTTAGAACCAGTCCACTTAAACAACGGTTGAATCTTTGTCTTCATGTTTGCACCAAGAATTGATAAATTATACCACGAATGGTATCAGTTTGCAACCTCAACCAACAACTCTTTGGTGAGCATACTGAAGGGGAGAACATGCACATTCTCAGCAATATCACCACGCTCCTGAGATTTCAACAGTTTCTTGGTGAAGAGTTTAGTACACTTATCAGTTTCTTTCTTACCCTCAGTGATGTAAAGAATGGTACGCTCACCATAGCAACCATCGCGGAGTTTCTCCAGGTCGAAGAACACTTTCTCCTCAGTAGTGCCGCTCTTATCTCCACCCTTCAGTTCCAGGATGGCATCAAGTTCGGGACAATACCCATCAGCAAGGAAATACTTGAACCCACATTCTGCATACTCTTCAGGTACATCGTGTTTGATAGTACCCTCGTAAGGAATACCAAGTTTCTGACATTCTTTCTTGGTTTTTACAAACGTAAAACCGTTAGCATTGAAGAACTCCCGCAGCATCAACTCACGCTGTTGTCCAGAACGTGCAGCACCGTGGGCATCGGAGTTGGTTTGGTTCTCGTAAGTCATCGGGTTTCGTTGAATATCTTGTTATTATACATCCTGCATCAGGCGGTTTGGGAAGGACTGTACCAACTCGTCAACTGTCACAAGACCCTTATGTATCAAATAGTCGTGATACAATTCTTCTTCCATATATCGTGCTTCTACTTCGTGTGGTTGATACCAATACTCATAATTATCCACTGGTTCTTTAGAATAACACAATTTTCCGTAACGGGACCGCAGCAGACCATCCACCCATTGCTTCAGGTGGGTCAACTCATGCAAAAGAGTTTTTACATACAACTCCTTGTCCATGTAGGTGTTCATTTCGATCAGAAAGTGACGTGGGCGATAAGACTCACCCACGACATCGCAATAACCATAAACCTGCTCACGATTCAGACCACGATGAACAATATCCAACGTAATCTTGTGGCGTGGGAAATACTTATTCAGAAACCAAGAGGTAACATCCTCACAGAGTTTCTTAGAATAACCGTATCCAGAATGATAGACGTAAGACATGTGCCCCAGTGCATTAACCAAATAAAAGAACCAATGAAGACAATTTTATCTTTACCCGTCAACCCCATGCCTCCGTATATTCATCAAGGTCATCAGAACAAGTTTCTTCAACTAATTGATCGTGAGTCATGTCCTTTAACATAACAAGGTAATCTTCGGGTTCAATATCAACCCCAGGTTCAAAGTCATCATGACAAAGAAACACATACTCATTGAAAAGTGCGTCGATGAGTTGTTCTTTAGTAACGCTCATTGTCCTTGTTGAGATGGTTGAACCAGGGTGAAAAGAGTGCTAGTGCTGCCCACACAACACTAGCAGTAATGATGATAATGTATATCATCGGGTGTAGAGATAACCACCTGCCCAGTCAGCATGTTGCAGCAACCACTCACGTTGCTCAATGATTCGCAGGTCATAACGAACACCTTTTGCAGGTGCTTTGAATGATGCAGACTTATACACTTCGCCAGTCTTCTTATCTACGAAGGCATGAACACTGCGGGAACCAGTGTTGGTCTCCATGATGACTTTGAAATACTTACGCCCTTCTTCAGGGTAGAACTTATAGGCAGGAGCATCATAACCACCAACTTTACCATGGTTACGGGACTTGAAGTTGTCCACCAGGGCATCACACAGCATCAGAGTCCACTTGCGGACATTCAGTTGGATGGTATTGCGGGCGTCCTGCTGGGCGGCGTAGTCAGCGAAGGTGGTGCTCATGGGGTTGGTTGCGTATGTGCTTATTATAGGGCGTCCTAGACGCCTCTGAGAGGGTCAGTAGACCAGTTCCACATCTGGCACCCAGTAGTCATCTTCTTTAAGGTATCCCATCCAGTCTTGGGGGTCACTGTTATAAATTTCAGACTCACGAAACTCTTCAAGCAGTTCAGAAAGATCCACGGGAAAACCTCAGTAACGTTTGATATTATAGCAGATGGTGGACTAATCCACCAGTCCACCAGCAGGAATAGCAACCTGCATCACATTGTGAGGAAGGTAAGGGTTAGGGCGAACATCGTGGCAAGTCCACTCACCATCAACGAAGTGGTAGGTATATTCTGCACCACAGTCATCAGCACCACAGAGGAACTCATTCAAGTCTTTGTAGAGTTTGGGTGCATTATTCTCCAGGGACTCGCCACGCATGGTGTAGTGAAGAGGACCAGTTTCGGGCAGAGTTTCGTTGTTCCAACCTGCATTAGTCCAGGTGCAGGACATGTCACCACCGTCGATTAGTGCGGCAACTTTATCTGCGGTGTCGAAGTTGTCACGCAGCACGCGACCGTTGAACTCGGGGTAACCATCATAGTGGCAGTAGACGCCAAGGATGCTACCGTCTTTGAGTTGCTTGCCGATCAGGGAGCGGGTGCCCATGGTGCCTTTGTTTGAACTGAAGTCAGTATAGGGCATCCATCAGGGCGTTCGACTGCTGCTGTGACAGTTCTTCAATCGTCTCCTGAGCAATGCTGATTGCGTCTGGGTTCACGTCCATCGTGGTGCAATTCCTACCAATGTTAAAAGCGGAAATAGCAGTCGTTCCAGATCCGCAGAAGGGGTCCAGAACCCATCCACCCTCAGGACAAGACGACTTTATCACACGTTCTAATAGTTTCAGGGGCTTTTGTGTGGGATACTTACGCTTATTCTTCTCACTTCTACTGATAAAGTACACATCATCCCATAGATTCTGCACAGGAACACCCTTGGACTCATGAGAATAGATTTTTTTGTAAAGGTTGTTGCTGCCGTAGTGCAAACGGTCCTGGGCGTCCAGTTCTTCCAGTTTTTCCCTTGTTATACGGAACCCATATTGTGGGTTGTAACCTTTGTATTCAAATCGGGCGCAAGGACGACTCTTTTCACCAGTAACTTTGGCGAGAGCATAGTAACCAACTGCGTCCTTGTTTTGGAAACTATTAGCAGCATACACTGGGTCTAGAGAGGTATATTCAACCTCAAAGTATGGACTACCCTTACGGAAGACCATAATGCTGTCTACGATGTTACCCCAACCGTTCTTGATATTGTTCTTTGGACCGCTGCGTTTCCATGAGATATTAGTATAGAAAGCATCACGAATCTTGCGATTAACTTTAGATAATACCAGAGCATTACCAATAAAGTTATTATGACAATACATCCACCCATTCTTATTCAGTTTGGCGTAGGCATTGTTGATAACTTCTGCATACCAGTCGATATAATCATCAAAGGAAGTCCAGGTATCAGAGAATCCTTTCTCTTGACCATCTTCCTCTTGCATAGTAAAGTCCCTCTGCAATCCAAAGGGAGGATCCATATAAACTAGATCAAATGTCTGGTCAACTGTATGCAATTCTTCGACTGGTTTCTGAAGAATCTTGATCTCAGACATGGGAACTCACTTACAACAATACATGATACCATAAAAAAAGGAGGGCGTCAACCCTCCAATCTATCAATCATCGTAGACTCTACACTCAGCAGCATCAGGATGAGTGTCGCAATACAACTCAAGTGGAGTGGGATCGTGTGACTCACCAGGATGGTTTTCTTTATATGCTTTCAGTGCTTCTAGCTCTTCTTCAGTATGACGACGGGACTGTGGAGAGATAGTTGGATCACTCAGAAGTTCCTCATCTTTCTGAATGTGCTTGTCGATGTTTTCCATGTTTTGTATCGGGATAATACTTATTTATTTTTATTAGGGGCAGTTAGACTCTTTACCTTCAAGACTTCGCACCATTAATTCGGCAAACTTCTCCATCTTTTTAGCAGAAACTGATGCTGGACGATAAGTAATTGCCTCTTTGAGAGCAGATAACTCAAGAATTTCTTCTTCTGTTAGTGCTCCGACGCTGGTTTTTGGCAGGGTCATTGGTTTTTTGCGATGTGACCTAATGTTAGCATTTCAATACAATACTATCTAGATCCTTAATGTTGTTTTTGGTATTGCCGTTACAATGCTTTACGGTTTGTCTTCACATCTTGGATAGAAAGTTCCATTTACATAGCAGGATTTCCCTGGTTCATAGAACTTTACCACACTTGGTTTGTTATTGTCAAGGACACAATGATCTCCCTGTCCAGTAGTCAAACCTTCAGCACACATTACTACAATGAAGGGGGCAAGTATTTGAAGACTATACATTGTAACCAGCAGACTTCATGCCAGGAGTCCACTCATAACCACCTGCCTCTTTGATAAGTTTGGCATAAGGATCTGGTTTAGTAGATACAGTTGCCACGCCTTTTTCTGTCTCTTTGATCCAGAAACCATCGGCAGTCATAGTATAACCTTTGGCAACCATCTCATCATAAGAAGCATCCAACTTAGCACGCTTGTCATAGTATTCTGCTTCACGCAGGTTATACTCACGACACTTCTCTTTGTCTGCCGCAGCATCACACATTGCGTTTAGGTCTTCTTCAGTATAGTGCTGAGAGATTTCAGTCTGCTCATTCCAGAACTCTTCCCAGTCTTGTTCGGTTACCTCAAAATTAACAGGACGATGACCTTTCAACAGCGAAAGAAGTTCAATACTTTTAGTCAGATACTTCTTGTGATACTCTACACTCTCATCCACACACTTGATAATAGTATTGTAGATGTCTTGTGGTGTAAGATCTTCACAATTCAAAGCATCATTCACCCAGTTGTCAAGTTGTTCCAAAGAATACTTCTTAT
>Ga0255751_10003908_pt1 | contig 13580 bp, 23 predicted proteins | sample 071ome_20_FD_179951 | JGI IMG/M metagenome (GOLD analysis project Ga0255751, IMG submission 179951) | Coastal salt marsh microbial communities from the Groves Creek Marsh, Skidaway Island, Georgia - 071412BT metaG (version 2) | ecosystem: Environmental > Aquatic > Marine > Intertidal zone >...
GAACCAGTTTATCCATCTCTTGTCTTTTGACGGCTTAACTCTTCGCGCTTCGTCTGCTCGGATGCCGACAGTATTCGTCCATTGCTTCCAACCTTGTCTAACGAGGTAGCGTTTGATTGTTAGAACCTTCATTTGCTGTGTGCAGAAACGCTGTGCTTGATTTGGCAAGTATCTATTCTTCGTAACGCTGTTGATGCATTCCTCAAACGGTTCACCGTTTCTAGCTGCTAAGTTATGACTAACTGTTTTGAACTTTGGCTTTGCCTTTGTGTACTCCAACCAAGTAATCGACACGTTCCATCTGTCTGAACACTCCTGCACAAAGTCTAGCGTTTCTGGCATTTCTCTGCCAGTGTTTGCGAATGTGACTTTTGCTCTGTCTGGCAGACCATTGTTTGCCTCTAAGATTTGGTGCAGCATGTAGCCTGACGTTCTGCCGCCAGAGAAGCTAATTAACACGTTTCCTTCTGGTAATATGTATGCGTCCATCACACTTCATCCCACTTAATCATCTCGCCCACGACCACACATTGCACGTCTCTGCCTTGCCGTTTGTCGTACATCTCAGCTTGCTTCAGCATGTTGGTTTTGATCCATTGTTTGACGATTGATTTGACCTTTGCCTTGTCGCCGGGTTTTTCAAGGTCTAGCTTCAACTCATCTGCGACTGCTTGTCCGACATAGTGCTTGGCTTGCACGTTTACTTTAAACGGTGTTTGGTTGGCTTCTGCTTCTGCCACGACTGCTTGCACGTTTCTGGCGTTTTGTGTTGTGACGCCATCAAACAGGTCCGGCAGCTTGAACTCTATTGCAACCCCGATATGCTCGCCGTTTGCGATTTCGACTGAGAGCATACGTCTGTATATACGCTTGTCGCTTGGCGGTGCGAGGTTTGCTTTTCCATCGTCCATTGCGAAGATGCCGAGCGCGTCATGTTCGTCTACGCCGAGCGCCATTGCATCGTCAGGGGTTATTCTGTTGATTACTCTGGCGGCTCTGGCTGCTCCGATTAGGCTTCCTGCGCCGCGCACACTGTCGATTGTGGCATCGTCTCCGTTGCCTTTTCTGATGTGGTGGACGAGCTGGACTGAGCTGTTTGTATCACGGGCCAGCTTGCGCAGCATGGCAACGACTGCTTGGATGCTTCCGTTGTTATTCTCGTTGACCAGATGCGCTGACACAAACGGGTCAATAATAATAACGCCGATGTTGTTTTCTTTGACTTTGCGTGTGATGTGTTCAAGCAGCGCATCATTTGTGATTAGCCCATCTCTGCTTTCTGCCGCGAGTGTGATCTGCATGGTGTCCTCGCCGTCCATGAAGAGCTTGCCGCGTACATCCTCCGGCGTTATGCCATAGTGCTGCATGGCTGCTATGGTTCGCATTTGCATTTCGGATATTGGATCTTCAAGGTTGATGATCCATACGTTTGTTTGTTCTTTGACTTGTACGCCGAGCAGGTCTTTGCCTGTTGATATTGCTATGGCTTCGACAATGATTGCACTTGTCTTACCAATGCCACCTGCCGATGCAGTCACACTGATATACTTCTTGATGTAATCGTATCCGTACACCCACTCCCTGCGCGGCAGCGTGAGCGCATCAAATGTTTTATAGGGGGTAGGCCACGTTTCCTGCGTTTCGGCACTCAGCGCCTCGTTCTGTTGCTCTATGCGTTGCTGCACGGGATCAGGTGGCGGTGTCCAGCCTTTGTTTCTGGCCCCATCTATTGCGCGTTGAACCTCTGCTCTTGTGTCGTCTACCGTGTAACCTGCTAGCGTGAGGCTATCTGTTATGGCGTGGATCTCTTCGTCTGATAAACCTTTTGTAACGTATGAGCCGACAAGCCTGACCATATTTATGTGCCAATCGTCACCGGCTAGCACGTTCTGCACTGCCAGTTGCCTGTCCATTGCTTGCTGCCCTAGATCTATGTCTATGCTGCTAGCTGGCTGCTCTTTCTTGGGGAATGCTCGCATGAGCCGTTCAAACGGCACGGGGTCACGATCCGTACTGAATTGCGTACGCATTGTGACAAGCTCTGGAATGTATCCTTTGGCTTGTTTCTTTTGGTTGGGCCATGAGACTGTGCCAGCCACGCGCATGATCCGGCTTGGGTTTACGACTGCGGCATCTGTTTGAAGGCTTGCGGCGATTGATTTCTGGACGTTGCGCCATGCGTTTAGATTGTAGCACGGCTCTTCTAGCTGCCAGTATGCATGGCCTCTGTTGAATGGTATGCTGCCTGTCTTGACTGACATTGTGAACTTTGGTCCGGCGAATGACAGGATATTTTCCATTGCGCCCTCTGTGTCTGCGTCTACGAAGCAGTAGAATGCTGCAAGGATGTCTTCGTCTGTCGCGCCTTTACCCGCTGGTATGATGCGGATTGGATCTATTGGGTTGATGCACATGTAGATATTTTGCTTGGCGTTATTCATTGCTTGGGCGTGATCTACGGCTTCTTTGATTTTGTTTACGGCAAACCGTGCAACTGAGACTGTTCCTGTCTGCCCGATTGCTCGGATTTCTATGAGTGGCTCACCGCAGGTATTCCAATTCTCTGTAATCTGTGTTATGAATTGTTCGATAACGCTGGATCTGGGTGATATGCTCATTGTGTTTTCCATTTCCATTCCGTTTATTGCTCCCCTGTTGGACTGCCCAGCGGCTACGACCGCTGGGCATTTTCTTGTTTAGAACTCTGCGTCTGCCGGAGCAGCTACGGGAGCAGGGGTTGGCTCTTCTATTGCAATCCCAGCGGCTGCGCCTTCTTTGAGGCAGTCGGGTTTGTCTACCCACTTGACGATTTCAAAGACGGGGTAGCATGTGGAGCCTTTAGTGAATTTAAGCTCTTTGGCTTCCACCATTTTGATCAGCGGCATTTGTCCTGCGGCTGGTTGTTCTTTAAGTTTGGGCGCAAGGTCTGTCAGTGCTGACCATATGGCAGCACCTGCTTGCTCCCACATTGCCACCTTGCCGTTGCCGATTGCGCATTTGACTGAGATGCCTTTCTTGTAATCATCTCCCGGCTTTGCCATCATTTGATTGACTGTCGGGTTCCACTTCCATTCGGGTGCCACACCTTGTATGCCTTCCGATTTCTGCCAGCCTGTCTTGAGACTGTCGAGATCAATAACGAAACCGTTTGTTTGCGCGGCAGCGTATTCATCCTTGGCTGCTCCATCGCGCAGGTAGAATTGCTTGGCGCGGATTGCTCCGTCCTGCGTTCCCCGTGCTGACCATCCCAAGAATGTGTTGATGTCGGAACCTGTGTTTCCTAAGTCTATTTCAAACATTGTTTTCTCCTGTGTTTGATTGTTTAGATTTGTTTTTGAGCCAAACGCGCCAGCCGCCTTCAATCGGGCGCACCGCAGCTTTGCAACCATTTCGATGTATTGATGCAACAAAAGATTTAGCTTGCGAATAGTTTTGCACTTTAACGCTGTCGCCTACTTCCATGTCATCAAAAAGCTGCTGCCATTTGCCTCTGCTTTTTGGCATTGGTACGTTTTTTTCTATTTCAAACATTTTTGTGTCCTTTCACTTTGTTTGAGTTGTTAATTATTTGCAAGTTGCGTGAAGCGTTCGCGCAACAGAGAAACCATTTCTGCTTCAGTTTTAATGTGGTCAGGCCAAGTGCATGGGTTGTAATAGTATTTCATAAAAGTTTTTTCAGCTTCTACGTTAATACGACCTTTGTGCGTTGGTGACCCCCATTGTACTTTTTGCTTACGTGACCTTTTAAAGCGTTCTTCCAGTGTTTCTATGTCTGGCACAAGGTAGTGATCCTCGTCATGCTTTGCCAAAAGCTCTTTCCAAGCCTGCAAACTGTGCAGAATAATATCAGTTTCATCCATTGTTAGTTTCATTGTCGTCTTCCTTTTCTTTGTTGACGTTGTTGTGCGCGTGACCCTGCGCTGGGATTAAATACCGTATAATTCTTCTCTAATGGCTTCCGCACCATTCCAGTAGAATGTGTTTGGGTTGACCGGAATGACCTCTGCAATGTCCTCTTTGCTGCCAGCCCTTAGGAACTTTTCCATGCGACTGATTTGCTTTTTGGCTGTAGCGAGTAGCTCGGTTGGATCACCGTCTTCCAGCAAGCTGGTTTTCTTTGGCGTCACGTATAGAAACTTGACCGCCTGATTGCCTTTGGCCTTCTGGTAAATGGCGCGTTGTAGCTGATGCTCTGCCGACATGGTGCTAGGCATACGGCCCGTTGTTTTAAGATCGATGATCACACCCTGCTTTGGAAAAACCAAATCCAAGAAACCGATCACAGGTATTTCGTAATCGTCTGTCTTGGCTGTAATACTGATCTTCTCCTGCCCCTCTTCTGGAAACTCAGGCTCGCCGTAATCTTTAAGCGCATCCAATGCCAGCGCCATGCACGGCTGGATCATGTCCCGTTCTTTCGTTGTCTTTTCATCGCCAATAGGAAAGAACCCGTCAAACTTATCATGCGCGGCTTTTAGAGCTTCTGCAACGTCTGTTCCTGTTAGCACTGCCACGACTGCATCCTCTGTACAGATGCCACGCATGGCGGCTGAGGACATTGGCCCACGCTTTCCAAACAAGTATTGCGCGACCCAAACATCAGGCGCGTTTGTCCATAGGTTTATTGATGAGGCAGACAGGTGCTTGATGCTGTGTTTTTGAAATCCAGAAACTATATTGTTTTCCATGTCAAATCTCTTTTTATATGGCCGATTGTCGTCTGTGAAACGCCGTATGTTGAAGCTAATTTTCGTTGCGAAAGATCGCTATTTCTAATTTTCTGCACATCACGCAGAGTAAGTTTACAATTATAATGGTTCTCACCACTAGGATGATTAGTGCGCTGCCTGTCTCTCGCATCGTTGTAGTTGTCGGCGTAGGTTCCTGCGTAAAGATGCTCTGGGTTTATACACTTTCGATTGTCGCAAGTGTGACATACGATAAATCCATTAGGTATTTTGCCATTGTAGATTTCATAAGAGGCTCGGTGCGCGCGTATGGTCTTGCCGCGATGCCCAAATTGACCATACCCATACATGCCAATGGTGCCTGAGTATTCCCAGCAATCGCCATTTACTTTGTATCGTAATGCTTTTTTTGTGTATGACATTTCTTTGGGTGCCATTGCTCGCTCCTATGCCGATAGCTTTCCATAAAGCGCCAACAGCGCTGCCTCTGCGCGTCCATCGTCTTTCACGCGCTTAAATAAATCTGCCTGCTTGGGAAACCTCTGACTTGCCAGACTGCGTGATACACCTTTATCACGGCTCAAGCCCAAGTGAGATTTCCACTTGGCTGGCGTGACAAATTGCATGGGTATCTTGTGCGCTGCCACTGCCATTTGTGTGGCACCGTATGACTGCCCAAATCGAAACATGCTGGTCACGCCTTGACCCCGCATGGCTGCGACCTGCTCAATGATTGCCATGTGCGGCTCGTCCGTTTCCGGCGCGAGGATGTCATGCAGTTCGTATAAGTTTATTTCTGTCTTGCCTTTGGCATTTTGGTAGACAGGCATATCATATATCGAAACGATGTTTTCCTTTGGTGCATAGAATGCAATAGCGCCTGAGAAGCCGGGATCTATGCCGATATAAATCATGCGGCTTCCTCAATGCGTATGCCGTTTGCCTTGAGATAAAACGCCAAGGCTTCTTCCGTTAAATCGCGCAGGGTTTCATTGTTGTTTTGCATTTTATTGCGCACTTCCTGCAATCGCTTCATCGCATCTGCCAATTCCGGCTTTATACGATGGTTCCATTGTGCTTTGTTTTGCTTCATCTTGTTTCCATTTTGCTAGTACAGTACAATGAATATAGCTAGCAAGTTTTTTTATCAAGTGTTTATTTTTTGCTAGCAATTTGCGCAGCAATCTGCTAGCAATTAATAATAATGAAAGAAGAAACGCAATATCAAATAGGCTGCGAGCGCAAACTAATTCAGCGTTTGCAGCGCAGCCAGCAACTGATGCGGGAGTATGATTTGCATGTGCGCCCCAATGGTATTGGTGCTGACATTGCTGCGTTTGATACGGCGATTGAAAATGCAGAGGCAAGAATAAAGGAGCTAATGGAATGAAAAGATTTTGCGCTGAATTTATTCAGACAGGCACAAATGATCGGATGACAGTAAATGCCGACACGCTCGAAGAATTAAACACTTTGCTGTACGGTCGCCCGTATCCTGCCAAGCGTAATTCTGTTAAGATTTATGAGCGTACAGACGTAAAGCCACGCGTTGACTTCAACATGAAAGTCGCGCTGGGTAGCCAGAAGAAGCATCAGGAAAACATGAAGGTCACACTGGACCGCGCACCTTGGGAGAAGTCAGATGAAAATTGATAAACAAGATTGGACAATCTTTGCACTGGTTGTTGTGATGGCAATGGTGTTTGTTGTCGGTGTTAGCGTAGGATGGTGGGGATGATTGAGAAATGTTTAGACTGCGACAGGGACGCCCTGATAAAATCAGATTATGACACCTATTGTGCCGAATGTTACATGCGCAGGGAGATAAAGAATGCACGACCTCACACCCCTTCAAGCCGTACTTTTACGTCATCTAAGGCGGGAGGAAGAACATTATCACAACGTGTACCTTCGCACAGGTATGAAACATCCTAACATCCAACAGGATTTATGGCGAGCGCGGCAAGAGTTGAAAGAATATGTGCGCAGCTTACGCTTGGAAGGCAAGCGAATTTAAAACAATGCAATGGGGGATATGGTAATTATTTTCCGTAACCCCCGCCCATCATAGATTTCTTCTTACCTTTTTTCTTATTGCCGTGCATCTCTTCAACCTTTCTCATTGTTCCATACACATACGCATCCTTGCGTTCACCTGACAAACCCATCTTCTCGGCCTGTCTTTCCAGCTTATCGTGTAGCTCTTTAGGCATATTTGTCTTTCATTAGTAGCGCTTCCACAAAGATCGACGCTTCGTTTGTGCTGGCGCTGGACTTTGCCTCAAACTGAAAGTCACTCTTTGCAGAAATACGAAACGGAATTTGCCGATCAAACGTCTGCATACCTTCCCGCCATGTGGCTTCAGCCACGCGCAAAACCCTGCCTCCGCTTGTGTCTATTCTGTTTCTGTAAGTAATGTATTGGTTGCCATTGACCGTGCCGGAAGTAAGAGAAATCCTAAACAGATACAGTGAATGACTTGCTGGCACTGTATATACACACGCTTGTGTGGTCCCAATCCCAGCCTCAATATATCCGTAAGTCGTACCGCCATTGCTGATCGTAATGTTACCTACGTTTGATCCAGACAAAATCACCGCGCTGTTTATGCGAAGAAAAGATGTAGTAGTTGTGACAGTATTGGTTCCATTTAACTGCACGATCTGCGCAACAGTTTCATAATTCGCATCCAACCCCGAAACCAAAATAGTCATGGTATCGCTGGCGCTGCTTGACACACAATCCATTGTGACCGCTGAAGCCGGATATGTGTATATGGCTCCATTGTTCCAAATCGTTTCGTAAACTGTGCCGATCTCACGATTAAAACCAAAGATATTGACAGGCACAATCTCAGGAATGCGCTCCGATGCAATCTCAAGCATTGCATGTGGACTGTCTATATCCTCATGGAAATATCCCATCAGGCTTTATCCTTGTTCTTATTAATCATTGAGATCCGTTTGCCTTTGCGCACTGCTTCCTGCTTAGACGATGCGCCCCAATCTTTTAGAGCCTTGAGCAACGGCGTATCCCTGCCCTTCTTGTCCTTTGTTGGACCTGGCATCTTGCCCATACGCTGCAAGAAAGCTGCTCGGCGGGGGCTGTTGCCTGTTCTTTCGGGGGGCGCTGACATCTTACGAACTCATCATAGATTTGCGCTTTGGCTTCTTGGCAGTCTTTGCTGACTGCCTAAATGCCTCGGCTGTGGGTGCGCCTTCTTCGCCAGGGCTGCGCATTTTCTCCCCAGATCCGGCAGCTATGCGCTTACGCTTTGCGTGAATGTTTGCGTACAATCCTTGCTTTGCCATTTCAAAAACTCCTCTCTTTATCTTTTAACATAGGATTTATGCTGAGAAAAGTATATGTTGAAATCGTGGGAGACAGGGCATGAATGGAGGATCTAACCACAAATTGAGGTGCATTCATTGAAAAACAAACAGTCTGTTGATGATTTCCCCTGTCTCCCAAACGCCAGAATACCAAAAACAACCGCACCTTCAAGGTCTATAATGCGCCCTTAAAGTATGCTATTTTTCCCTTGTGTAGCCAACACACGGGAATAGCGGCTTGCCTTATAAAGATAAGGACAAGAGAAAGCAGCATAGCGAAAAATACGGGTCCACTTGGTATGAGCGGAACCGTGAACAAGTTATTGCCAGAACAAAACTACGACGACAACAAGAGCGCGAAAAATACAGAAAGTACAAAGCAGGTTTGTCCTGTTTTTTTTGTGGCTTCTCGCATCCCGCTGCTATAGATTTTCATCACCGTGAAGCTGAGGGAGATCCCAAGGTCCATGAGTTGCTTAGCTCTGGCAAATACAAAAAGATGTGGGAAGAAATTGAAAAATGCATCCCGCTTTGCGCAAACTGCCACAGGATATATCATTGGATGCAAATGGAAGGAGAGAAAGTTGAGTGAGATACCAGAATACTTCACCATCGCTGCGAAGATTATAGAACGCGCAGAGAGAGGTTTACCACAGGACCGATGGATGCGTGGCGACCATGAGGTTGAGGCATTGGTGAGGGCTTATATCGCCTTGCTGCGTACCTGCGAGACAATGCACAATGATATGATCCAGAAAGGATCAGATGCTATGGACATTTAACCGCATAATCTTTCGTACTTTTCGTTATGCACAATGGTATCTGTCAGCAATTGCTGATCGTTCTTTAGCAGCCACTCTGCAACCTTGGCATCAGCAAAGTAATGTGGCTTGGCTACTTCGCAGTAGCTATCATTCGTTATCTTTTCGCACCCACTTATTAGCACGACCAAGCAAGGCATTGTCGCCCAAGCTTTCAATCTCATCTTCCACTTCCTTTGCGGTCTTCATATTATCAATTAGCTTTTCATCCAGCTTACGTTTGATTTTATCTTTGCCCCGCGCAATACCTGCCGAATAAATTCCAAGCAAGCCGAGTACGAATGACACGGCAATTAGTCCATATATTTGTAGCTTGTTTATTCCAAACATTTAAGTCTTTCTGCCTCCAAGAATTTCGACGCATTTAATAAATACTCTCCCTTCCGGAGGGCGAGTTGCTTCCAGCCTTGCGAGTAAATTCATGCGGCCCCTTTCGCAGATTTCCTCGTTTTGATAAATGACTTGGTTGCTCGCTATTTTGTGTGCGTCAGGCAAAAGAAAGAGAATAACCAAGACCCACATCAGTGCCAGCCTTCAGCCCATGCTTTTAATCGTTCTCGCATGATGACCAGAGCAAACAATACTGTTAAACCAGCAAAGCCAAGAATAATATACTGGCTGGTTTGATCGACCTTTGCGAGTGCGGTGATCGTCGTGCCAGCGGACGCGGCAATTGTTGCCGCTGATGCTTTCACGGTCTTGGACTGCACAGGCTTTTCTCGCTCTGGCTTTTTAACTGTCGCCTCTGACAATGACATGCCGGAGATCCACTTCTGCACTCTAAAGCCGGGGCAGGACTTGGAGCTAAACCTATTGTGTCCGAACACCTGATCCTTTTTGATGTTGAACTGACCTTGCAGTTTGCGGATGAGATCATAAGTTGCCGCAAGCTGCACAGGCGTGAAGTGATCCGAAGGCAAATCGTCACTGTCGGAGCCAAAGCCGCCCCACATTGCAATGCCAATTGTATCCGCGTTGTGGCCCTTGCAGTGAGCGCCTTGCTGGTCCAGCGGACGCCCTTCTGTGATTGTGCCGTCACGGTCCACAAGAAAATGATAGCCAATGGATCGGAAGCCTCTATCCAAATGCCACCGCTCGCATTCTTTCATTTTCTCTTCAGCGGATTTATCGGCCCACCATTCGGGCCTTGTCGCTGTGCAATGCAGAATAATTCTTTTGATGTCACGCATTCAAACCTCCATATCCACAATAGAGCCTTGCGGTTTTAAGCCAGTGTTTGATGCACCAAACTTATCATAACTCAGCATTAAATCAAGCTGTTGTCTCTCCAGCGCTTTAGCGAGCTTGTGAGCGCGATTATGTTCTTTCTGCACCTGTTGCTGCGCCTGATGGTTTTCGATGCTCTCACGGCTTCTCTCAACGCCCACGGCAAACGGTAAATTTCCTACTGGCTCAAGCATTGGCTAACCACACAAAGCCCACAAGACCAGCAAACAAAACTAAGAACAAAGCAATGCCAGCGCACCACTCAATAATAGCTTGTTTGATTTCCATGCGACGGAACTCATGCTCTCGCTTTTGCTTTCTAATCTCAGCTTCTATTCTTAGAAACTCTTGCCAATGACTTGGCCCAAGTATTGCAGGGTGGCTAATGATCTCTCGCAATTCATCGCGCATTTGCTGCGCTTTCTTTCTAGCTAAGAATACTTCCATCGCCTGAGCCTGAGTGCCAGATCCCAAAGCCTTATACCAAGGTGGTTTTTCGGACATCTTTTCAGCTTGATCCAATTCAGCCATACAGCCAGCCCATTGCTGCAACTGTTGGCCCATGTCTTGCAAATCGCGCCCAACTTGAACGCCCTTCTTCAGAAAGTTAAATGCGGCTGTTGCCCCAGCTATTGCAGTAACAGGATCTATCATGTTTCATAGAACCTCGCTGGGCAGATGTAGCTAGGTGGCACTACATAACTTCTATCATACCATTCATAGTCAGGACGTTCACGTCCACAGTCATAAAGACAAACTTGATACAGCCCTAGTTGAAAGCTCTGGCCCCAGAGTATGGCGACCAGAGTACACAGCATCAGCCCATCATATTTATGCGTAAGAGTAGAGCAATAATGAATGCAGACGCACCAATGACAATAGCCTCAAGACGTTTCACACGATTAAACAAATCTTTAAACTGAATATCCATCTGCGTTTTGATCGCTATTATTTCTTTTTCTAATCCGTCAATACGACTGTGTGCTGATTGTACTGTTCTTTTATCCATCAGTCAGCCTCTTGTATCACAAGCGTCCCAGCCTCAACCTGCCGCAGTATCTCTTGATAGTGGCGGTTGGCGGGGTCTAGGGGGACGGATAGTGTATCGTCATCTACAACAGCAGATATAGCAATATTAGTCCCATCTCTGTTTGTTATATATTGCGCTGATGTAATATTCATTGTTTATAGCTCCGCATCGGCTGTTAAATATGCGCCATCGCTCCAAGAAGTAACAGAAGCGTATCCTGCAACTAAACCAGAACCGCCACCCCAGCCAGTTGTAATCCACGATCTTGATGTGGCTGCTAAAAGTCCTATGGTTGTTGACACACCTGCAGGAGCCGACCCTGCTTGACCGCACCCAAAAGTTCCACTTTGCGCCACAGTGGGTGTAGTCCTCATTTCTGCTGGAAAATCTTTGATAACACCAAATACAGCCGAAGAAGTGTAAGCCTGCAAAATACCAAGGTATTGTGAATTACCTGTATTGTTCTCTATTTTACAAAAATACCTCTGGCACCTCGCCAGTTGATCGGAGTATGGGATGTGCTCGAAGGGGGTGGCGGTGCTTAAATCGCCAACTTCCAATTGAACGCCTGTGAGGTAGAAGGTTGCACCTGTCGTTTCACATAAATTTGTTGAACCCGTTACACCAATGTAAGTTCCAGTTGTCCATGACCCCGCACTAGTCTTAAACGTTGAGCCACTACCTAAATCAAAATTAACATACACTCCAGCGCCATTTGTTGAGTTCCAAGTTCCTGTTGTCGGACCAGAAATAATTATAGTCTTTTGTTCAAACGTATTTGCGGCAGAAATTGTGTATGTAAATGGGTAAGACTGTATTGTGCTTGCTCCGTACAATGCCCCTGAAAAAGTGCCAGTAACGCTAGAACGAACCCAAAAGGATAAAGTAATTGCTGAGGCAGATGCAGTTCCCCACGCAAAGTCTGATATATTATATCCCTCAATAACTTGATAAATTCTATTCACTGCACCAGCAACAGGAGATGCGCCAGTTCCAATAGTAATCAAGGCAGAATTTGAAAATCCTGTAGCTGATGTTGTTGACCTTTGAATGGTTGTCCCAGTAGCAGTTCCAACAGCTCCCACCCATCTATCAAGTTTATAAGCTGCGGATGTAAATGCAACACTAGACCCTCCATTGCGCTGGTCAAAAACCATTGCACCGTTGATGATACGGTTCCTGTTCGACAAGGCACCATCGTCATAGACATTACCAAGACTTGCTAACTGTCGTGCCTTGCTCATTAGTTACCCTCCAGTGCGTCTAGTCGTGTTTCAATAGAAGCCAATCGTTGCTCCGTAGCTGCGCCAATGAAGGACAATAGCTGTGGATACCTGATGCCTTTTCTGTTGCGCTCTGTGGCACCCTCTGGGGCTTCTTCGGCTGTCTCGTAGGTTTCACCATCAGCTTCCCACCAAGTAGTGCTAATGAAGAATGCATAGTCACTAGCATTCAACCCTGCATCAGTCATTGCTTGCTCTACGTCTTGAGCAATTACACCTGTGTGTGTACGGGCTGCGTCACCTTTTTCTGCAACACTGTCGTTCCACTTAAAGGTTTTAAATAGTTTGCTGATTGCCTTGGCTGCGGTGATCTCTGCATCTGTCAGTGATGCAATCTGTTGCTTTTCGTTTTGGTCAGATGTTTGGATTGTGCCGTTGGTGGCGTAGATGTCGTCAAATCTTGCACCAGTATTACCAATATCCATTGCATTATCTGAGTCAACAGCACCACCACTTGTAGGGTTCATTCTACTACCTGCAAATCTTATTCCTGCATCGCTATTGTTACCTATACCCATAGTAGTTCCACTACTGGCGATAACCCCCACAGTGGAGCCGTCTTTTTTCAGCTGAAGGATAATGCCATCCGTCCCAAGACGGTTGAAAACCCCTGCGACATCATTGCTTGGTGAGTTGGATGCGATGCCCCCTGCGGCATAAACGATTGTGCCTGACTCTGATGAACTTGATTGAAAGCCTGATGTAGTTGTGGCTGACACCAGCAAGTTACCGCTGGCGTCGAGGGTCATTGCGGTATTTGTAATTCCACTGCCATAGTTATTAGTGGTGCCAAAAGCTAATGATGACCCACCACCACTAAACTTAGCCCCAATTCTTACAGAAGGTTGAGATGCAGTATTAACATATGGAGCCTCAATTAAAGAAACATAATTATCTGCCGTATAACTTGTTTGCCTTACTCTTATGCCTTCACCTGCCGTTGTACCTGTAAAAGTAGAGCCAAGTGCATTTGCAGCGTCAATTGTGATTGGGTTTGAGGGCGAAGTTGTACCCACGCCAACCCGATTGTTCGTACTGTCCACATACAGCGTGTTTGTGTCTACAGTTAGGTCACCAGTAACAGCAACGTTTCCTGAGAATGTACCGCCTGTGCTTGCTGGAACCATGTCAGCGGTCGTGAAAGACTTAAAGGCAACAATGTTTAGCTCGTCACCCGTAGCCGCACCAGAGGCCAGCA
>Ga0255751_10003947_pt1 | contig 13502 bp, 26 predicted proteins | sample 071ome_20_FD_179951 | JGI IMG/M metagenome (GOLD analysis project Ga0255751, IMG submission 179951) | Coastal salt marsh microbial communities from the Groves Creek Marsh, Skidaway Island, Georgia - 071412BT metaG (version 2) | ecosystem: Environmental > Aquatic > Marine > Intertidal zone >...
AGTGATGATGCCCGTAAGCGACGAGACATCGTATTGATACTAATCTTTGCGTATGTAATCTGCGCGCTTATTTGGTGGAGCCTGTATTACACATTCGATATAGTGAGGACAACATGAGAACTTGGTTTACATCTGACTTGCATATAGGTCACAGGAATATCGGTAAGTTCCGAGAGATTCCTGAAGAGTTTCTCGAAGCGGCTGAAGGCGATGGAACTCTGGCTAATACTCTATGGATACAAGACTTCTGTAAAAAGAACGTCACCAAAAGGGACGTCATATACTGTCTAGGGGATAATATCTTCACGAGAGATGGCTTAGCCGATATCGCATGCCTTCCTGGACGGAAGATCGCATACGGCGGTAACCATGACGACCTGCACGTAGACGAGTATCGTAAGGTATTCAGTGATGTTCGCGGCTGCAGTAGACATAAGAGTGGATTCTGGTTAAGTCATTTCCCGATACATGAAGCTGAGCTTCGAGGACGCTTTTCGGTACATGGCCATGTGCATTACCAGTCTATTCCAGATTATCGCTATATCAATGTCTGCTGCGATAACCTGCAGAAAAACATCGGTCAGCCTATGATTTCGATTGAAGATCTTAAGGCGACCATCGATTTACGTAAAGAAACAGAAGGATTAGATTTCTATGCAAATAACAGTCGTAGCATTGAAAGACTCGATGGAGTTGGAGAAAGGTAAGACTTACGTCATCGGCGGGTATAGTTCTAAGACTAATTCCGTAAAGATCGGTAAGGATTATTACACGATTGATGAAGAGGTTTTAATCTTAAATACAAATATCGTTACTTCGGATCCTGACCTCTTAGATTTCGCGTTGAATATTCTAGAGACAGGGATACGATGCCAGGTAGGTCCTGAAAATCTGTTGAAAAACATATTTGAATCTTTGCAACTATCTACATTCAAGGCATTAGCTAGGTCAGGAGTCCGATGGAAGGTTTAGAAACTATTAGAGAGCTCAAGGCTGAGTTCTTAGAGATTCGGGCAGTATATCGAAGCGCTTATCTAGAGTTCCTTAACGACGACACGGTATCCGATTACGATAAGATGACTGCCTTTATGGAGAACTCTGACCTACACGAACACATGGATTGGGTCCAGGAGATACCTGGAATGGACTTCCAGTTCTTAGATCGACATGATATTTTAGATAATGGCCGGTTGATGGATAGAGTCCTCGACCTAATGAATGCTTCAGAGCAGTTGACTAATAATGATTCTGGCGATATGCCTTGGTACCTAGCTCTTGAATCTGGTAGCGCAGCTCATGTAGCTATGATGTATATCGTTAATAATAATCTCGGGAGTTTTGAGAATGACTGGTAACGTACCGGAGAAGGTAATCTTCTTGGACATAGATGGTGTACTGAATAGTCATCGAGGAAATCTTTTCGCTGATGAATTCATCGAGCGTGCTGCCGTAAAGGCTATTGATCAGCTCTGTCAAATGACTGGAGCGAAGATTGTCGTATCTTCTACCTGGCGTCTCGGTCGGCATAACAACTGTATGCATTTCGCCGAGATGATGCGTGTAATGGGTTTCACAGGACGTATCTATTATCACGAAGAGAATTGGCGAACCAAGAGTATTACCGAGAAGGGTAAGCGAACTCTTCGCGGCGATGAGATTAAGGAATGGCTAAGTCGTCATCCTGAAGTAACTCATTATGTTATCATTGATGATGATACGGATATGCTAGATGAGCAGCTCGATAACTTCGTTCATGTAGATTACATGGAAGGTTTCGGAGCGCGTAACTACTATCGTGCCGCCAAGATTCTCGGTGAAGATATTAAGGAAGATTATACTCGCCCATTTAAACCCCGTGATATGAGTCGCGGACTGAAGACGTACTATGAACACAACATTTTAGGAGAGCCTGATGCAGAAGTATCTTAATCTACTTCGCGATGTACGAGATAACGGACAGAAACGTTTTACTCGAAGCGGCGTAGTCTATAGTGTATTTGACCGCAAGATCGAATTCGATATGCGAGAGCATTTCCCTGCACCGACTACTAAGCGGTTGATGTGGAAGGCCATGGTAGGCGAGCTGCTCTGGTTCCTTAACGGCAAGAACGATCTGACTAGTTTGCGACATTATTCAGATTTAGATGATGATGCCTGGACGATCTGGACGGATGACTGCAAGCGTTGGCACGAAGCTTCTGAACGTGAATGCGATAAAGAAGACCTAGGTAAGCTGTACGGACATCAGTGGCGTAACGTCGGTGGTGACCAGATCGCTAAGCTCGTCCATAAGATGATTCATGATAAGAACTCTCGATATCAAATCGTTATGGCATGGAATCCGGAAGATATTGATAACGACGAGATGGCGCTAGCCCCTTGCCACCTAGGTTTCACAGTATATGTGGACGGCAATGAGTTCGATCTTAAGTGGCGCCAACGTTCGGTAGATACTTTTCTAGGTCTTCCGTTCAATATCGCATCGTATGGACTGCTCATGCATATCCTCGGTAAGATTACCGGGCTGACTCCACGACGTCTTATCGGCGACCTAGATGATGTGCACATCTATCATGATCATCTTGATGCCGTTAACGAGCAATTGTCTCGAGTCCCGGAAGAAGATCCTGATCGCCTTCCTCAAGTAGTGCTTCCTGATATCAATTGGTTGCATGATTTAGTAGATCTTACGGCCAAGGATTTCACTTTAATTAACTATCGCCCTCAACCGGCGATCCCTGCAAAACTTTCGGTAGGTTAACATGTTAGAATTTTTCGACATAGGAAACACGGCGGCTACGATCGCCGGATACAATATGAGCTGGCTAGAGTTAGTCTCTACGGTTCTGGCTCTAGGTGCCGTCATCGCGGCACGTAAGAATAGCCTCTGGTTCTATCCTCTGGGTATTCTAAACTCGGTCGGCTTTATCGCTCTGTTTCACCAAATCGATTTATACTCGAGTGCACTTCTCAACGTCTACTTCATTATCATCTCGTTCTATGGTTGGTATATCTGGACGCGGAAGGATGGCCTCGGATATGAATATCCTGTGCGATACATGGATGGAGAGCTACGGCTATCAACTGTCCTGGCGATAGGTTTCTTTACTTTACTGTTATGGTATTTCGTAGACGATGTCTACGGCGCTCTTGCAAGTGCCTTCGACGTAGAGTATAAACGTTCTGCCTTCGCCTTCCTGGATTCTCTAACGGCTATCATGTCAGTATTCGCCATGTACACTCTAGCTAAGCGATATGTAGAGGCCTGGGTCTTATGGGTGTTGATAGACATTATTTGCGTATACGTATATTGGATGCAGGGTGCAAAAGTTCTTTCGGTAGAATACGGAGTATTCCTACTTAATGCTATATATGGAGTATATCAATGGCACAAACTGAGCCTTCAGCAACACTCGTCGTAACGGAACCTCATGCTGTAACCATCCTCATCGACTTCCTAGAGGGGATCGTCGGTGATGGAGTCGATCATCATGATTTCGATGATGAAGAAATCTTCATCTTTAAGTATTCCCATGGATACATTAAGATCAATGAACCTCAGGCCCTAGATATCGTAAAGAAATATCACGAAGGCTTAGGTCTAGAGGTCGAGAATATTCAGTTCGATTCTGATGACTACGAATTCGAGGTACTCGTAAGAAAAAAGTCGGAAAGCTTCGAGGAGAAGTATAAAGAAATCTTCGATGACAGCAAGATCGTAAAGCGTACTACAGAGAAAGGTTGGGAATGGCCTGCACCTATGCCTATGTATGATGATCCTATGAAACGATTCCGATTGAATAACGCAGAGTTCCTTAATCGAGATATGATCATCGGAAATATTTCAACATCCTCTTAGATTACGTTATAAGTACTTTGTAATTTACATTACCCAACTCACCAACCAACAAAGGAGTCAGAAATGGCTATTGATTTTACTAAACTTGAAAATGCCGGCGGTCACGCCTCTACTTTGGATTTCTCTAAAGCTCAGGCAGTAGAGACCGGCGAGCGTATCAACTTCACTAAATCTAATCCTGGCGTAAACAAATTGCGTCTAGAGCTGTACTGGGAATCGGATCACGATGGTGATGCTGCAGCAGTTCTTCTAGGCGAAGACGGTAATGCTATTGAAGGTGGTATCGTGTTCTACAATCAGCTTGAACTTCCTGGCGTTACCCACTCTGGCGACGTACGCGGTGACGTTGACGGCGATGCTTCTACTCCAGAAGAAACGATTACTGTCGACCTAGGTGCACTAGACAGCTTCGTAGATTCTGTTCTATTCATCGCGTCTACTCACTCTGAAGATAAGCCGGTCGCTTTCGGTAAACTGCGCGACTGCCGTGTGTTGGTAATTAATGATGAAACGAATGAAGTTCTTTACGGCTATGAGCTAGATGAAGACTTCTCTACATTCACTTCTGTAGAGCTATCTAAGTTCTATCGTAAAGACGGTGAATGGCGCATGACCAACCTAGCGGAAGGTGTAGGTAAGTCTGCAGTTGCACTTACAGATATCGCTTCTAAGTACAAAATCTAGATCTGAATAAGATCTTTACAGATCCTTATCGATCGATAAGGGTCTTTCATCCACGATAAATATTGGAAATGAAATGACAAGCGGTATTAATTGGGATCGTATCCAAAACTCTGGCGAACATGCTCAGACTTTAGACTTCTCTAAAGCTCAGGCAGTAACTGCCGGTCAGCGTCTTGATTTCGGTAAAGATAATCCTGATGTTAAGAACATCCGTGTGGAGTTGTACTGGAATTCAGACAACGACGGCGACGTATCCATTCTACTATTAGGTAGTGATGATAAAGCCTTACCTGGTCGCGTAGATCCAAACAATCCGAACTCTACTGCCGGTATGGTTTGGTATAACAACGAAGAAGTACCTGGCGTTATTCACTCCGGTGACGTAACGACTGCCGGTACGGATCCTTCAGAACCTGAAGAAACTATTCGCATCCAATTGGATCGTCTAGATTCTAAAGCAGAGAAAGTACTGGTAGTTGCTTCTACCTTCCCTGATGAAGACGACGCGACTGAACGTCCGGTTCCTTTCGGTAAACTTCGTGACTGTAAAGTTATGGTTATCGATGATGATACCAGCAAAGTATTGTATCTGTTCGAATTGTCCGAAGACTATGATGCGTTCACGTCTGTAGAGTTAGCGAACTTCTACAAGCGTAACGGCGAGTGGCGCTTCACTTCTATGGGTACGGGCGTAGGTACTTCTCCTCGTGCTCTTTCTGACATTGCTGCAAAATACGGAGTTAAGTAATGAGCTTAGATTTCGCAAAACAAACTCAAGGTTCATCTTTAGATTTCTCTAAAGATCTAGGTGTAGACTTATCGAAGTCCAATATCATCATCAACCTTAACTGGGGCGTACCTGCCGGACGTGGTTCAGTAGATCTGGACTCTAACCTAGCGACTATCGTCGGCGGTCAGAAGGTTGCAGTCGAGAAGAAGACTGGCGGCTTCCTGGGTTTCGGCGGTAAGACAGTTACTGTTGAAGAAGAGCGCGGTAAGTATGTCAAAGGTTACGCCTACTATGGTAATAAAAGCGCCTGCCGCGAGGATGGTGTTAAGCATCATGGTGATGACTTGACGGGTGCGAGTGCTGAAGGTGAGTTCATTGAGATCGATGGTTCTAAGATCGGTGCAGATGTAACCGAGTTAGTACCTAGCTTGGCATCATTCTCCGGTGACGACTTCTCTAGCCTACCTTTCGCATACATGCGAGTATATGTAGGTACTACCGAGAAGATCGAGAAGCCTTTATTCGAAGTAGACTTAACTGATGTTAATCGCGGAACTCGTTCTGCAATCTTCGGTAAACTGGTTCGTGACGGTCAGAGCTGGAAGTGGGTGACTGATACTCGCTACTTCAAATCTGGTAGTAACAATATGTTAAAAGAAGAGAGTGCCAAACTGTGAACAGCATCTTTACCCGAGCACTGAATAGTGCACGTAAACACCTGCCTGCCGAATTGGTGCCAGGTACTCAGTATGCGAAATCGTATGCTGCTGCAATGTGTCTACTGGTTTCTGCCGACTTCGAATTTGAAGTGGAAGAGTTCAATCAGGCAGCGACCTTCATGGAGAAGGATCCGGTATTAGACCGTGAGAAGTTAATCCCTCAGGCGACACAGTACTTCCGTGAATATACGGAAGCAATCAAAGATGTGATGTGCGCCAGTAGCCTTGACTTCCCGACTATTCAGTCGGAAATGATTTCAGAAGTTCGCGAAGTACCTGATGCATATCGTCAGGATCTGAAGAACATGCTTGACACAATCCGCCGCGTATCTGGTGATCTAGAGCGCAAAATCATTGATCGTATCAATCTGTAGGTGATCCATGGAACTCTTTAACGCTGTCTGGCCTTTCGCCTTAATCCTATTTTCCTGTTACGTTCTTAAGTATTCATGCGATACTTTCGAGCAGTCTGCGGCCTACTTAGGTCGAAACATGCCGGCCGGCGTTAAGGGCGCCACGGTAAATGCCATCGGTTCATCGATGCCGGAGATGTGCGTAGTAATCGCATGTCTATTCTTCTTTAACGACCCTACTATGGTAATGGTCGGCTTAGGTGTGACTGCCGGTTCCGCAATCTTTAATGGTTGCGTTATTCCTGCATTATCTATCCTGATGGCTAAAGATGAGAATGGCAATAAAGTTGACAGCATCAGTCTAGATAAGAAAGCCTTAATGCGCGATGTATTCTGGGTTCTTACTGCGGAGATCGCATTGATCATCTGCTTGGGCTTCGATAGCTTTACTATCTTGATGACCGTTATCTTGAACCTGATCTATGTCGGTTACGGTATTAACCTGTACATCAATAGCATCGGTCACGAGTCTGATGAGGATGACTACGAATACGAAGAGATTGAATCTAAAGGATTCTTCTCCGATATTCTGACGTTTAACTTCAACAGCTTGTTCTTCGGAAATCGCGACTTCAGCTTGTGGCGTGCAATAGCAGTCTTAGCGGCTGCGATCATCGTTATCTCTGCAGCTTCACACGTATTAGTGGAAGGTGTAGTTGGTGCCGCTGATGTTATGTCCGTACCTGCATTCTTCTCAGGTTTAGTACTGGGTGCTGCAGCTTCTTCGATCCCAGATCTGATTCTATCGATCAAGGATGCACGTAAAGGTGAATACGAAGATGCGGTAGCTAATCCATTGGCATCCAATACATTCGATACTACGATCGCATTTGCGGCTCCATTATTAGTATGGTTCCTGATTCACGGTGAATCTTCTCTTCCTCTTGCTCCAGAAGACGGTCTAGAGATTCTACGTTGGTCAATCGTTGGTGTAACTGCTGCCGTTGCCGGAAGCTTACTGTTCAAGTATGCGAACGTAACAAAAGGTGTAGCATGGTTCTTACTAGCAATCTTCGGTGGCTGGGCTACCGGTATTGCAATGTACTTAGGTTAAGGAGTCCTTCGTGGCATTTGGTAAAAAGAAACTAAAGAAATTCAGCATGCTCTCGATCAAGGAGCTGCAGGATCTTGCAGTTGGTGAGAAAGGTAAGCTTCGCGTAAAGGCTCAGAATGAGCTGACTAGACGAAACCTTACCTGGTAATGAAAAGGCTCCTTCGGGAGCCTTTTTTTAGGAGGCGCTATGGGTATAAGAATGTGGTGGCATCTTAAGTATAGGAAGCCGAAGATTACGAAAAATAATTTCTGGGATACGGATCTTAAAGATATCGACAAAGCGCTCGATATAGATCGTTCCAAAATGCCCATAGCTATGCACGTGGGTGGTATTAAAGTTCCGGTAGATAAAAAGGATTCATAATGCATTTTTCAATAGAGGGTATCGGGAAGAATAATTTCTTTTGGGCGTTCGTATACTTCCACGGACAGCTCCACAAAGATAATGATGATAATCAAGACCCTTGGGAGCACCCTGGAGATCTAGTCTCCTGTAATGTATCTCATGATCGTATACGAGATGGTATCCATAAAGGCTCTTTCGGCAAACGAGTCGTTAATGTATACCTATGGTCTCACTCTCGAAAGGTTCCTAGCTTCGTGAAGACGGAAGATGGAAGTATCGTCGATACCTCTTATGAGGAATGTGATCGAAGAGGTCTTATCGTATACGAAGACGATGCGGAGGCTAACGAGTTTGCTAAGAAGAAATTTGAGGAGAATTCTCCATGTCTATAACGGGTTATCTAATAGGACTCTTCGATAAACTCTTTAAGTTTATCGATGGAGATCTTAAACCTAACCTACGAAATGTACCGGTACTTTTCGCGTTCCCGTTATATTTATGGTACCAAGCCTTGCGAGGACTAGGCATCTTATTATTCATGTCTACCACTATTTCTTATTGCATCTTAGGACCTTTATGGATCCCCATAGTCGGTATATTAGACGATAGTTGGGGTTGGTGGCAGTGGCTATTAGTTACAGTATATTGCCTTCCCGGATACATTTTCTTCATAGCTTGGGCCTACGAAAAATATATAGAATGGTACAGAGAGACTTATTATGACTCCTAAATTTTTCCCTTATATGTTTAAGGATTCCGAAACTCACTATGCACCTTTCGTTACTTTACACGGCTCTATAGAGCAAGAGTATTACATAGAGCATGGCGAGAATACCGGCTGGGAATCTCTAGTCTGTAATGTAAATCCTCATGGTATCCCTGACGGTATCTATGATGCTTTCCATTTCGGAAAAGAAGTAATCGTATACATATGGAGTATCGATGGAAGCCGTAAGCGTGGACTGGCAGTCTATGCAGACGATTATGACGCCGCACACTACGCTCGCGAATGTATGGCTACGCAGGAGAAAAGTCCATGAGTTTTAAAGAATGGCTCTGGTGGAAATTCTTTAAGTATGTTCTACTCTATGGTGGTGGGTCTGCCGTATTGATTATGATGGCGGCGAGCGCTTTAGGAGGTTCTTCATGATTGACGTGAGTGGGTTCATGAAGTGGGTCGGATGGAAGATACTGAAGGGAATTGGTTGCTTGGCTGCAATATGTTTAGTCTTCCTATGGTTCTGCGGAATCTTTTCCGGCGTCTGGGTAGAATACCCTTTACGCATATGGAGTGGAGAGATTACTTTTACATACGTATCGGTATCTTTAGTATATCTCGTGCCTGCTAGTTTATTGGTATGGTTCGCAATCTTGGGATTCTTCGAATACCTATACGGCAAGTATAAAGATGATATACGGCTTCGCGAAGGTCCTATATCTTACTTAATCTTGATGTATCAATGCGGGTCGTCAGAACCTAATGGAAAAACTAAAGGCCCGTATACTAAGGCTCGAGCCGATAAGATAGCCGAGAAGTGGAATAAAGATTCCAGCGTAATTAAGTTCAAGGTCTTCCACGAGGAATTGGCTGTAGACGAATTTCTAAGACACAAGAGGTCACTATGAAAATACTTGGATATATCTGGTGGGTCATATGTAAGCTGACTAAGCTTTTCTGCTACCTGGCTCTGATTTTCGTAGCGGTTATGTATATCGCGGCTTTTGCTAACGGTATTTGGATTGATAGTATACAGGGTTTATTGCAAGGGATTTACGATGCAGGGGGTATTTTCGTATTCCTAATATACGGGATACCTATAGCTCTAGTTACTCTTTTAGTAGTGGGACTACTTGCGATACTATCTTGGGATAGCTATCTCAAGGAGCGCGGAGGGCGAAAAAAGAGCTGGTATATCATAAGTTATAAAGGTACCTCTAAGCTCTCTAGCCGGACTAAAGGCCCTATGCTCAGACGCCAGGCTGTTAAAAAGAAAAAGGAGGCGGATAAGGCTCCTCATCTTCATGCCTATACCCATGAAATCGTACACGAAAGAAATCTTCCGGGAGGGAGCTATAGATGAATATCTTTAAGAAGGTCGACGAGTTCGGCGTGCAGGAGTTAAGGCTATGGACGATCGCGGCGACGTGTGTGTTATTACTGGCGGTTCTAGTCTCCGTCTTGGGATACGCGATGTATCATTTCGAATCGGCGGCTGGGAATGCGAATATCCTGTCCTGGAGAGATGGGGCCTGGACTCTGTCCATGATCGTAACTACTATCGGCTTCGGAGATTTCTACCCGGTGACCGACTACGGTCGGGCCATTGCATGGGTCGGAGTGACATTCGGAGCAATAGCACTAGGCGGCTTAGTCGGAGTCGGCGCAAAGGCAATCGGTTTTGATTCTGGAATACAGAATCGTGAACTGAAGAATCAGCAATGCGAGATTCTCCGCAAGCTAGAGGCGGTAGAAGAGCATATGGGTCTTGATAATACGGTCGACGAGAATTCCAATCTACTTGATTACATAATCGAGCAGGCGGAATACGAGAGTGATATGCTCGTCGATGGCTGGTTGACGGCCGGTCTGGACTCTGCCGGGCAGTACACGTTATCAATAGAGGCGTATCACCGAGAGACTGGGATTCCATATAAGCGCTGGTTTCAAGAGACATGCGAAAGAGATCTTATGAGACTTTACAACCATTACCTGGAGAGAGCCGATGAGCTATAAGCTTAATGAATATGCAGCCGTAGCTGCTACTATCGCCTTGGTAGTAATGGCGACAGTCTTTTGGTTGGTTCAAGTCGATAATTCCGATGTAGTGTCTTACGAGTATAAGGTAGTCGATACGACTCCTTACACAGAGGCGGGATATACTACAGCTATACTCGAGGGTCATGGAGATAAATTTCATATAGAAACGGATGAGTACATCCTGCCGGGAGATGTTTTGTATCATTTCTGTATAAAGCTTAAGTTCATAGAACTCTGCCGGTTCAAGCGCCACATTCCGTACAAGGAGTTTAAGTATGTCGATCAGTGATTATCAAGAAGATATCCTTATAAGTGAGTTCCCTATGCAGTACGTACTCCTTGACTACATTCCTTTTATAGACTTTGATCAGCTCGTAGGGAAGGAAGGGATGATGGTACGCAGAGGAGATTTCTCTACTGAGTATGGAGTTCTTCGTCAGGGTAGGCATTCGGCCTACCTAGAGATGGAATGCGGCGCTGCTCCTCCAGTCACATTCGCATTCATACCTAGATGCTGCTTCGGTCAATTGAAGGTACGAATCGAGAAAGCTCAAGCTGGACGTCCTATGTATGAACTCAATGATTTAAGCAAATTCCTCGCGACCGTAGAGAGGTATGAAGAGAAGTATGACTGATGCAATAACTTTTGACCATAAGTCTCCTCTAAGCGCATTATTCCCTTGTCGAGTTCTGTGTGGAAACGAGGTGTATGATTCTCTGGCTGATGCATATGATCTAGCCCTCGAGGACTACACCCTAGACGAGCTTATATACCTCAAGTTCGCTAATAACCCGGAACTAATAGAGATCCTGCTGATGACAGGGGATATGCCATTCAATCCGTTGAATGAGGAGGATAAAATATTAGATATTGATATATGCTTACTCAATGTAAGGAGGCGAATCCGTGAAGAGACGCACTAGAAATCCTGTAGCCAAGCATATGGAGGACTTCTGTAGACCGGTGACCCATGTCGACCGAAAGAAGGAATCTAAGCGAGGCAAGGTTAAGCATAAGAAGGCCTTCGGGCCTTCTGACTATTTTTTAGCTGGAGCACGAAATGAACGATCCAATTACGACATACCAAGGATTTGATCTTGATCAATCGAGAATGACTCCTGCATACTTATCCGACTACCGTCCTGCTTATGGAGGGGACTCCTCTGTAGGAGCTCCTGTAGCGCCTTCTAACGCTCTTCGGAATGGACTTGCAGGCGTAGCCTTGGGAATGTTTCTAAGTCCTAAGAATCCAATCATAGGCGGCCTGAATACGGGCATTATCTTTGGTGGAACTACTGCTATCTACGAGAAGATGAAGCAGGCACGAATAGAAAGCCTAGCGGCTAAGGCTCGCGGCTTGCGTTAAATATCTCCAGGGATATCCGTTATAAGTACATTGTAGGAAGTAATATGTTTAGGCGCCTTCGGGTGCCTTTTTTGTTGGGGAGAACAAAAATGAAAGCAGCAGTACTTTTAATGATGGCGGTGATGGTAGGTTGTGGTACTATGGATCCCAAGGAATCCGAGAAGGCCTATGATACTGCATATGCAAACTTGTGTAAAAAAGGGGTTGACGCCCCTGTTCGTCCGTGGGAATTCCACAAGCAGTCGGAAGATTTCAAGAATGCATATGCATTACACTCCATGAACATTCATTGCGGTAACACGGTAGCACAGCTATGAAAAACAATACTATAAAAAAATGTAACATCGAAGGCGTGATCGAATTGATCACTAAATCCGGCTCCACACCTTACATTAAGGTAGCGACCGGACATCCAGAGTACTCAGGTCCTATTGCTGGATACGTCGATTCTATCGGCATGATTACTCTGAGTGTAAATGGAAGTGCCTTAGGCTCTTGGGATATGAACGCTGATCGTATCGCAATGTCTGCATCTTTCGGCGGAGTACCGATGCATCTATATATTCCTATGGATGCCGTCGCCATGGTCTTCGCTAAAGAAGATCCCTCCCTTAGTCAGGGATTCCCTATAGAAGAGAAATGGTTGGACGAGAAAGGTCTAGCTGCTAAACGTGCAGAAGTCAATGTAGCAGAAACCTTAGTGGATAATATCGAAGCATGTTATAGCCGAAATATTTCCCCGCAGGAAATCTTCGACGAGCTCATGAAGAAGCATGTAAGCGGTGGCCTGAAAGGGTATGCCCTTGGTCTTACTCTAGATGGGATATTGTCCTCGATAGAGGATGACGATCATATGTACAAGGTAGCGCTCGAGATGTCATTCGCCACGTGCATTATGAAGGCCGAAGATTACGGGCTGGACATTACTACTATGTTTAGTGAAATCCTTGATTCCTACCATGATATGATTAAGGATTCTGATCACAATCCTCTAAAGCTTGTGTCAGAAGACTTTGTTGTAGAGCAAGAGACTCGCCCGGTACGGCAAGAGTTTAAACCTCGGATCGTGCATTAAGAAAGAGCCTTCGGGCTCTTTTTTCGTTTACACAAGGTGTATTCTTTTTGGTATAAGTAATGTAGACCCAAATATCTTGTGAGGAGAAATTAATGGCTCTATACGTTTATAAACCAGGTGAGCACCCTTCTGGATTCATAGGAGTGAGAGTAGTCGTTCAGTCAGATCTGAATGTTAATCAGAAATGGTTTTCTTTCAGAGATAGGAAGACAAGGAAGCTCTTATCCAAAGGCAGACAACTAGCTCTTATAGATGAAGCTAAGAAACTAGAAGGTAAGTGGAAGGCAGTTCAATATAAGAAGCCTAATGTGAATGGAACTAAGAAGCGCTCTATCTCAACCGAGACTAATATAGTCGGATTGACTGTATGTAGGAATGAGGTATATCGAAAGAAAAGCGGTACTTTTTCTCAGACATATAACTTAGTAGTCGCAGTAAAGATAGATGGAGTAAGAAAGAGTATGACTCGATCTATACTTCAGGGATATGATCAATAC
>Ga0255751_10003953_pt1 | contig 13491 bp, 27 predicted proteins | sample 071ome_20_FD_179951 | JGI IMG/M metagenome (GOLD analysis project Ga0255751, IMG submission 179951) | Coastal salt marsh microbial communities from the Groves Creek Marsh, Skidaway Island, Georgia - 071412BT metaG (version 2) | ecosystem: Environmental > Aquatic > Marine > Intertidal zone >...
CGCCGGGCCGCCTAGGCCTCGCCTCGCTCCGGAACGAAAAACGGCGCCCGCGGGCGCCGTTTTTCTTCACAGGAAAGGAAGCGCTTAGGCCTCGTCTTCCATCTCCACGGCCTCGTCCTCGACATCGTCGAGATCGGGCATGGGACGATCTACCAGTTCGATGAGGGCCATGGGGGCTGCATCACCGGCGCGAAAGCCGCACTTCAGGATGCGGGTATAACCGCCGGGGCGCTCGGCATAGCGCGGGCCGATCTCCGTGAAGAGCTTGCCCACGGCTTCCTTGCTCCGAGTCCGGCTGAAAGCCAGGCGCCGGTTGGCAACGGAATCTTCCTTAGCCAGGGTGATCAGGGGCTCTGCGACCCGGCGAAGCTCCTTCGCCTTGGGCAGAGTGGTTTTGATCACCTCGTGCTCGATCAGCGAAACGGCCATGTTGCGGAACATCGCCGTCCGATGCGAGCTGTTGCGATTGAGCTGACGACCACTTTTACGGTGACGCATGACTTCGGTTTCCTTGACGCTTAGGGGCGACGCTTAGGCGATCGCTTTGTCATCCTTCTTGAGGCTTGCGGGCGGCCAGCTGTCCAGGCGCATGCCCAGGGAGAGGCCCCGGGACGCAAGCACGTCCTTGATTTCCGTGAGCGACTTCTTGCCCAGGTTCGGCGTCTTCAGCAGCTCAACTTCCGTGCGCTGGATCAGATCACCGATGTAATAAATATTCTCTGCCTTGAGGCAGTTGGCACTACGCACGGTGAGCTCGAGGTCATCAACGGGACGAAGAAGGATCGGGTCGATCTGCTCTTCGCTCTCCGCGGCTGCGGGCTCCGCCTGACCTTCGAGGTCCACGAACACGGCCAGCTGCTGCTGGAGGATCGTAGCTGCGCGGCGAATGGCTTCCTCGGGCTCGATGGTACCGTTGGTCTCGAGGTCGATAATCAACTTATCGAGGTCCGTACGCTGCTCGACCCGAGCCGCTTCCACGCTGTAGGCCACGCGGTAGATCGGGCTGAAGGTCGCATCGAGAAGAAGCACGCCGATGGGGCGCGTTTCGTCCTCTTCCCCGCGGCGGGCATCGGCGGGTTCATAGCCCCGACCCCGAGCCACGCGAATTTCCATCTTCAGCTTACCGCCGCTGTTCAGCGTGGCGATGTGGTGCTCCGGATTCACAAGCTCCACGTCCTGCGGGAGCTGGAGATCCGCGGCCGTCACCTCCCCAGCGCCGCTCTTAGAGAGCGTCAGGGTGGCTTCGTCGGCGCCGTGCATGCGAACGGCAAGACCCTTAAGGTTCAGAAGGATCTCGATAACGTCTTCCTGCACCCCTTCAATCGCGCTGTATTCATGCTGCACGCCATCGATCTGCACGTCTGTAACGGCGCAGCCGGGCATGGAGGACAGCAGAATACGGCGAAGCGTATTCCCGAGGGTATGACCGAAGCCGCGCTCGAGAGGCTCGAGCGTTACCTTCGCACGGGTCTTGCTGACTTCCTGAACCTGAATGTTTTTCGGCGTCAGGAATTCGGTGACGGATCGTGCCATGTCGTGACCTGCCCTAAATTCGGTTACTTGGAGTAAAGCTCGACGATCAGGTTCTCGTTGATCTCGGCAGACAGCTCACCTCGATCCGGGTGACGCTTAAAGGTGCCGGCGAGCTTGCTAGCATCGAACTCAAGCCATTCACAGGGCGCGCGCTGGGCGGCCAATTGAAGGGCTGCTTGAATCCGCAGCTGGCTCTTGGACTTCTCACGAACGGTGATGACGTCGTCAGGCCTGACCTGATAGGACGGGATATTCACCAGCGCCCCGTTCACCTCGATGCTCTTGTGCGAGACCAGCTGCCGCGCTTCCGCTCGGGTAGACCCGAGGCCGAGGCGATAAACCACGTTATCTAGGCGGCTTTCCAGGGCGCGGAGAAGGTTCTCACCGGTGGCGCCCTTTTGCCGATCAGCGCGCTTGTAGTAATTGCGGAACTGGCGCTCAAGCACGCCGTAGATACGACGAACCTTTTGCTTTTCGCGAAGCTGCACAGCGTAGTCCGACGGACGCTGACGCCGGGCGCCATGTTGTCCGGGAGGGGCTTCCGCCTTGCACTTGGAATCAAGGGGACGCACACCGCTGGTGAGCATCAGATCAGTGCCTTCGCGACGTGCTAACTTCAGTCTCGGGCCGGTATAGCGGGCCATCAGATTCTCCTGCGTTCAGTCCGCGAGCGGACGTTAAACCCGACGCTTCTTGGGCGGACGGCAACCATTGTGCGGAATCGGCGTCACGTCCGTGATACTGGCGATGCGGAAGCCCACACCGTTCAGCGCACGCACTGCGGACTCGCGACCGGGCCCCGGCCCCTTCACGTAGACGTCGAGGTTCTTCATGCCATAGTCCAGCGCTGCGGTGCCCGCCCGTTCCGCGGCGACCTGAGCAGCGAAGGGAGTGGACTTCCGAGAGCCCCGGAAACCACTGCCACCGGAGGTCGCCCAGCACAGCGCGTTCCCCTGGCGGTCAGAGATGGTGATGATCGTGTTGTTGAAAGACGCGTGGATGTGGGCAACCCCGTCCACCACGACCTTCTTAACACGCTTCTTAGAGCTGGCTTCTGCCATGAGCTAACAATCCTTTCGCAACGGGGCCGCCTGGCGGGGCCGCCTTGGCCGTCTTTACTTACGAATCGGACGCGTGGGGCCCTTACGGGTGCGCGCGTTGGTTTTGGTCCGCTGACCACGGAGCGGCAGGCCGCGACGATGACGAATACCGCGGTAGCAACCGAGATCCATGAGACGCTTGATGTTCATGGAAACCTCCCGGCGGAGATCCCCTTCCACCGGCATCTTGGCGATTTCATTCCGCAGAGCATCGAGCTCACCGTCCGTGAGGTCCCCGATGCGCGCCGTACGCGCCACCCCAACGGTGTCGCACAGCTTCTTTGCGGTGGTGCGGCCGATCCCAAAGATATAGGTCAGCGAGATTTCCGCGTGCTTGTTGTCCGGAATATTGACGCCGGCGATACGGGCCATTGATGGCACTCCTCGGTTTCCAGGGCGACAGCCTGCGCCAGAAAAAAGGCGCGAAAGATTAGCTGCAAACCCTTAACAAATCAAATGTTTTACTTAGCCCTGGCGCTGCTTATGGCGCGGCTCGGCGGAACAGATCACGCGCACACTACCGTGGCGGCGGATGATCTTGCAGTTCCGGCAAATCTTACGAACAGATGCTCTTACCTTCATGACACGCTCCTGGGGCCGCCCTTAGCGACGCGCACCTTTTCCATAGCTCTGGAGATTGGACCGCTCCATCAACTTCGCATACTGGCTAGACATCAGGTGCGACTGAACCTGTGCCATGAAGTCCATGGAGACCACCACTACGATCAACATCGCCGTTCCACCCAAGCGGAAGGTGACATCAAAACCCACCACCAAAAATTCCGGCAGCAAGCACACCGCGGCAATGTAGAGCGAGCCAAACATGGTTAGCCGCGTCGTGATGTCGTCGATGTGCTTCGCCGTATGCTGCCCGGGACGGATCCCCGGCACATAGGCCCCCTGCCGCTTGAGGTTCTCTGCGATTTCTTTCGGGTTAAACATCAACGCCGTGTAGAAAAAGCAGAAGAAGATAATCCCCGCAGCGAACAGCAGGACGTACAAAAAGTTCCCCGGAGAGAGCGCCAGGGCGATCTCCTGGAGCCACTCCATGCCAGGCGTTTGCCCAAACCACTGAGCAATGGTCGCCGGAGCCAAAAGCAAACTGCTGGCAAAAATCGCTGGGATCACCCCAGCCATGTTCACCTTTAGCGGCAGGTGGGAAGACTGAGCCTGATAAACCCGCCGCCCCTGCTGGCGCTTCGCATAGTTCACTACGATGCGTCGCTGACCCCGCTCTACGTAGACCACAAAGGCAATAATCGCGACCGCCAGGGCCGCAATCACCAACAGTGCGATGATGTTGATATCGCCCTGCCGCGCGGCCTCAAAGCTTTGCCCGATGGCCGCCGGGAAGCCCGCCACGATCCCCGCAAAGATCAGCATGGAGATCCCGTTGCCCACGCCACGCTCCGTGATCTGCTCACCGAGCCACATCATGAAAATGGCGCCGGTCACAAGCGAAACGGTCGCGACAAAATAAAACCCGAGGCCCGTGGTGTAGGTCAGGCCCTGGGAGGCGAGACCCACCGACATACCCCAGCCCTGCACCAGCGCAATGGCGACGGTCCCATAGCGGGTGTACTGCATGATCTTACGACGCCCCGCTTCCCCTTCCTTACGAAGCTGCTCGAGCCGCGGATCCATAGCCGTAAGCAGATTCATAATGATCGAGGCGGTGATGTAGGGCATCACGCCCAGCGCCAGGATACTCATGCGCTCCAGGGCACCCCCGGAAAACATGTTAAAGAGCTCGAGGATGCCCCCCTGGTTCTGCTCAAAGAGCTGACGCAGGCGAACGGGATCAATCCCCGGGATCGGGATGTGCGTACCGATCCGATACACCAGCAGCGCCACCAGGACGAACAGGATGCGACGGATCAGCTCCTGCACCCCAGCCTGTGCGCCTGCAAGCGATTTCGGATCAACGGCCATTCCCGAGCTCCCTTGACGCCCTTAGGCGTCCTGTGCCGTTTCGGCAGCCGGGGCTTCGTCAACGACGCTCCCGCCCGCTGCTTCGATGGCCGCCCGAGCACCCTTGCTCACGGCGAGACCTTTCACCGTGTACGCCTGGCTCACGGAACCGGAAAGCATAATGCGAGCGCGGCGCATATCGCGACGAATGACGTTGGCGGCCTTGAGCGACTCAAGGGTCACCTCATTGCCCTCCACCTTGGCCAGCTCGCTCAGGCGAACTTCCGCGGTCACGCGACCGATCCGCGACTCGAAACCGAACTTCGGCACTCGACGCTGGAGCGGCATCTGGCCACCCTCGAAGCCTGGGCGAATCGAGGACCCGGTACGGGAGGTCTGGCCCTTCACACCGCGACCACCGGTTTTACCGATGCCGCTCGAGGTACCCCGACCCACGCGCTTCTTGGCGGGGCGGCTTCCGGGACCTGCTTTTAGATCGTTAAGGCGCATGCCCTTACTCTCCCTCAACCCGAACGAGATACGGGACCTTGTTAATCATGCCCCGCACCGCCGGCGTATCTTCGACTTCAACGCTGTGACCGATGCGACGAAGCCCCAGCCCATGTACGCAAGCAATGTGCTTCTTCAGCCGACCCGCAGTGCTGCGGATCTGAGTCACTCGAATTTTGCTGTCCGCCACGTTCTTCTCCTCGAAGCCTTAAGCCGTCAGCTCTTCAACGCTCTTCCCGCGCTTGGCCGCAACCTGACCCGGGGAACGAATGTTCTTGAGCGCCTTGAAGGTGGCATTAACGACGTTGACCGGGTTCGTCGACCCATAGCACTTCGCCAATACGTTGTGGACCCCTGCGGCTTCCAGGACGGCGCGCATCGCGCCCCCGGCGATAACGCCGGTCCCTTCCGACGCCGGCTGCATGTACACCTTAGAGGCGCCATGGATCCCGGTGGTGGGGTACCAAATGGTGGAGCCATCGAGGTCCACGTCGGCCATATTGCGCCGCGCCGACTCCATCGCCTTTTGGATCGCGACGGGCACTTCCCTCGCCTTACCGCGCCCAAAGCCCACACGGCCAGCGCCATCACCGACCACGGCGAGCGCCGTAAAACCGAAGATGCGGCCACCCTTGACCACCTTGGCTACGCGATTGATCTGGACGAGCTTCTCAACCAGACCTTCTTCTTTGATTTCTTCCGTATAGGCCATGATGCTTCCCTTAGAACTGCAGACCGGCTTCACGCGCCGCATCTGCTAGCGCTTTGACACGACCGTGGTAGCGGTACCCGGAACGATCGAAGGCAACTTCTGAAATGCCCGCACCCACGGCGCGCTCAGCGATGAGCTTGCCCACCTTGGAGGCGGCTTCCGCATTCCCCGTGGCACCATCCCTCAGGTTGGCGTCCAGGGTGGAGGCGGAGGCCAGCACGGTGCCGCCGTCGGCGGAAATCACCTGGGCATAAATGTGGCGCGGCGTGCGGTGAACGCAAAGACGCACCGCACCGAGGGTGCGCATGTGCGACCGAGCGCGGCGCGCGCGACGAAGGCGCGCTGTTTTTTTCTGGTTCGGTTTCATGCTGATCTCGCACTCATCCAAAGGGCCCAACCATGGGGCGCTAAAAAAATTACTTCTTCTTCGCTTCCTTACGACGGACGTGCTCGTCCGCGTAGCGCACACCCTTGCCCTTGTAGGGCTCCGGGGGACGGAAACGACGAATCTCTGCCGACACCTGACCAACCTTCTGCTTGCAGATGCCGCGAATCACGATTTCCGTCTGCGAAGGGGTTTCCGCGTCAATCCCCTCCGGCAGCTGGTAGACCACCGGGTGGGAGAAGCCGAGGGACAGATTCACTGCGCGGCCCTGGGCCTGCGCCCGATAACCCACCCCGACCAGCTGGAGCTTGCGCTCGAAGCCATCGGTGACACCGGTCACCATATTCTGCACGAGGGCGCGAGCCGTACCGCAATGCGCCCACCCGCCCACAGCGCCTTCGCTTGCCGGCGCGAAGACGAGGGCGCCGTCGGCTTCGGAAATCGAAACGGCCGGGTGCACGTCCATGGACAGTTCGCCCTTGGCCCCTTTGATCGTCAGCGAACCCTCGCCGAGCTGTGCTTGCACGCCCTGGGGAAGCTGAACTGGATTCTTTGCAACTCTCGACATAGCTCTATTCGCTCATCAAAAGACGGTGCAGAGCACCTCGCCGCCTACGCCCTGGGCCCGAGCCGCTCGATCGGTCATCACGCCACGATTGGTGCTGACGATCGCCACGCCCAAGCCCCCCCGAACCTTCGGAAGTGCGTCGCAGGCCTTATAGTTGCGGAGCCCGGGCCGCGATACGCGCGCGATCTCTTCGATCACCGGCTCCCCGTTGTGATACTTCAATGCCACCGTTACCACCGGCTTAACGCCTTCCTCCACGGAGAAATCCGTGATGTAGCCTTCCTCGCGCAGCACCGCGAGGACCGCGAGCTTGGCCTTAGACGACGGCATGGCCACGGTGGGCTTCTTCCGCGCCTGCGCATTCCGCAGACGAGTGAGAAGGTCGGACAGGGGATCTTGCATACTCATGGCGCGCTCCTATCCCTTACCAGCTGGACATCACAAGGCCCGGCACATCACCGCGCATAGCGGCTTCCCGGAGCTTGTTACGGCCCAAACCAAACTTACGATAGACCCCATGGGGCCGGCCCGTGACCCGGCACCGACGCTGCTGACGGCTCGGGCTGGCGTTACGCGGGAGCTTTTGCAGCTGCTGCTGCGCCTCCCAACGATCCTCTTCCGACGCACTGCGATCGCTGATGACCGCCTTAAGCTCTGCCCGCTTCTTTGCGTAGCGTTGAACCGTCTTCGCGCGCTTCTTCTCGCGCTCTACCATGGAAACCTTCGCCATTACGCTTGTCCTGCCGTACGAAAGGGGAAATTAAAGGCCGTGAGCAAGGCGCGGCCTTCCTCATCATTCTTCGCCGTAGTGGTGATACAGATATCTAAACCACGAAGCGTATCGACCTTGTCGTAATCAATCTCAGGGAACACGATCTGCTCACTGAAGCCCATCGCGTAGTTCCCACGACCATCGAAGGACTTCGCGGACAAACCGCGGAAGTCGCGCTGGCGAGGGATAGCAATGGCAATCAGGCGCTCAAGGAACTCATACATGCGCGCGCGGCGCAGCGTAACCTTGCAACCAATGGGATAGCCATCGCGAATCTTGAACCCCGCAACCGACTTCCGTGCCACCGTGACGACGGGCTTCTGACCGCTGATCAGCGCCATATCGTTGGTTGCCGCCTCGATGATCTTCTTATCACCGATGGCTTCGCCGAGACCCATGTTCAGGGTGATCTTTTCCAGCCGGGGCACTTCCATCACCGAACCGTAGGAGAATTGCTCCATGAGCTTCGGGACGATCTCGCCGCGATACTGTTCGTAAAGCTTAGTCATGGCCGCCTAGTTCCTCAGGACCCGATGGTCTTGCCGGTGGACTTGAAGAAGCGAACCTTCTTGCCGTCTTCCACCCGGAAGCCAACGCGATCGCCGCGCTCCGCTTCAGGATTCCACAGCGCCAGGTTCGAAAGCTGAATCGGCGCTTCCTTCTCGACGATTCCCCCCTGAATCCCGCGCATGGGATCGGGGCGGGTGTGCTTCTTCACAATATTGATACCCGAAACAAGGGCGCGTCCGTCATCCATCACGCGGAGCACTTCGCCTCGCTTCCCCTTGTCACGGCCCGTAAGCACCGTGACCTGGTCATTCCTACGAATCTTTCGCATGTTCCTCTCCCAGACCCCGCGCGCTTAGAGCACTTCCGGCGCGAGGGAAACAATGCGCATAAAGCTTTCGCTGCGCAGTTCCCGCGTGACCGGGCCAAAGATACGCGTGCCGATGGGCTGCAGGTTGTTGTTGAGCAGCACCGCCGCATTGTCATCGAAGCGAATAATGGAGCCGTCGGGCCGACGCACACCCTTACGGGTCCGCACCACCACGGCGTTCACCACCTGCCCCTTCTTGACGCGGCCCCGGGGGTTCGCTTCTTTGATCGTGACCTTGATCACGTCGCCAACGCCCGCGTAGCGACGGTGGGACCCGCCCAAAACCTTGATGCACATCACGCGACGCGCACCACTGTTATCCGCGATCTCCAACATCGTTTGCGTCTGAATCATCGCCGTTCTCCAGCTTGGGGCAGGCTCTGCCCCATCGCGTCTTTCGCATCAAACCTTGGCGGGGCGCTCGTCGATGCTGACCAGCTGCCACGTCTTCGTTTTCGACATGGGCGGCGCCTCGCGCACGGTCACCACGTCCCCCACTTCACACTCATTTTGCGCATCGTGAGCATGGACCTTGCTCGACCGACGAACGATCTTGCCGTAGAGCGGGTGCTGAACCCGACGCTCCACTAGGACCACGATGGTCTTATCCATCTTGTTGCTCACCACCGTCCCGTTCAGGGTGCGCGGATTGCTCTGCTTTTCGGTCATCATTTCCGTCTCACTCACGACTGCACCGCCTGCTTCTCACGGAGCACGGTGCGGACCCGGGCGATTTCCCGCCGCGTCTGGCCCAGAAGATGGGACTGGCCAAGCTGGCCACTGCCCTTCTGCATCCGAAGGTTGAACTGATCCCGGAGAAGCTTCAGAAGCGACTCCTTTAGCTCAGCCTCGGACCTATCCCGCAGTTCGCTTGCCTTCATCACATCACCGTCCGCTTCACGAAGGTGGTCTCGAAGGGCAGCTTCGCCGCTGCCAGCCGGAACGCGTCACGCGCCACGTCTTCCGACACCCCTTCCATTTCATAAAGAACCCGACCAGGCTGGATTTGGCAGACCCAATACTCGACGCTGCCCTTACCCTTACCCTGACGTACTTCCAGGGGCTTCTGGGTGATCGGCTTGTCCGGAAACACCCGAATCCAGATCTTTCCACCCCGGCGGACGCGACGGGTCATGGCCCGACGCCCTGCCTCAATCTGCCGGGCGGTCATCCGACCGCGACCCACAGCCTTAAGAGCAAACTCACCGAAGCTCACGCTGCTGCCGCGCTCGGCGAGACCGCGGTTGCGGCCCTTCTGCTGCTTTCTAAACTTTGTACGCTTGGGCTGAAGCATGTTTCTCTATCCCGTAGCTACGTCGCGCGCCTTAATTGGCGGCAGCTTGCGCGGACTCTTCCCGCGACCCAATGATTTCACCCTTGAAGATCCACACCTTCACGCCAATCACGCCGTAGGTCGTGTTGGCCTCGGCCGTGGCGTAATCGATGTCGGCGCGCAGGGTATGAAGCGGCACTCGACCTTCCCGGTAGGTCTCGGACCGGGCAATGTCCGCGCCGCCAAGGCGACCGGCCACGCGAATCCGCATGCCCTGGGCCCCGAGGCGCATGGCGTTCTGGAGCACCCGGCGCATGGCGCGACGGAACTGAACCCGACGCTCGAGCTGCTGCGCCACGTTTTGCGCTGCCAGGTATGCATCAAGCTCGGGCTTGCGAATCTCTTCGATGTTGATGTGCACCGGCACACCCATCAGTCGAGACACGTCGCCGCGGAGACGCTCGACGTCTTCGCCCTTCTTACCAATCACAATGCCGGGACGGGCGGTGTGAATGGTGACGCGGGCGGTTTCCGCCGGACGCTCGATGTGAATCTTGCTCACGGACGCGCTCGCCAGCCGCTCCCGCAGGAAGTCACGCACCTCAAGATCATTGTGCAGCTTATCCGCGTAGCTCCGGCTGTCCGCGTACCACACCGAGTTGTGGTCGCGAACGATGCCAAGCCTAAAGCCGACGGGGTTTACTTTCTGACCCATGTGGTCCTTCTCCCAGCTATCGCTTTGAGGACGACGTCTTAGTCGTCCGATACCGCCACGGTAATGTGGCAGGTGCGCTTAAAGATGCGATCGGCCCGGCCCTTGGCCCGCGGCTTGATCCGCTTGAGGGTCATCCCCTCGTTCACAAAAATCTTCGCCACCCGAAGCTCGTCGACGTCTGCGCCGTCGTTGTGCTCGGCGTTCGCGATTGCCGACTCGAGCGCCTTACGAACGGGGGTCGACGCGGCTTTGGTGCTGAAATTCAAGACATCGAGGGCCTGAGCTACCCCAAGGCCACGAATCTGATCCGCGACCAGGCGCACCTTCTGCGCCGACATCCGAATACGCTTTGCTGTTGCAGAGACTTCCATCGTCTTTTCCTCGACCAGCCCGTTAACGGCGCGACTTTTTGTCGGCGACGTGGCCCCGGAAGGTCCGCGTCAGGGCGAATTCTCCGAGCTTGTGACCGACCATCTCTTCATTGATGAGCACGGGCACATGCTGCTTACCGTTATGCACTGCAATCGTCAGCCCGACCATTTCAGGCAGCACCATGGAGCGCCGCGACCAGGTCTTAATCGGCCGCTTATCATTGCTTTCGACTGCCTTCTCCACCTTCTTTACAAGGTGCAGATCGACAAAGGGTCCTTTGTGGAGTGAACGAGGCACGCTGTTCTCCTATCGCTCAGGCGCTACTTGCGCGCGCGCCGGCGGCGCACAATCATTTTGTCGGTGCGCTTGTTGCTGCGCGTCTTATGACCCTTGGTCGGCGTACCCCAGGGCGAAACCGGGTGACGACCACCGGAGGTCCGGCCCTCACCACCGCCGTGCGGGTGGTCCACCGGGTTCATGGCTACCCCACGAACCGTCGGGCGAACGCCACGCCAGCGCATGGCCCCAGCCTTGCCGTAGGAACGCAGGCTGTGCTCCGAGTTGCCCACCTCACCGATGGTGGCCCGGCACTCCACGAGCACCCGGCGCATCTCGCCGCTGCGCAGGCGGAGCGTGGCATAGCTGCCTTCCCGCGCCACCAGCTGCACGCCCGCACCCGCGCTACGCGCAATCTGCCCACCTTTACCGGGCTTGAGCTCGATGTTGTGCACCATGGTCCCTACGGGGACATTGCGCAGCGGCATAGCGTTGCCAGGCTTAATCGGTGCATCCGTGCCCGACTGGATCGGGGCACCGGCGCTCACGCCCCGAGGCGCAAGAATGTAGCGACGCTCGCCATCGGCATACTTAATGAGCGCGATGTGTGCGCTGCGGTTCGGATCGTACTCGAGGCGTTCTACCACGCCCGGCACCCCATCCTTGTTCCGCTTAAAGTCGATGATCCGGTAGTGGTGCTTGTGACCGCCGCCCCGATGGCGCGTGGACACGCGGCCTGCATTATTGCGGCCACCGGTGCTCGACTGCTTCTCTAGCAGCGGCTTATGGGGAGCCCCCTTGTGGAGCTCCGGCGTCACGACCTTAACGACGAAGCGTCGGCCAGGTGACGTGGGTTTCGCTTTGATAACGGCCATCAGATTTCCCCGTTACTCAACCGGCGCAAAGTCAATGGACTGGCCATCGGCGACGCGCACGTAGGCCTTTTTCCAGTCCTTGCGACGCGACATTCCGCGAGCAGTGCGCTTGCTTTTGCCTTTCACATTAACGGTCCGCACATCGACGACGCTGACTTCAAAGAGCATCTCTACGGCGGCGCGAATTTCGGGCTTGGACGCGTCCTTGCTGACCTTAAAGGCGTACGCGTTGTCACCCTCCGCAGCGCGGGCAGCCTTCTCCGACACGTGCGGGGACAAAATCACCTGAAGCAGACGCTCTTGGTTCATGCCAGCTGCTCCTCAAACTTCTTCAGCGCCTCAACGGTCATCAGCACCTTCTCGTGCGCGATGAGGCAAACGGGATCGGTCGCCGCAACATCCCGGACGTCCACATCCTTCAGGTTGCGGGACGCGAGGTAGAGGTTGTCGTCCATCCCTTCCGTGACGATAAGCACGTTGGAAACGGAAAGGGCCGCAAGCTGCGCAACCAGCGCCTTGGTCTTCGGCGTTTCCGCTGCAAACTGCTCCACCACCACGAGGCGATCCTGGCGGACCAGCTCAGAAAGAATGGCGCGCATGGCCCCGCGATACATCTTGCGGTTGACCTTCTGGCTGTGGTCCTGCGGCCGCGCTGCGAAGGTCGTGCCGCCCCCACGCCAAATTGGGCTACGAATGGAGCCCGCGCGGGCCCGCCCCGTTCCCTTTTGCCGCCAGGGCTTGCGGCCACCGCCGCGAACCTCAGCCCGAGTCTTCTGTGCCCGGGTGCCCTGCCGCGCCCCTGCGAGGTAAGCCACCACTACTTGGTGCACCAAGGCTTCGTTGAACTCGCGCCCGAAGGTCGCTTCCGAGACCTCGACCGCTTTGTCTGCACCAGCCCCTGGCGCTGCGATGTTCAGATTCATCCGAATTTCCTCTGCTGCCTAGGCCTTTAGGCGCTCTTCCGAGCTTTCACCGCGGGGCGGACGATCACGTCCGAACCCGGCGCACCCGGAATGGCACCCTTCACCAGCAACAAGCCCCGCTCGGCGTCGATGCGAACAAGCTCGAGGCTCTGCACCGTGACCCGCTCGTTGCCAAGCTGACCCGACATTTTCTTACCCTTGAATACCCGTCCCGGCGTTTGGCACTGGCCAATGGAGCCCGGCGCACGGTGGGAGAGCGAGTTACCGTGGGTGGCGTCCTGGGTACGGAAGTTCCAGCGCTTGACCGCACCGGCATAGCCCTTCCCCTTAGACGTGCCCGTTACATCCACCATCTTCACGGACTCAAAAACGCTCACGTCCAGCTCGGCTCCCGGCGCGAGATCTGCGCCTTCGCCGTCCGCCAGACGGAACTCCCACAGGCCGCGGCCCGGTGCGGACCCCGCCTTGGCGAAGTGACCGGCCTGCGCTTTCGTCACGCGGCGAGCGCGGCGCTCGCCGGTGGTGACCTGAACCGCGCGATAGCCATCCTTCTCGGCATCCCGGACCTGGGTGATCCGGTTGGGGCTCACTTCAATCACGGTGACCGGAATGCTAGCCCCATCTTCCGTGAAGATGCGGGTCATGCCGGTTTTCCGCCCTACGACTCCAATGGTCATGGTACTTGCCTC
>Ga0255751_10003960_pt1 | contig 13484 bp, 15 predicted proteins | sample 071ome_20_FD_179951 | JGI IMG/M metagenome (GOLD analysis project Ga0255751, IMG submission 179951) | Coastal salt marsh microbial communities from the Groves Creek Marsh, Skidaway Island, Georgia - 071412BT metaG (version 2) | ecosystem: Environmental > Aquatic > Marine > Intertidal zone >...
CTCTAAATAATAGTGGTTGCCTTCGGGGACCACACAATCTATTCTCGCTTTTTAAGGAGACAGTAAATGAAACTCACGAAGTTTTCGTCCAAAGATATGGACCAGATTTTTGATGCTGTGAATAAGTACAGCGTTGGTCTGGATGATGTTTTTTACAGGCTGCATTCGTATGGTGCGAATCATCCTGGAGGTCAGTATCCTCCCTATAACATTGTGAAGGAATCCAATGTTAAGTGGAGGATCGAACTAGCACTGGCTGGTTGGGCAAGAGAGGACATTGAGGTAAGCACAGAATCCAATGTTCTCTTGATCACCAGCAAGGCAGCGGCAAGTCCTGTTGAAGGTGAATACATACACCGTGGGGTCGCCAATAGGACTTTCGCTAGAGGTTTCAATCTCTCTGATGATGTTGAGGTTTCTGACGTAACCTTCAACAATGGTCTTTTATCTGTTACACTGAACAAGATTATCCCCGATCATCAGAAGAAACGAGTTTATGAAATCGGCACTTAAAAAGATTATCCTATCTCCAGTCACTCACTTCAACTTGATCACTGTGGGGTTCCTTATTCTTATACAAGGTATCCACCTTCATGCACATCATCATATGGATGTAGACGTTGACAGTTATGTCATATCATTTTGTAGAAAGAACCTGGACACCTGTAAAAGGATAGTCAACCGAGACTGATATATAGTATGCAACTGAAGAGACCACCCTCCTGGGGGTCTCTTTTTGTTTGGAGAAACCTATGAACATGTATGTGAATCTGTGTCCTCCGTACACAGAAAAGAGTGAAACACTGACTATTGACGTACCACCTGAACAGATGGATCAGTTTATGGAGTACGTCCACATTCTTGCGGACGAGAAGAACATTTCTGCTCGCCGTGCATTTACCGACATGGTAAAGTATACTTATGAACAACTAATGGGCAAAGATTATGACCGTAAAAATCGTAAGACTAATCAACGGCGAGGACGTAATCGCTGACATCAAGGAAATCCGTAAGGATGAAGAGACCCCTGGTGCAGTTGCCTATGTCTTCGACAAACCTTACACTGTTCAGATCATTGAGAACACCACAGAGATGTTGTTTGAGGCACCAGCCGCTGATACTCAACCCAAGAAGATCAACGACTTAGACCTCAAGTTCTATCCCTATGTCCCCTTATCGGTAAGGGACAGTGTGGTTTGTTCTGTTCCTAATGTGGTCTTGATTTATGATCCACACCCCAAGGTGATGGACAAATACCGTGAACTTATCGTCGCAATGGAGAACGACAATGCAAGAAACTTTGAAGTTGATTATTCTCACCAACCACCTGTACCTAGTGGGGAAGTTGACGGAGCTGGAGGAGGAGCCGTCGATCCTGATTGAAGATGTGTATCAGGTGGGTGCTGATGGATCCTTACAACTCTACCCAATGCACACCGATCAGCGGTATCTGTTCTTGACAAGCGACCATATTTTCTCTATAGTGGATCCGTCCACTGCTGTGGTCAAACAATACCAATCGATCGGGAAGTCAACTACTGAATGAAGTTCTATACAAACGTTTTGCTGCTAGGTGATAACATCCTCTACCGTGGGTATGAGGGTAAGGAACCTGTGCAATATCGTGAGCGGATTCGTCCTACGCTATTTCTGGTGCCATCTGATCAACGCAAGGAATCGAAGTTCCGCACACTAGATGGGCGTTATGCCCATCCAAAACGTTTCGACGGTGCCCGTGAGGCACGCGAGTTCATCGATCAGTACACCCACGTTGACGGTATTGAGGTACATGGGTACGAGCGATTCGTTTATCAATGGATCGCTGAGAACAATCCTGGTGAGATTGAGTTCGACATGTCTGCAATGAAGATCTACACGATCGACATTGAGGTTGCATGTGAGAACGGTTTCCCTGACGTGCAAGCATGTCAAGAGGAGATGTTGTGCATCACTATGAAGGATGTTACAACGAAGGAAACAATCACCTGGGGTACCAGGGAGTTCGCACCCAAGGATACCGAATACCGCGTCTTCTGGACCGAGCAGGAAATGCTCGCTGACTTCCACAAGTGGTGGACAAACAATACGCCTGACGTGATCACGGGATGGAACTGCAACCTGTACGACATCCCATACATCTGCAGGCGTATCGAACGTATCCTTGGTGAGAAGTGGATGAAATCCCTCTCACCTTGGAACAAAGTCGATATGCGTGAACTGGTTATCAAGGGTCGCACCAACCTCGCTTACGAGGTGGCAGGTGTTACGATCCTTGACTATTTGGATTTATACCAAAAGTTCACCTATACTAACCAGGAATCCTACCGCCTGGACCATATCGCTTATGTTGAGTTGGGTCAAAACAAGCTCGATCACAGTCAGTTTGAGAACTTCAAGGACTTCTATACTTCTGACTGGCAAAGGTTCGTGGAATACAACATCCAAGACGTTAACCTTGTTGATCGTCTTGAAGACAAGATGCGCTTACTGGAGTTGGCGCTGACCCTGGCATATGACGCGAAGGTGAATCTCAGTGATGTGTATTCCCAGGTACGCATGTGGGACACACTGATTTACAATGATCTAACTAAGAGGAACATTGTTGTACCCCCTAAAACTACGTCACAGAAAGATGAAAAGTATGCTGGTGCGTACGTCAAAGAACCTATCCCAGGTGTTTATGACTGGGTGGTCTCTTTTGACCTCAACTCCCTATACCCTCACCTCATTATGCAGTACAACATCTCGCCAGAGACGTTGGTGGATGAGAGGTTCCCAGGAGTCACCGTTGACAAACTCCTCAACAAAGAGGTAACTGCTAACGGTGACTACTGCTTGTGTGCAAATGGTGCCCAGTATCGCAAAGATATCCATGGGTTCCTGCCAGAAATCATGCAACGCATTTACGATGAACGGAAGATTTACAAGAAACGAATGCTGGTCTCGAAGCAGAATCTTGAGAATGCCAAGACACCTGCAGAGACCTTGGCACTTCAAAAGGATGTGTCCAGATTCAACAACATCCAAATGGCAAGAAAGATCCAACTCAACTCTGCCTATGGTGCCATCGGCAACCAATACTTCAGGTATTACAACCTGGCAAATGCTGAGGCGATTACTCTCTCGGGTCAAGTCTCGATTCGTTGGATAGAAAATAAGATGAATGAGTACCTAAATAGGGTGCTCAAGACTGAAGGCGTTGACTATGTTATCGCGTCTGATACCGATTCTATCTATCTACATCTTGGTCCACTTGTTGCTAATATATTTGGCGAACGAGTACATAATAAAGGGCAGATCGTTGACTTTATCGATAAAGCTTGCGAAGGCAAGATTGAAGAGTATATCGAAACGTCGTATCAAGAGTTGGCGAAGCGGGTTAACGCATATGATCAGAAGATGCAGATGAAGCGTGAGACTATCGCTGACAAAGGTATCTGGACTGCCAAGAAGCGATACATTCTCAACGCATGGGACATTGAAGGTGTCCGATACGAACAACCCAAACTCAAGATCATGGGTATCGAAGCAGTTAAGTCTTCGACCCCTGGACCTTGCCGTGTCAAGATTAAGGACGCCCTCAAGATTATGATGAGTGGCAGTGAAGATGAACTGCAGTCATTCGTATCAACCTTCCGTAGTGAGTTTGAACGTATGCCTGTGGAAGAGATTGCATTCCCTCGTGGATGTAATAACATTGCAAAGAACAGTTCACCTCATTCCATCTATGGCAAGTCCTGTCCCATCCACGTACGTGGTGCTCTGCTCTACAACCACTACGTCAAGAAGCACAAACTGACACACAAGTATCCCCTGATTCAGGAAGGGGAGAAGGTCAAGTTTATCTTCCTCAAGAAACCAAACAAGATCAATGAGAACGTTATCTCATTCTTCCAGACCTTGCCGAAGGAGTTTGGACTTGACAAACAGATCGACTATGACCTACAGTTTGAGAAGAGTTTTCTCGACCCACTCAAGGTGATCCTTGACACTATGGGGTGGCATCCTGAACCCCAAGCAACCCTCGACTTTCTATTTGGAGAATAAATACCCATGTCATTTCTGACTGATGTAGTCAAAGACCTAGAAAATGAGTACGCTTCAGTTGTTGCTGATGGCGTTGCTGCAGGTGATGTCAATAACTTTGTTGACACTGGCAGTTATATGTTCAACGCCCTACTTAGTGGTTCGATTTATGGAGGCTTGCCTTCCAATAAGATTACTGCCTTGGCAGGAGAATCGAGCACGGGGAAGACTTTTTTTGCTCTTAGCATCGTTCGTCATTTCCTTGAAACTGATCCTGATGCAGGAGTCATTTATTTTGAGTCTGAGTCCGCCATTTCTAAGTCGATGATTGAAGAGAGGAACATTGATTCCAAACGGATGATCATCGTTCCCGTAACCACTGTTCAAGAGTTCCGTACTCAGTCTCTGAAAGTGGTTGACAAATATCTACAGCAGAAGGCAGAGGATCGTAAACCTCTCATGTTTGTGCTGGACTCTCTTGGTATGCTCTCCACTACCAAGGAGGTTGAGGATGCTGAGGCAGGTAAAGAAACCCGTGACATGACTCGTGCACAGGTTACTAAGTCCATTTTCCGTGTGCTGACTCTTAAGTTGGGCAAAGCAAACATCCCAATGCTGGTTACCAACCATACATATGATGTGGTGGGCGCATATGTCCCTACCAAAGAGATGGGTGGTGGCAGTGGTCTGAAGTATGCTGCTTCTACTATTATCTTCCTCTCTAAGTCTAAGGAGAAAGACGGCAAAGAAGTTGTTGGTAATATCATTAAGTGCCGAGCACAAAAGTCACGTCTAACCAAGGAGAACTCGCTTGTTGAAACACGTCTTTTCTATGACGAACGCGGACTTGACAAGTATTATGGACTACTGGAACTGGGTGAGAAGTACGGAGTCTTCGAGCGGCGGGGTAATCGGGTGGTTGTTGGGGAATCTTCCGTTTATCCTTCTGTTATACTGGCTGATCCCGAAAAATACTTCACCCCCGAAGTGATGCAAGCACTCGATGAGTGTGCAGCAAAGGAGTATGGGTATGGATCTTAAGGATTACATCCGAGTATACGATGATGCTCTCGACAAAAACATCTGTCGGAACATCATTCGTATCTACAAAGAACGTGAAGACCTGGCAGAGTATTGGGATCATGAGGGACGACCTTCCTTTAGCATGGTGAACATCACCAAAGAGGCAGAGGAAGCACAGGATCATGAGTGGATGAAGATTCACAATGAGTTGATCGTTGCAATCCGAACGGTCTCTGAACAGTACATGAATGATCTAAACTGTAGATACCATTGGCCACCTGCAAACACTCTGGAGCAGATTCGTCTCAAGCACTACGAGGCGAATAACCACGACAGGTTTGACTATCATGTAGATGTTGGTGACCATGACTCCGCTCGGCGCTTTCTTGTGCTATTCTTCTATCTGAACGACGTTGAGGAAGGAGGAGAAACACACTTCCCAGACCTGGACTATAAGGTCAAACCCAAGGAAGGGTCCGCATTGCTTTTCCCTCCCACTTGGATGTATCCCCATGCAGGTCTCAAACCTGTGAGCAATGACAAGTACATTATTGGAACTTATCTGCACTACAAGTAATGAAGATTGAGACCATTATTCTGAGTAAACTCATCCTTGATGATGTGTACTGCCGAAAGGTGCTGCCGTTCATCAAGGATGAATATTTTGAGGAGCACACACTCCGAGTCGTCTTCGACGAGATCAGAAACTACATTGATAAATACTCTGGTCTGCCCGAACCCTCCGCCATTCAGATTGAAGTGGAGGATAGGAAAGATGTTTCTGAGCAATCATTCCAAGAGATCTGTGAGTTCTTAAATGACCTTGATACGGATCAATACAATGCTGATTGGTTGTTGGATACCACTGAAAAGTGGTGTAAGGAACGTGCCATTTACCTGGCACTAATGGAGTCCATCAAGATTGCTGATGGACAAGACAAGACACGCACCAAGGATGCTATCCCATCGATCATGTCGGATGCCCTTGGTGTTTGTTTTGATGAGCATGTTGGACACGATTACTTACTAGACGCAGAAGCCCGCTATGACTATTACCACCGCAAGGAAGAAAAGATCCCATTCGACCTTGAGTTTTTCAACAAGATTACAAAAGGTGGTCTCCCTAACAAGACTCTCAACATCGCTCTTGCTGGCACGGGCGTCGGCAAGTCTCTATTCATGTGCCACATGGCTAGTGCCTGCCTCTTGCAGGGGTTCAACGTACTCTACATTACACTTGAAATGGCAGAGGAGAAGATTGCTGAACGAGTTGACGCAAACCTCCTCGACGTTAACATCCAAACCCTGAGCGATCCACTGTTCACTAAGCAGAGATACCAGACTAAGATTGACGCACTGCATAAGAAGACCCAGGGTAAACTTGTGATCAAGGAATACCCCACTGCTTCTGCTCACGTCAACCATTTCAAGGCATTGCTTAATGAACTAAGTCTTAAGAAAGGTTTCAAACCCCACATTATCTTTATAGATTATCTTAATATTTGTGCATCCTCTAGGTACAAGGGGACTATCGTTAACTCGTACACCTATGTTAAGTCAATCGCTGAAGAACTCCGTGGTCTTGCTGGTGAGTTCAACGTGCCTATCGTTAGTGCTACTCAAACTACACGATCTGGTTACGGCAACTCCGATGTTGAACTGACAGACACCAGTGAATCCTTCGGTCTTCCTGCTACTGCCGACTTGATGGTTGCTCTCATTTCTACTGAAGAGATGGAGAACTTGGGTCAGATTATGGTCAAGCAGTTGAAGAATAGATATAACGATCCAACAGTAAACAAACGCTTTGTCCTGGGTATTGACAGAGCGAAGATGAGGTTGTATGATTGTGAGCAATCTCAGCAAAACTTGGTCGATTCAGGTCAAGATGAGATTGTAGAACTGCCCACTCGTAACAAAACATTCGCTGAACTAAAAGTATGAGCAACAACTTTATTAACGAAGATGGAATGGACTCTGCATCTGGTGCCGCCAAGGCAGCAGAAGAGTTGAACTCCAAAGCAAAGGATCGGGTGGAAGATCTGCAAGATACTGCTGAGAGTATTGCTGAAAATGCCTGGAAATCTGCTGAGGATGTTGCTAATGATCCCAAGGTCAATGCGTTTCAAACGAAACAAAAGATCAAAGAGCGTACTGCTGCCGCTCGTAGTAAAGAGGGGGGTGCGTCAACGGAAAAGATCGAGATGGACCTCGACAAGTACATCGCGTTCGTTGACCAGACCACATCCCGCGCTTCGCAAACTACGGCAGACTATAAAGAACGTCTGGCGGAGTTGGTCGCTGCTGGTTGTAACGTTGCCCGACTTGATACGGCTGCAAGTGGTCTTGTTGCTGAATCTGGTGAGTTCATGGAGATCGTCAAGAAGATCAAGTTCCAAGGCAAACCGTGGGACGATGCAAACAAAGAACACCTGAAGAAAGAACTGGGTGATATCATGTGGTATGTTGCTCAGGCATGTCTTGCTCTCGACGTGCGTCTGGATGAGGTGATCTACATGAATACCCTCAAACTTGCTGCTCGCTATCCGACTGGTGAGTTCACTGTTGAGCACTCTGAGCACCGTAAGCAAGGAGACATCTGATGGAATCTGCAGTACACGCTTGGAACACCATGACCTATGCTGAGGGAGCATTGTTCTCCCTCTGGGTCATCGGTATGTATTACATCAAACTTAGAATGGATAGGAGATTTGGACGATGATTGACCTTCAACTTTCACCAGAGATGGCAGTGTCCGTTATGCAGGCACTGATCCAAGAAGAAAAAGGTTTCACTCATGATGAGACCTGCTGCCCTCTTCGGATCGTAGCAATCCGTGGAGTGATCGAAGACCTTGACCTTAAACTGGACGCTTATTATGACTCGTTGGACACAGGAAGCACTAACTGAGTTGGTTGCTGAACTTGGGTGGGATGTGAGGAGAGATGATATCCACCTTGAGGTCGGGGGTACCTCGGTCTATGGTATTGAAGGTGATGGCAGCAAGTGGGCACCTACTAAGGGCACCCGCAAGTACAATAAAGATGCCTTCATTGTGATCAAGAATCGATCACGCGACCCATTTGTCCCTTCGCAAGCACCCTGATTATGTCAAATATGTTTTATACGGATACCAAGTTTCAATCACATCCAGATAATCCTTCTGAATGGGGTGATTTTAGTCAAGACCAGTGGTCTTGGTTTGTGGAAGAGTATGCCCGCATGATGGTTGACAATATGTCAGAATCTTATGCCCGCAACACGCTTGTTCGCCACCTCATAACAGATATCGATCAACAGAAAGAGACTCAATCGGAGTTGTTTGCAGAGATCATTCGAGTCTTTGGAAAGGGACGTTTGGAACAAGTGCTGAATCAAATGCCCACCACTCGTCGGGAACTGGATGAGTGGTATCCTGAAGTTTCCATGGAACTTATGGAAAGTGGTAATCTCTGGGAGCATTACCGCAAGAGTCGATTCACCCCTGAATAATAAATAAGAGGGTAGCACCCTCTTTTTTTATGGCAGGAAGAAAACTAGAAGAAGTATGGGACAGATACGTTTCTGTTTTTCGAGCTGGTGTGGAGACTGAGGTCAAGATAAACACCCCTCTGTGGGCTGACAATAGAGGGAGTAGAAAGATAAAAACTATTCCTAAAAATTCAGTTGTCCATATCAAACCAGTAGATGCACCCACTCCAGTGACATTCCTGGAGGTTGTTTGGTGTGAAACATCTTGTGGAGATCCTCATGAAGGATGGGTGCGTGTCACAGCACTGAAGAAACCACAGACTCGTGCTGGTGGACAGACATTCGATATGAAACCTCAGAAATTTCTTGGGTTTCCATTGGATAGATGGATACCATACCCTGCATATCTGGAAGCTCTTAAGACAGCAATCGAAGTTAGGGTTGAGTTGCCAACGGTGGTCAAGACTTTCTTAGTTGAGTTGGTTGAGTATTGCGATTCACATTCTGCTGGTGATAGGGCGGACTTGGTAACTGCATACAGAAACCTCACCGACTCTGCTTATGACGCAGTGATTAAGGATATTCAGAAAGATTTTAGTGAGATGATGGCACCTATTTGTGTGCTTGAGCGTGGTGCGAGTCAGTTGCAACGACTTGGATTCACTGATCTAAACAAGGGTAATGCTAGTGTCTTCATTCCCCAGGCAGGTAATGAGCCACTGATTGACTTCAAGCTGAAAGATGGTGCTAATAGAGAGTATCCTTTCTCGGTTAAGGTGCTGTCCAATACAACCAACGTGATCAAACCTCAAGACCTCGTTAACTTTATGGACGCCAATGTGAGGGATCCCTTCATGGTGGAATACGAAAAGAAAATTGAAGCCAAGGTTTTGAGGACACTGGGCAATAAACCTGATAGTGTGGCAGAGTCCACCTACAAGGCAATTCGACTACTGGCACAGCAGTCCAACCTCACCAGCAGGTTTCCTGATAATATACTTCAAGCGATACCAGCAGACCCATCACCCACCACTATGACAGAGGCACACATGGAGCAATACTCTTCTGTGTGGTCAGACATGGCAGCGACCTACTACCCACAATTCAACCAGCAGAGTCAGTTTACTGATGCTCGCCTGGGTGGGTCAGGAAAGAGAAACGCAAAATACAATCAGGTCTCGCTGATTATGCAACTCGCCATCCAGAAGTTTTCCGACGATGGGATCCTTCAATACAGGGAGATCGTAGTAGATTACCTTATGAATAAGGTTACCTACTACAAATTCAAACTGGGTGGAAATGGTATGCCAGAATTCAAGATGGAGAATAAGGCATACAATCAACTTAGAAGCACAGACAGATTCAAACTGAGAGCAAAGTCTTACAAATCATCACCAGTAAACGATCGAGTAGGAATCCAACCGTAATGGCAAAGAATACACACCTTGAGCACCTTGAAGATGACATCATCAACAATGGATCTGCTGGTGCTACGAATGCAATTCGATTTCTGAAGTCACTTCGTGACATGCTGACCACGGGTAAGGGTGGTAGTAACGTTAAGGTGACGACGAAATGGGATGGTGCTCCTGCTATTATCTGCGGCACCGACCCTGAGTTGGATCTATTCTTTGTAGGCACTAAGTCAGTGTTTGCTAAGAATGACCCTAAGGTTTGCTATAGCAATGCTGACATCGACACCTTCTATGGTAACCATCCCATCCGAGACAAACTGAAGATGTGTTTGAAGATGCTTAGCACTCTTCCTATTGATGGTGTGTTGCAGGGTGACTTGCTATTCACAGAGACACCTCCCCTGACCACGATGGGTGGCAAGCGATGCTACAAATTCAAACCTAACACCATCACATACTGTGTAGAGGCAGCAACTAAGATGGGTGAGCGTGTTGGTAGTGCTGACCTGGGAATTGTTTTCCACACCTACTACCGAGGTAGCAGCATTGAGAGTATGTCTGCTGGGTTTGGTGTTGACGTGAGCAAACTGCAGGGCAATAAGAAGATCGCAGTCTTCTCTTCCACCTTCCAGAATGTCAACGGCAAAGCAAACCTGACATCTACTGAGTTGAATAAGATCAACAACACAATCAACACAGCAGAGAGCAACCTCAACAGGGGTAAAGCATTCCTGGATAAGGTTTCTAACGAGAAGGGCACTGTCTCTACCCCTGCACTATTCAAGATCTACTTCAACCAAGTTGTTAAGTCGGGTAAACTCCCCAGTAGCAGCAGAGCGATGGGTCAGGACTTCACAAACTTTGTAACCCAGCGATATAACGCTGAGATTGCTAAGAAGAAAACTCCTAAAGCACAGAAAGACTGGACTGATAAGAAGGATGAATGCATCAAATACCTAAATACTAATGCAACTGTAATGTATTCCGCACTCAGCGGATTTATGAATTTGATTCAGGCAAAGATTCAGATCATAAATAAGTTGAATAAAATTGAGGGTGTCGGGACATTCTTGGAAGACGAGAATGGATACAAGGTTACGAGTCCAGAAGGATTTGTGGCTATTCAAGACGGTGCAGCACTCAAACTTGTTGATAGACTAGAGTTTTCACGAGCAAACTTCACAGTAGCGAAAGACTGGGGCAAATGAGATTTATTGAATTCATCAGGGAAGCAGCACAATCTGCAACCAAAAAACCATCCACTTCTTCCAAGGGAAAGAGTGGTGCTAAAAGCAATCAACCTGTAGATCCTCATATCGCTATTACATTTGGTAGGTTTAATCCTCCCCATGCTGGTCATGGCAAGTTACTGGACGCTGTTAAAGCTCATGCTGGCGACTCAGGTAACTACAGAATCTATCCCAGCAGAAGCCAAGACCACAAAAAGAATCCCCTGACTGCTGATCAGAAGGTGGGGCACATGAGGAAACTCTTCCCCCAGCATGACAAAGCAATTCAAAACTCTGAGGCACACCGTAATATCTTTGATGTGCTTCGTGACCTTCATGACGAAGGACATCAACATGTCACAATGGTTGTGGGTGATGATAGAGTGAAAGAGTTTGAGAAACTCACTCAAAAATATAATGGTGTCCACTATGACTTCAAGTCGATTAACATTAAGTCTGCAGGTGCTCGCGCTGATGATAGCGATGACCCTATTGAGAATCTCTCTGCCAGTAAAATGCGAGCCCACGCACAAGCAGGGGACCACGACTCCTTCCACGCAGGAATGCCCAAAGGGATGAGCAGGAAGCACAGTGCTGCACTGATGCAGGACGTGTTAACAGGCATGACTCCTCCCCCAAAACCCGACAAGAAGGGTAAGAAGAAGGAGTCTGTCCATGAATCTGTCTGGGAGTATGCTCCTAAACTAGACTTTGCTGCCTTCCGTGATCACTACATGCTTGACCACATCTTTAAGGTTGGTGCTATAGTAGAGCATGACAACACAGGTCTTCGTGGTCCTGTTGTTTATCGTGGTCCTAACTACATTATCTTTAAGGAAGAGCAGTATGGTGATGAGTTTCGTGCATGGTTGAAGGATGTAACAGAAACCAACGACCAGTCCAATCATTCTGCCGATGATGGTAGTGGTAATGAGTGGAAAGTTGGCACTGATAAATATAGAATTGCGGTGCAAGATATGACTCCTGGTCAATCGACCAAGAAGTTTTCTGAGTTCCGTAAGAATCAAAAATCCATCAAGTAATAAATAGTTAAACTATCCCAGTAGTAACGATGACGTTAGAAATTAAGGTTGCCGCCTCGCTCATGAAGTATAACTTCTATGAGCAAAGTAGAATCCTAGATGCTATAGAACATGGTCTGGAGGATCAACTGCCCAGCAAGCACCTGAGAGAAGGCGCTGCTAAGGTAATTGAAGTCTTCGACAATCATGATCCCATCGTTGAGGGGTATGCAGGTTTCCCTGTTGAGCGAGATATGATTGCCCAGAAGAAGGCAGCTGCTCGTGACGACAGAAATATCGGCAGAGTAGTTAAGACTGGTAGTGGCACCTTCCTGATTACTGGGAGAAAGGCAGATGGTCGCTACCAGATCGTTTCTAAGGATGGCGCTAAGAGTGCCAAGGCACCTGAGGACATCGGTCTCAACCTCCAACGTGAGGATGTGGTTGGCATCGACATCGAAGATCTCCATCAGATGATGATTGAGAAGAAGATGGATGGTGTTGATGACAACGGTTTCACAAAATGCTGGAAGGGTTATGTGAAGCGTGGCACCAAGATGAAGGGTGGCAAAGAAGTCAACAACTGTGTCAAGGAAGACTCCATTGAGGAAGTCTACAAGGGCAAGCATGGTCAGTCTGACAAAGAGTATGCTGACTCCCGCTCCCAGGGTGGTAAGATGGTGTCTGGTGACTCCAAGCAATCGGGTGCTGAATACACCCATGGTCGTAGAGTCAAGGCAGCAAACCCTGGTATGCAACCTGATGTGGGTGGTAAGACCAAGCCCAAGTCGCAAGGTAAGATGGATCGTGGCACCCGTGCCGATCTTGACTACCGCAAAGCAAACCTCAAAAAGAAAGCTAACGAAGAGTTTGATGTCTGGTTTGAAGAGGTCCTGAGTGACCCTGACTTTGACACTCTTTCGTTTGAAGAATTGCATGACCTGTGTGTCGAAGCACTCCTTGAGTTGGATGGAGAAGTGCTGACCGAGGCACTGGAAATGATCGATGGCACGGACCTTCTGGTTGAGCGTGTGGATCCTAAGGAGACCCAGCGCCGCAGAGACCAGGCCAAAGATCGCCTTGCTACTGGCGCCGCTATGAAGCGTGCTGCCGATAAGTCTGCTTCGGGTGGATCTTCCCCCTCCCGTAGCGAGCGCCTGAAGGGTGCCCTCAAGACCGCTGCATCTGCAGTCCGTAAGGGTATCGTTGGTGCTGCTAAACTTGCTGGCAAGGCAGCAGGTCATGCTAAGAATCTTGCAAAGGACAGCGCCTCTGCTGCCAAAGATGGTTACAAGTCC
>Ga0255751_10003963_pt1 | contig 13480 bp, 14 predicted proteins | sample 071ome_20_FD_179951 | JGI IMG/M metagenome (GOLD analysis project Ga0255751, IMG submission 179951) | Coastal salt marsh microbial communities from the Groves Creek Marsh, Skidaway Island, Georgia - 071412BT metaG (version 2) | ecosystem: Environmental > Aquatic > Marine > Intertidal zone >...
ACTCTTACGCTATTTCGGATCGCTCTGGTCAGCGCTATCGCTATCAGGACATGCGAAAAGAGTGGAATGGCCTGCTGGTGGGCAAGGATGAGTACGAGCCCAAGCATCCGCAATTATACCCGTATCCACCCGTTACGGACCCGCAGGCTTTGAAGAACGCTCGGCCTGATCGTGTAGAACCTATGGATGTGCCGGTCGGTGGGGGTGGGTTTCCCGACCGAGGTGTAGATACGCACCTTGTCTCTAGCGTTGGCTTTGTGACTGTGGTGACGACATGACCTATACCTACTCTGAGCTTAAACAAGCTATTCAGGATTACACGGAAAACGACGAAACGACCTTCGTCAACAACCTTGATAACTTCATTCAGAACACCGAGGAGCGGATCCTCAAGGGTGTTCAGCTTACGGTTTTTCGTAAGAACGTATCCGGTAGCGCTACAACGGGTAACCAGTATCTGGCCGCTCCTTCGGACTTTCTTGCGCCGTACTCTATGTCTGTGGTCAACGGGTCAAACAAGGAGTTCCTTCTGTACAAGGATGTAAACTTCTTGCAGTCCTACAACCCCAATTCTGCTTCGACGGGAACGCCTAAGTACTACGGCTATTTCGACGTAGATAACTTTATCTTGGCCCCCACCCCCGATGCGGACTACACCGTAGAGATCCACTATTTGTATCGTCCGGCCAGCCTGACGACGCAGGGCGACTCCGGAACGACGTGGTTGAGCCAAAACGCTCCCGTTACGATGCTATATGGTAGCCTCGTGGAGGCTTATACCTTTATGAAGGGTGAGCCTGACGTGATCCAGAACTACGCCCAGCAGTTCGTTAACAGCTTGGGTCAGTTGAAGAACTACGGCGAGGCCATCGAAGATACCGATGCGTATCGCACAGGTCTGATTGTCCGGGATAAAGTCTGATGTTTAAGTTCGAGGTAAGTGTCCCGGAAGAACCCATCGTAACGGTGAAAACCACGGAAAATCGAGGTTTTTCTCCGGACGAGGTGGCGGAGAGGTGTGTTGAAAAGCTGATCTCTGTTTCAGATACGGCTCACCCGGCTCTACGCGACCAAGCTCGCGCCTTTAAGCGTCACATGGAGAAAGTGGTAGCTTTCTATATGCGAGAAGCTATCAAGAGTGATAGAACTACAATTTGTAACGCTCTGTGTGACGCAGGGCACCCTGAACTTGCGGAAGCTATAAGGAGGCTCTAATGGCAATCACGCAGGCAATGTGCACGTCGTTCAAGAAAGAACTGATGACGGGCACGCATGACTTCACCACCTCAACGGGCAACACCTTCAAGCTGGCTCTGTATACGAGCTCGGCCACGCTGGATGCGACTACCACGGCTTATTCCGCGACCAACGAGGCCAGCGGCACCGGGTATAGCGCGGGCGGCGGTACTCTGACCAACGTCACCCCGACCACCAGCGGTACGACCGCTCTGACCGATTTTGCGGATCTGACCTTCTCGGCGGCCACCATCACGGCTAACGGGGCACTGATCTACAACGATACGGCAGCGGGCGATCCATCTGTTGTGGTTCTGGCGTTTGGCGGCGACAAGAGCTCGTCTGCGGGCGATTTCACCATTCAGTTCCCGACGGCTGATGCGAGTAACGCGATCATTCGCATTGCTTAATTAAGGAACTGGGCCCGTGGCAAATATAACAGGCTGGGGCCGCGGTACGTGGTCAGAGGGCGCGTGGGGAGAGCCGCTTCCGGTTGTCCTGACGGGCCTTTCTGCTACGGGCAGTGTTGGCTCTATTACCGTAGTAGGGGAAGCTAACGCTCCTGTTACGGGCCTTTCTGCTACGGGCAGTGTTGGTTCTGTTGCTGTTACGGGTGTCGCAAATGTAGCGGTTACGGGTCTTTCTGCAACCGGGATCGTGAACTCTGTTGCGGTTGTAAGCGATGCACAGGTTCCGGTCACAGGACTTAGCGCTACTACAGTAATTTATGATGGACCTGCATTTACAGCAGATGGTGCTGCCCAGCTTTCAACAGCCCAAGCTAAGTTTGGTTCTGCTTCACTACTGCTTGATGGCACAGATGACTTTGTAACCTCTGACGAAAACATTGACCTAAGTTCCGGTGATTTCACAGTAGATATGTGGATTCGTCCGACAAGTGTTACAGGCTACAAAGGTTTGTGGCAGTCAGGTACAAGCACTCGACTTGATGTGTATTTGATCGGGGATCAGGTTCAAGGCGTTGTCGGCGGGTCAACGACACTCTTCTTATCTAGTACCAGAATTTCTGCAAATGTCTGGACTATGATCTCTGTTGAAAGAGAAGGGAATGTTCACAGGCTTTACATAAACGGAGTGTTAGAGGCATCAAGTTCTACTGGGAACCGCCCGGATGATGGTGTTTTTGCTGTTGGAAAGAACGGATTTGGTGATTTCAACGGGTATATTGATGAAACACGATTGTCCACTGTTGCTCGTTATGGGGGCACGTCTTTCACTGAACCAACAGCAGCCTTTTCATTAGATACTGACACCACAGTATTACTTCATTTTGATGGGACAAATGGTTCCACTGATATAATCAATGCAGCAAAAGGCGGTGTTACCGTATCGGCTGGCGCTAACGCTCCTGTTACCGGCCTAGAGGCCACGGGCGACGTAGGAACCGTACAAGTCGTCTTTGGTATAACCGTACTACCCACCGGGATCGAGGCCACGGCCTCCGAAGGCGAGGTAACGGTTGAGATCAGCGTTGATGTACCCGTCACGGGCTTTTCCGCAACAACGGGCCTTGGTTCGGTTATTGCAACTGGATCGGCAAACATCGCAGTAAGTGGTTTGTCCGCAACGGGTTCTTCTGGTAAAGTCACGGTGTGGGGAACCATAATTCCTGACCAAAATCCCGATTGGGGGACGATTACACCAAATCAAACACCTAATTGGGTGCAAATAGCGGCATAAGGACAAGGCGATGACTTCATCCTATACTTCTAACTTGGGCATTGAAAAGCCCGCTACCGGAGACCAGTCCGGTACATGGGGTGATACCGTCAATGTCAATATGGACATTGTGGACCGCGCCATTAACGGCGTCGGCGCGATTTCGCTTAGTGGTACAAGCCATACCTTGACGACCACCGACGGCACTTTGTCTGATGGCATGTATAAGGTGCTGGTTTTGGGCGGTTCTCCTTCGGGAACGAACACGATCACCATCGATCCCAATGACCAAGAGAAGGTGTACTTTGTATACAACAACTCTGGTCAAGACGCTGTTTTCTCACAGGGTAGCGGTGGCAACGTCACGGTTGCCAATGGCGACTCTAAACTAATTTACGCCGACGGCGCGGGGGCGGGAGCCGCGGTTTCTGACTTCAGTGCCAATTTGGCCATGAGCTCCGTAAACATTGACGGCGGCACCATTGACGGGACCACCATTGGTGGATCTAGCGCGGGGGCGGGCACTTTTAGTTCTCTGACCGCGACTACCGCGGACATCAACGGCGGCACCATTGATAATTCCACTATCGGTGCGACTACCGCAGCGGAGGGTAACTTTACAAACATTGATTTCACTGGAAATCTTACCCAGAACGGCTCCCCTTTTACGTCGGGTGGTGGTCTTTTCAAAGGGGACAACGGCACCACGGGCGATGCGAGTACTGGACCCGGCGACATTTTCCGTATTAACGAGCAAGAGCTAAACACTGACGTTACCATTACCTCTACCGAAAACGCCTCTGCAACGGGGCCGCTGTCTGTTGCTAGCGGTACGACGTTGACCGTTGATGGCAACCTTTCGATCATCTAGGAGCGATCAATGAGCAGCCTATCCGTAGACGCTGTTACAGCAAAGACATCCAACACCGACCTAACGCTGGCTGGCAATGGTACGGGCAAGGTCAACCTTGAGGCGGGCACGAAACTAAACGGCACTGCGCTTGGCACGGCTGCTACGCTTAACGCGGGCAGCGGGTCTGGCGACCTGCTCCGCACAGACGGCGATGGTTCGTCTCTTACAGGTCTTGCCCTACGCACCTACGGTACACCTGTTACTTTAGAGAGTGTCGCTAGTGTTACATTTAGTGGCATCCCGTCTGGAACTGAGCGGGTTGAAGTTTCGGTCTGGGACATAGATTTTGCGACCAGCGACACGCTTTGCACTCAGTTGGGCGACAGCGGTGGCATAGAGACTTCTGGATATGTCAACCAAGTCTCAAGTTATGCGGAGCAAGATGATTCAGGGACTGACAGGTTCCGGCACAAAACCTCTGGATCAACGACGCAGGGCATGGCGGGTATGATTCAATATACTCGCGTCGAGGGCAACAAGTGGACCTATCAGGCCATTATTACGGGCAACAGGCATGATTTTAGTGCCGGTAGAAAAGAGCTAAGTGGAGAATTAACACAGATCAAGCTATTTGGAACCTTCGGCTACAACATGACGGGCTATGCCCAAATTAGCTACGAGTGAGGATGTAATGGCGAATAAGCTAGAAGTTAATTTGAGGACGGGTCTGGTAACCACCGTTGAAATAACCGGCGATGAACTTGCTGATTTAAACGCTAGACAGGCAGGTGAAACCGACCGCGCTTGGGCCGAGTTGCGCGCCGAGCGAGATCGCCTGCTGGCCGAGACGGATTGGTGGGTACTGCCGGATCGTACAGCTTCAGCCGAGCAGCTTGCTTATCGTCAGGCGCTTCGCGACCTACCCGCAACCACTAGCGATCCGGCTGATCCCGTTTGGCCGACGAAGCCGGAGGCGTAAATCATGTCTACAATTAAAGCTAACGCGGTTACCGCTGCGGATCTGAATACGAGCTTATCTCTAAAAGGTAACGGCACCGGAAAAGTTGCTCTCGGTGACGCCAACTTGATCTTTCCAGATGCAGACGGCAGCGCGTCTCAGTTCTTGCAGACCAACGGCAGTGGCACGCTCTCGTTTGCATCTGTTGCCGACGCTGGTGTCGTGCAAGTCAAAGGGGCGTACAGCGATGCCTACACCACCCATGCGAACACTAACGTGGACAACCCCGTAGACATTCTGAGCGTTTCAATTACGCCGACCAGCGCATCAAACAAGATACTGGTTATGGGCTTATTTACCGGAAACAGCACTAACAGTAGTATTCAATACCTTGGCGTCAAATTGGTGCGTGGGGCAACTGAGATTGGGTCAGGCGATGCCACAACACGCAACGGCACCGAGGGCGAGCTGCACTCTTCGGCTTCCTTGGCTGGCGATTACTCAAAGCCAACGGGCGTTTCTGCGTTGTTCTTAGACAGCCCCGCCACAACCAGCGCCACAACGTACAAGCTACAGGCTTATGCCAACCATTTCGGAGGATCCCTGTCGAACTCTACGCTGGTGCAGAACTCCGGCGGTTACAACTACAACAACAAAGAACAAGGCGTGGGAACTTGTAGTCTTATCGTAATGGAGGTGACGCCGTGAGCAACGCCATAGCAATCACTGAAGCCATCCTCGGCCTCCAGCCAGATGGCGAAGTCTGGCGCTTCAGTGTCACCGGCCAGACCAACGATGAAGCCTCATTTGCAGCCAACGTAACGTGGCAGGGCGGCGCTGCTCTAACGACTTGGAGCGCAGTGTCTGGGGCGCTGTCAGCGGCAACCGACAGTGTAGCAATGACTGCGCTACGGGCCGAGCGTGACCGGCTTCTTGGCGAAACCGACTGGTGGGCCGTCTCTGACCGCACGATGTCTGCCGAGCAGACAGCCTATCGCCAAGCACTGCGCGATTTGCCCGCCAATACACCCGACCCGTCCAACCCGACGTGGCCGACAAAGCCGGGGGATTAAGGAATGTCCACGATTAAAGCTAATACGGTTACCGCGGCAACGACCAACGGTAATGTTACTCTTGTTGGTAACGGCACGGGCAAGATCTCTATTGGCAGCGAGATCACGGGCGCTGCGTATGCGGGTCCGACCACGGACAATGACCTCAGTTTCGATGAGTCTGCGGGCAATAATTTTACCTGCACACCTTCCGGCACCGGCACCCTGACCTTCACTAACCACACCGCCGGGCAGTCTGGCAACATCCTGCTGGTCAACACCGGCGGTCACGCGATCAGCCTTGCGGCGACGACCAAGGGCGATGCCAACCTCGCCACGACGATCAGCACCGCAGGCACATATTGGCTCTCTTACTACGATGATGGAACGAACGCCTACGTCACCACCAGCGCGGCGTTTGCATAGGACAAGTCGATGGCCCTGATCCAAGGCAACACTAAGGTCTCTGCTGGCGGTTACACCATCGACCAGTCGATCCGGTTTAACGACAATGATTCGGCGTATATGAGCCGCACTTCTGGTGCTACTGGTGATCGACAGAAGTGGACTTTCAGCGCGTGGGTGAAGCGCGGCACGTTTTATGGTGGTGGTGGAGCTAATAGCAACCAAAGAATTTTTCACGATAGCGGAAATAACAATTGGATTATGTTCGGCTACAACGGAGTCGAGGATGTTTTCCGCGTTTATCTAGGTGCCGACCTTCGCACAACTGCTTTATTTAGGGATGCTTCGTCTTGGTATCATATGGTTGTCGCAGTTGATACAACTCAGGCTACTTCATCCGAACGCGTTAAAATTTATCAGAACGGCGTTCAAATAACTTCGTTTTCTGCATCTGGTTATCCGTCTCTGAACTACAATACTATTTTCAACAATAGTGGAACAACGTATCAGATTTCGGGACATGCTGTTTCAGAGTATTTCGACGGATACATTTCAGAGTTTCATTGGATCGACGGCCAAGCCCTAGCCCCCACTGACTTCGGTGAAACCAACGACGACGGCGTGTGGGTTCCGAAAGCCTACGAAGGCACCTACGGCACCAACGGCTTCTATATCACAGGCGAGGACAGTGCCGATCTCGGCGCGGATTACTCCGGCAACGGCAATGACTTCACATCGTCAGGGCTGACCTCGGACGATCAGGTTAGCGATAGCCCGACTGATAACTACAGCACAGCTAATCCGCTATCGCAGCTTGGGACATCTACTTGTGCTTCTACTTTTAGCGACGGCAATTTGACTATTGCGTTAGCTACCGGCTCAAACCATTCGGGTTTCCGCAGCACCATTGCCGTCGATGCGTCTGACGATACCTACATGGAAACGACATACAACACCCATACAGGGGCAGGGCTTGAGATAGGAATTGTCTCTCCAAATGTTTGGGCGTCTAATGGTTATGTATCTAGCATAAATTCTTCGTATCCGGGAGATGCTTACGGTTATCGGAATGACGGTCAAAAAATGGCAGATGGTTCTCTTTCTGCATATGGCGATAGCTTTACAGCGGGAGACGTTATCGGTATGCGTCTTAATGCTGGGTCATTGTTTTTTTACAAAAACGGTACAATTCAAAACAGCGGTACTGCACTCAAAACGGGGCTGACAGGAACGTGGAATTTTGGGGCATCTCACCGCAATAACACAGGCGGCACTGAAAATATTACGCTGAATTTTGGTCAGTCTACTTTTGGCAATCTACCAACAGGTTCGGCTGGTTGGTCCACCGCCAACTTGCCCGAACCTGCAATCGCTGACGGCAGCAACAATTTCAACAGCTATACATGGACGGGCAACGGCGGCGGTCAGCGCATCGCCAGTTTCCAGTCGATCACGGAAACGTACACGATAGATAACTCGGCTCGGTTTAACGACAATGATTCGGCGTATCTGAGTAAAACCCTTTCTACGCCTACAAACAATCTTCAATGGACGTGGAGTGCATGGGTAAAGCGTGGAAATTTGGGCAGTAGTTATCTCTTTAATGGGGGAGACGGCTCAAGTAACAATTTTGGTAATCTTCAATTTCTTGCAGGTGATGGTTTACAGTTTTCGCAAATAAACGGTGGTTCATACAATGTCCAATTCCAAACCACTCAGGTTTATAAAGATTCGTCTGCTTGGTATCACATTGTTTTAGTATATGATTCAGCAAATGCTACAGCAGCAGATAGATTAAAAATTTATGTTAATGGGGCTTTACAGGCAGGAACTTATGTTACCGGCCCGTTTGCTCAAAGCACTGCGAGTAAAATAAATTCTGCTATTGCTCATTATGTAGGCAAACTAGATTACTCAGCTTTGTATTATGACGGCTACATGGCCGACGTGCATTTCATTGACGGTCAGGCATTAGCTGCTTCTGATTTCGGCCAATATGACTCCTCGACAAACCGCTGGATTCCGAAGGCTTACTCAGGCGGCTATGGAACCAACGGGTTCTTCCTAGAGTTTGGTGACTCTGCTGCGCTAGGCGACGACACCTCTGGTAATGCCAATGATTTTACCAGCAGTGGTTTGGCGTCTACCGATCAGATGCTCGATACACCCACGAAAAACTATGCCACGCTTGACCCCAATGAGATGAACCCTGCGGCGGGTATTACGTTGAAAGACGGCAACTTAAATGCCGATGCAACAGCTACTGCAACAGACGTTAATTCTACGCTGTATGTAACTAGTGGTAAGTGGTATGTCGAATACACGATAAATGCCGCTGATGGTGCAACAAGCAACCCTTGCGTCGGAATACAGACCCAGAGTTTTGCCACGTCGCCAAAAATTACCATCGACAGGACTGGTTCTATAACAGTAAACGGAACCACAACGTCGCTGTCGGGGTTCAGTTACACAACATCTGATATTGTGATGATTGCATTTGATATGGACGCCGATAAATTTTGGATCGGTAAAAACGGAACGTGGTATAACAGCGGTGATCCCGCGAACGGGACAGGAGAAACAACCGGCTTTAGCCCGGCTGGTCAGGCTATGACGCCGTATATTAGAAGTCGAAATTCTTCTGATGTAACTATTAACTTCGGTCAGTCAGCCTTTAGCTATACCGCCCCAACCGGATTTAACCAACTCAACACAGACAACCTCCCGCTCACTGGTGGCAACACCTCTGCGTTCAGTTGGATCAAGTCGCGCAGCACCACGTACAACCACCAGATTTACGACCGTGTACGCGGCCCGGAAGAGTATCTAAGTTCTAATACAAATTCTCTCCCGACAACCGACACCAACGGTCTTCAGACATTCCTGCTCGACGGCTTCCAGCTAGGCAGCAGCAGCAACGTCAACGCTTCTGGGCAAACCTATGTCGGCTGGAACTGGATGACCGATACTTCTGGGTCAGGCAGCAGCAACACTGATGGGACAATCACTTCCACCGTACTTGCCGATCAGACGGCAGGATTTAGTATTGTCAAATATTCAGGAAACGGAACCAGCGGTGCGACAGTGGGGCATGGTATCAACGCTGCTCCAAAAATGCTTATAGTCAAAACTATAACAGGTCTTGCTACCGACTGGCCGACTTATCACATAGATTTAACGCCCGGCTACAGCTTGTATCTAAACACTACCGGTGCAGAGAACTCATTTGATAACTGGGCAAGTACAGCCCCAACGTCATCTGTATTTACCTTATCTACTTCAAATTATGTTAATAATGCGTCAAGAGATTACATCGCCTATTGTTTCGCAGAAGTCGAAGGCTTTAGCAAAATTGGCAGCTACACCGGAAACGGCTCGACAGATGGCTCTTTTGTTTGGTGCGGGTTCAGACCTGCTTGGGTTTTAATTAAGGCCACCACAACTAAAGATTGGCCCATGCAGGACACTACTAGAGACCCGTACAACGTCGCTGATAAGCATCTTTTCGCCAATTTAAGTGTTGCTGAATACAGTGATTCAAATCGGTACGCCGATTATTTATCGAATGGGTTCAAGCTCAGAACTGCTCACAACGCTGTCAACACCAGTGGTCAAAAATACATCTTCATGGCATTTGCAGAACATCCCTTTGGCGGCGATGGTGTCGCCCCCGTCCCGGCTCGGTAGGAGAAAACTATGTGGACACTAAACGGTCGAGTGATCCGGGAAGGTCGCTCATTTATCGATGACAATGGCGTGAAGCACCCTGCTTCGTGGGGAACCTATGAAGCCAGCTATAAGGCCAGCATTGGCCTCGTGGAGGTCACTGTCGAAGCCAAGCCTGACGAACGCTTTTACTGGGTTACCGGCCCGGACATTACGGGTGCGTACACCTCTGTCGAGCGTGCGCTGGAAGACGTACCGACTGTTGACGAAGACGGCGTTCCGGTGATCGACCCAGACACACTGGTACAGCTATCGACACCGGGGCTGAAGTCTCAGTGGATTGCCCAGATCAAGCAGACGCAGGGTTCGCTGCTCGCGCAAACCGACTGGGCATACGTTCGCAAGATGGATACGGGCATTGCGGTCCCGGCTGAGATCCAGACGTATCGCGACGAAGTTCGTTTGGCGGCGGGCACCATCGAGGGACAGATCGCAGCGTGTGCAGATCTCGACGCTTTCAAGGCGCTGTTTGTGGTTCCGGTCGATGCCAACGGTGACCCGACAGGGAACGCTCCGATTAACAACTGGCCTGACGCCATCTAGGAACGTCGATGACCCTGACGAAGCTCCAGTTTCAGCCGGGTGTGAACACAGAAACCACCGCCTATTCTAACGAGGGCGGGTGGAACGACTGTGACAAGGTACGATTCCGGTTCGGGTTCCCCGAAAAGATTGGCGGCTGGCAGAAATACAGCAGCAATACCATTGTTGGAACGCCCCGCTCTCTCCACGCTTGGCGAGCTCTTGATGGCAACGAGCTTATGGGGATCGGTACTCACAAAAAGTTCTATGTCGAAGAGGGCCTTTCGTATAACGATGTAACTCCCCTACGTTCCACAACCACGGGGACCGCCACTTTTTCTGCGACGGCGAGCTCTTCGACAATCACCGTTACGGACGCAGGGCACGGCGCACTAGCGGGAGATTATGTCACGTTTAGTGACGCCGTGAGCCTTGGCGGTAATGTGACCGCTGATGTTCTTAACCAAGAATATGAAATTCAGACGGTCCCTACTGTAAACACCTACACGATTACGGTCGGTGTCACAGCGGACGGATCTGACACCGGGAACGGGGGCGGCTCCACTATTGCGGCCTATCAGATCAATGTCGGAATTGACACCGTGGTCCCCGGTACGGGTTGGGGCGCGGGAACGTGGAGCCGTGGTACGTGGGGCTCGGCGGCTACTACGGTAGCCGGTGGCGGCACCATGCGTATTTGGAAACAGGATAATTTTGGCGAGGATCTTGTTTTCAATATTCGCGACGGCGGGGTCTATTACTGGGATTACTCTTCGGGGCTTGACGCTCGTGCGGTAACCCTTTCCAGCTTGGGGTCTTCGGCACCGACGGTTGCTCGTCAGGTTCTGGTTTCTGACCGTGACCGTCATGTGATTGCGTTCGGCTGTAATCCCGAGGGTAGCTCTACGCAAGACAAACTTCTGGTTCGTTTTAGCGATCAGGAAAACGCGACCGACTGGACGGCAACTGCGGAGAACACCGCGGGTGATTTGGTCGTCGGTAGTGGCTCGGAGATTGTTCAGGCGGTAGAGACACGTCGTGAAGTTGTGATTATCACCGATGCGTCGGTGCATTCGATGCAGTTTATCGGCGCACCGTTTACGTTTGGACTGACCCAGATCAGTGCAAACACCACGATCATTGGCCCTAACGCCGCTGTCGCAATGGGCGATGCGGTGTTCTGGATGGGGCGTAACCGGTTCTATCTATACGATGGTCAGGTTAAGGCGCTGCCTTGCACTGTGCGGGATACAGTATTCCGTAACTTTAACGATACGCAGGCGGAAAAGGTGTTTGCTTCCGTAAACACTTCTTTTGGCGAAATCACGTGGTTCTATCCATCTGCGGGCTCGGATGACAACGACAGTTATGTCACTTTCAATTACGAACAGAACATCTGGTACTTCGGTAATCTGGGCCGTGATTGTTGGTTGGATCGAGGATTGAAAGAGTACCCTGTTGCGGGCTTCAACAACGGCTATCTCTACAACCACGAAATAGGTACGGATGCAGACGGGTCGGCCTTTACCGCATATATTGAGTCTAGTCCCGTAGATATAGGGGATGGCGATAAATTCGTGTTTGCAAGACGCTTGATACCGGACATCAGCTTTGCAAACTCTACCGACCAAGCTCTACCGCAAGCGACCTTTACGATTAAGACAGAACGGTTCCCCGGTACGGGTTACACAAGCTCTACGGCTACCACCGTGGGGGAATCTGCAACGCAAAACAATATCCGAGCCCGAGGCCGCTCCTTTGGGCTCCGCGTCGAGAGCGACGGGCTGGGTGTCGCATGGCGTCTAGGTTCGCCGCGGCTTGATGTTCGACCGGATGGAGCACGCTGATGCCCCGCGGTCTTGTCCCACCTCGCTTTGCGGTCCCGCCGGACACGTATAACAGCACATATTTCTCGGATATGGTGCGTTTGTTAACGACGTACATTATCCAAGAGCAGCAGCCGGGCGAGATGCGGGCCACCGTAGGCACGTTTACGGCGCTTGCCACAAACGATGTAGGCTTGGAGCAGGGCGCTCTGTTCGAAGTCGATGGTTTTGTCAAGATTTCTAGGCTTTCTAACCCGCATGTGGCGGGATCCAGCAGCGCAGGCGCGGTGGGTTCTGTTACGGTGGTTACACCGTAGGTGCTAAATGTCTGATTCTAATGTTATTGTGATGGGTGACGGCTCTCGTTGGAGCCCATCTACGTCTCGTGAAGCGGTGAAATGCGCTTCTTGTGATAACCTAGTGGATACGCCGGAGGAAATTCTCAGCTATCCTAGCGGAAATTGTCCGTCTTGCGGTAATGCGTGGACTGGCAGCGAAGAAAAAAGTATATTCATACAAGTAACAGTGCCTGAAGCTTTGGGCGGCGGAGCAGGATAATGGCGTTACCGGCAGAACAAGAACTAGAAGAGGTAATCATCCCCGACGGGGGTATTGCCGATTTCATCATTTCCGATGAGGATTATGATGAGCTTGCCCGTCAGGAAGCCAGCAAGACCTACGGTGAGTCCGGCGGTATTGCAGAGTTTCAGGAGCAGGCCGCCCGCATGGCCCAGTATGGCCGCGGCGGCGACCAGTTTGTAGCCCATCTGGCTCCGGGTGAGATTGTTGTTCCTGCCCCGCTTATTGAGAATAACCCGGAACTGCGCGACTCCATCTTTGGTCATCTGCGCGAGATGGGTATTGAGAACCCGGAACAGTATGTTGTGGGTGCTTCGGCTAACTCGATTAACCCGGAAACGGGCCTTATGGAGTTTGGCTTTCTTTCCCGTGTTTTTAAGGGCGTCAAGAGGGTTGTTACGGGCGCGGTCAAAACCGTCGGCAAGGTTCTCAAGAAGGCTGCCCCGATTGTTCTACCGATCATTGGTACTGCGGTTCTTGGCCCGGTTTGGGGCGCGGCGGTGGGTTCGGGCATCGCCACCCTGATTAACGGCGGTAGTTTGAAGGACGCTGCAATCAGTGCTGCGATCTCTGGCGGTATCGGTGCGGTAACCGCGGGCTTTGGTGGACCCGGCTCGTTCGGTCAAAACGTGTCCAGCGCTAT
>Ga0255751_10003964_pt1 | contig 13479 bp, 15 predicted proteins | sample 071ome_20_FD_179951 | JGI IMG/M metagenome (GOLD analysis project Ga0255751, IMG submission 179951) | Coastal salt marsh microbial communities from the Groves Creek Marsh, Skidaway Island, Georgia - 071412BT metaG (version 2) | ecosystem: Environmental > Aquatic > Marine > Intertidal zone >...
GTCGTACGCACAATCGCCCGATACCGCAGGGTGCTATGAAGTCGCGTGATGCACTGATCTTTGCCTTAGCGATTGGCGCCATCTCAATGGCGATTCTCATAATGTGGGTGAATGTACTCACGGCTGCATTAACCTTCTTCTCCCTGATCGGTTATGCGGTGATTTACACCATGTATCTCAAGCGTGCGACACCACAAAACATCGTTATTGGTGGAGCTGCCGGTGCTGCGCCACCGTTATTAGGTTGGACAGCTGTTACTGGCAGTGTGGATCCAGGTGCTTTGCTGTTGTTCTTGATTATCTTCACTTGGACGCCACCGCATTTCTGGGCCTTGGCGATTCATCGTGCGGACGACTACAAAAAAGTTGGTATGCCAATGTTGCCGGTCACCCATGGTAAGGATTACACCCGTCTGCAGATCTTGCTTTATACCGTTCTGCTGTTTGTTGTGACCTTGTTGCCGTTCAGCTATGGCATGAGTGGTTGGTTGTATCTAGTTGGCGCGGTTGCACTGAACTTGATGTTCATGGTCTATGCGGTGCGTTTGTATCGTGATGACAATGAGAAGCTTCCAATGAAGACCTTTGGCTTCTCTATTGTCTATCTGATGATTCTTTTCGCTTTATTGTTGGTGGATCACTACGTTCCGCTATTTATGAATTAAATTCCTATTTGCTGCTGCCGATGTTCACAGGCGAGTGGCTCTGGTTATTGGTATATCCGGTTGTTGCTTTGGCGCTAAGTTTTGCAGGAGCGCTTAAGTGGCTCGGTGGCTTTGAAACTAATTTTCTTGCCTGTATGTTTCTTTCTTGGTGGTACCTGACCGCCCGGGCGTTCTCATTCTTCGATGTTATATGGATGAAAATGAGTCAAAAGACCCGCAAAGTATAAAAAGTATATAATAAACAGTTGCTTAGTGGGCTTTGACACGATCTTGAATGACTTTTGTCACGCTATATCAACATTGACTAATAGACCTATATTCCCTACCATTTCGCACCCTTAATATATATAAGGGAGTCTGTGTCAAAACCCAGAAAGTTTTGGCATAGGTCAAAAACTTTTTCTAAAGCCAAAGGCAAAATGCCTGTGCTTAAAGTGGAAGGACTCTCCACTAAAAGTCATTTCGATGGTGATTTTTAGGGAAAGTTCATATAAGAAATCGACTAGGTTGGGGTTAATCCTATGGCTCATGGTGCAGTCGCTGCGGATACGCAGTACAACTACGACATTATTAAGAAGTTCGCGATCATGGCCCTGGTGTGGGGTGTACTTGGCATGTCTGCTGGTACCTACATCGCGGCTGAATTGGCGTTCCCATTTTTAAACTTTGATATCGCGCAGATTACGTTTGGTCGTCTTCGCCCAGTGCATACCACGCTGGTTATCTTCGGTTTTGGTGGTAGTGCGCTATTTGCGACCTCTTACTACATCGTGCAGCGTACCTGCCAAACACCACTTATCTCTAAGGGCTTAGCTGAGTTCACCTTCTGGGGTTGGCAAGGCGGCATCTTATTAGGTGTACTGGGTTACATGAACGGTATTACCGACGGTAAAGAGTATGCTGAGTTCCCTTGGTATCTCGATATTGCGATCGCTGTTGTTTGGGTTGCTTACTTCATTGTATTTGTAGGCACTTTGCGTCGCCGTTCACAACCGCACATCTATGTTGCTAACTGGTTCTTCTTAGCCTTTATTTTGGCAACCGCGATTCTGCACATTGGTCGTAACATTGCAGTCCCTGTTGGTCTGTTTAATACCTCTGCTTATGGTGTTTACTCAGGCGTTCAAGATGCGATGGTGCAATGGTGGTACGGACACAACGCAGTAGGCTTCTTCTTAACCGCAGCCTTCCTGGGCATGATGTACTACTTCGTACCTAAGCAAGCGGGTCGTCCTATTTATTCTTACCGTTTGTCGATCATCCATTTCTGGGCGCTTGGCTTTATGTACATGTGGGTAGGTGGTCACCACCTTCACTGGACTGCATTACCAGACTGGACCTCATCATTGGCCGCGGCATTCTCCATCTTATTGTTGCTTCCATCTTGGGGCGGCATGATCAACGGCATCATGACTCTGTCGGGTGCATGGGATAAGTTGCGTACTGACCCAATTATGTTGTTCATGATCACAGCATTATCGTTCTATGGCATGTCGACCTTCGAAGGTCCAATGATGTCATTGAAGTCGGTTAACGCTTTGTCTCACTACACTGACTGGACTATCGGTCACGTACACTCAGGCGCATTGGGCTGGGTTGCGATGATTACCTTCGGTTCTTTCTACCACTTGATTCCTCGTCTCTGGGAAACCCGTATTTGGAGCCAGAGTCTGATTTACGTTCATTTCTGGTTGGCGACTATCGGTATCGTGCTTTACATCGCTGCGATGTGGGTATCAGGTATCGGTCAAGGTTTGATGCTGCGTGCCTTCGATGATTACGGCAACTTGGCATACACCTTCGTTGAAACTGTGACCTTCATGCATTGGCCGCTTGTGGTTCGTATGTTGGGCGGCATGTTCTTCGTGGCAGGTATTCTGACTATGGTGTTCAACGTGTACATGACTATCCGCACGGCTAAGCAAGAGCAGGCTGCTATCGAAGCGAAGATCGCGGCGAAGATGGCTAAGGCTTAATTGAGGTAACTAACGATGAAATTTAATCACGAAAGTATCGAAATTAACTCTGGCTTGATGCTTGTGCTGACGCTGTTAGCGATCAGTATTGGCGGTCTGGTAGAGATTGCACCTTTGTACTACATCGAAGACACCATCGAAAAAGTTGATGGCGTACGTCCATATACCCCGCTTGAGCAGCGTGGTCGTGACATTTATGTGCGTGAAGGTTGTTACACCTGTCACTCTCAAATGATCCGTCCATTCCGTGATGAGGATATGCGTTACGGCCATTACTCATTAGCTGCAGAGTCTCAGTACGATCACCCATTCCAGTGGGGTTCTAAGCGTACCGGTCCGGATTTGGCGCGTGTTGGCGGCAAATACTCTAATGCATGGCAAACCCAGCATTTGAACAACCCACGTGATGTTGTGCCTGAGTCAATCATGCCAAGCTACCCATGGTTGTTGAAAAATGATTTGGATTACTCCGATATTGATGCGCGACTGCGTGCATTAAGAACAGTCGGTGTGCCTTACTCAACAAATGATGAAGAGTACGCAGCAAACGTAGAAAAGTTTGGTGTTGAAGTTGCTGAAATGTTGGATATCAACAAAGCAGAGAAAAATCTTCTTGCTCAAGCGCAATCGCAGAACTGGGATGGTGATAACACCAGACTGACTGAGATGGATGCGCTAGTAGCGTACCTTCAGGTGCTGGGCACAATGGTGGACTTCACGAAATACGATGAAGGCTACTTTGCTGAGTTCCGTTAATTAAGAGTTAAAAGGCGTATTAGGTCTGATACATGTTTGAGTGGTTGTCATCAATGGAAAACACCAAGCCTTTGGCGCTAGTGATTTTCTTTGTGACATTCGTAGGAATCTTGTTCTACGTGTTCACCGGTAAAAAGCGGAGTGAGCGTTTAGAGTCTTATAAAGATATTCCTTTTCTCGAAGATGAGCAGAGCGATAAGTTAAATAAAAAGGATCAAGACAATGGCTGATCAGTCGCAAAATAAAGCGGTACAAACAACCGGTCACGCGTGGGACGGTGACCTACAGGAATTCAACAATCCGTTGCCAACATGGTGGTTGTGGGCTTTCTACGCAAGCTGTGTGTTCACGGTTGTTTATTGGATCCTCTATCCGGCATGGCCAATTGGCGATACCTATACCAAGGGTATTGCAACTACGACTTTCCAAAACTCAAAGGGTGAAGAAGTCACCATGGGTTGGAATACACGTGCAGAATTCATTAAAGATATGCAGTCTGGAACAGAGGCAATGAAGCAGGCGGAATACTTAAAGAAAGTTTCTGCTGCGTCATATGAAGAGATTGTTAACGATCCAGACATGACAGCATTTACCCAGTCGCTTGCGAAAGTCTTATTCGCCGATAACTGCGCAGCATGCCACGGTGTAGGTGGTCAACCTGCAATAGTCGGCTTGTATCCAAACTTGCGTGATGATGCGTGGTTATGGGGTGGTAAGTTGAGCCAAATCCAACATGCAATCGTTGCCGGCCGTAATGGTTACATGCCTGCGTTTGGTGAAGTCTTATCAAACGAAAAAATTGATCAAGTCGCTAACTACGTTATGACCTTGTCTGGCCTAGATGCGGATGCAGCGAAGGCGTCAGCGGGCAAAGCGATCTTCCAAGGTGATGAAGGTGGTTGTTACTACTGCCATACATCAGCGGGTACGGGTATGTATTCACAAGGTGCGGCTAACCTAACTGATGCAGTATGGACGGTTGCGAATGTACCTGGCGCTGAAACCAATAAAGATAAAATCGCAGTTATTAGTAAAGTGATCAAAGATGGCATTCAACGTAAGATGCCAGCATGGTCTGAACGCTTGAGCGAAACTGAAATTAAGTTGTTGACTGTTTACGTTCATGGCTTAGGCGGCGGTCAGTAAAAGGCTCTGCCTGGTACCTTCGGGTGCTAAAACAATTTAACAGGGGGCGTTCGCGCCCCTTTGTTGTTTTTAAATTAGATTAATAGAGAAATCATCATGTCAGGTGAAACGCCCGATCTATATCAAAAGCGCCAATCGATCTTTCCACGATCGGTCAAGGGTCGCTTTCGTAATCTTAAGTGGGCAATCCTTGCGGTCGCTTACGGCATGTATTTCTTGCTGCCTTGGATGCGTTGGGAGCGCGAAGCGGGCCCTGATCAAGCAGTCTTGTTTGACCTTGTTGGGCGTAAGTTCTACTTGTTTGACTTAGTGGTCTACCCACAAGACATCTTCTGGCTTGCAGGTCTCTTGATGATCGGCGCCTATTTAATGTTTTTTGTTACAGGCCTTGCCGGCCGCGTGTTCTGTGGTTATTTCTGCTTTCAAACTTTATGGACCGATGTGTTCGTTTTTGTTGAGAGGCTTGTTCAAGGCGAGCGTCCAGCGCGTATTCGTTTAGAAAAGCAGCCTTGGAATGCAGAGAAGATTTTTAAGTTAGGCCTGACGCACCTGCTGTGGTTGGTTGTCGCCTTACTGACCGGTTTAACCTTCACCATTTATTGGGGTAATGCGCCTGAGTTGGTTGTGGATCTGGCGACAGGTAATGCGCCTTTCCCAGCGTATGCGACGACGCTGTTCTTAATGTCGACGACGTATGTGATGGCGGGCTGGGCGCGTGAGCAGGTGTGTACCTACATGTGTCCCTATGCGCGCTTCCAGTCGGTGATGTTCGATCGTGACACCTTGATTGTTTCTTATGATCAAAAGCGCGGTGAGGGTGAAAAAGGTCGCGCCAAGCTAGGTAAAGAAAATAAAACTCCTGAAGAGCGTTCTGCGCTAGGTCAGGGTGACTGTATCGATTGTGGTTACTGTGTGCAGGTGTGTCCGACGGGTATCGACATTCGTAATGGACTTCAGATTCAGTGTATTTCGTGCGCTTTATGTGTCGATGCGTGTGACACCATTATGGATAAGATGGGCTGGCAACGTGGATTGGTGGGTTATTCATCGCAACGCGTTGAAGAGGGTGGTGATAAAGCACATTTCTTGCGCCCTAAGGTGATTGGTTACTTCACTATCTTGATAGCCGCAATGGGTTTGTTGGTATGGAGTGTGACGCAACAGGCGCCGTTTGATGTCGGTGTGAGTCAGGTGCGTCAGCCTTTGTTTGTGAAACTCTCTGATGGCCGCATCCAAAATAGTTACGAGGTTAAAGTGAATAACAAAACCGGTAAAAGCTTGACGCTGACCTTCTCTGTTGAAGATCTGCCGGGTGCTGAACTCGATATGGGTAAGTTCCAAACGGTTGAGCTGCGACCAGAGCAACGTTTGCGTCTGATGGCACGTATCAATCTTGCGCCAGAAAAGTTCGATGGCAAAAGTCGCCATATCGAATTTATCGCAACCCCAAAGAACACCACTTTGCAGCCTGTTGGGCACGAGAGCGTGTTCTATATTCCAGGTCGATAAACATGGGTGCATCTGAATTATTGACCGGTATCGGTACCGGTGTTCTCGCAGAACTCGTTCTATACGTTGTCTTAACACGCTTATTCAAGTTACAAGCTAAAGCAGCGGCGATGGCGATAGCGCTGGTCGCGATACTGATCTATGTGCCATACGCCATCATTACTTGGCCGGGTGCGGATGTCTTTGCGATTAACTTGGCAATCTTTTTAACCTTGGCTTATGGCTTGGGCTTGATTGGTTCTCAAGCAGGTAAGGGCTGGCATTGGGCGCCAGCGTTGATCGTTACCTTCTTTGTTGGTGTGGTAGTGATCAACATCATCTTTGTGGCTGTGGCAGATCGCGGTATCACAGGCTTATTTGCCAAGTTGTTACCTAAGCCACAAAGTGCTCAAGTGGCAGATTCAAAATTTCCGGGTGTTGTCTCACATGACTACCAAGAAAAAGAAGCCTTATATAACCAGTACCTAAAGCAGGTAGAAGAGCAGCATGCGCGTGGCTGGAAGGTGCGTTATGGCTGGGTTGGTAAGCCTGTTGTAAATCAGACGGCTAAGTTCCGCGTGAAAATCCAAGATAAAGCGGGAAAACCAGTTTTGGGTGCAAGTGTTAAAGGCCAGTTCTTGCGCACATCAAATAGCCGAGATGATGTGAGCTTTGAGATGCAGGAATTAGGTCAAGGTGATTACGGTGTTGCAGTGACCTTGGCAGAGCATGGTTTATGGAATCTTGTGCTAAGTGCAAAGAAAGGTGATGACCTGCACGAGGTGCGTGCGAGCACTTCCATCGCTTCGGCAAAGTAGTAAGCTAAGCTCGTGACTGACGAGACACGGCAAGATTGTTTTCATTGCGGCTTACCTGTACCGCCAACGGCGAGTTATCCAGTAACGATTGAAGGCACTGAGCACAATATGTGCTGCCACGGCTGCCAAGCCGTGGCTCAAGCGATTGTCGATGGCGGCTTAACCTCTTTTTATCACCATCGCGAAACGCCAAGTACTCGTCCTGAGGACCTGATTCCCGAAGCGCTGGCGCGATTTGAGCTCTACGACCAACCAACCGTGCAAGCGGGTTTTGTGAGTAGTGATGACAGTTCCCATAAAACGGCCGCATTGATTCTTGAAGGCATTACCTGTGCTGCCTGTGTTTGGTTGAACGAAAAGCATGTGCGCGCCCTGACTGGCGTTATCGAATTTCGTGTTAACTACACTACGCATCGTGCACATCTTCGTTGGGATAGCGAACAGCTCAAACTATCTGATGTGCTTAAAGCGATCAGTGAGATTGGCTATGTTGCGCATCCTTTTGATCCAGGTCGCCAAGAGCAACTCCAAAAGAAAGAAAAGTCGATTGCACTGCGCAAGCTGTTTACTGCAGGTTTAGGTGCGATGCAGGTCATGATGTTGGCGATCTCCATGTATGCCGCCGATGCTGATGACATGAGTGTTGAGCTACGTGACTTTATGCGTTGGGTGAGCTTGGTGCTCACTGTGCCAGTTGTGGTGTACGCCGCGGGTGGTTTCTTCACTAAAGCGTGGCGAGATTTATCGCGTAAGCAGCTCAGTATGGAAGTACCGGTATCGATTGCGATTGGTGGCGCATTTGCAGCCAGTGTTTGGCACACCTACCTCGGTGTGGGTGAGATCTACTTCGATTCGGTCTGTATGTTCACCTTCTTCTTGCTGACCAGTCGTTACCTTGAAATGGGAGCGCGTCATAAGGCCGGTCAGTCAGCTGAAGCTTTGGTGAAACTGCTACCTGCTACCGCAACACGTATCCAAGCAGATGGTGGTTATCAGGTTATTCCCGTCGCTGATCTGATTCCTGGTGATCATGTGTTGATTCGTCCGGGTGAAGCGGTGCCTGCGGATGGCGTTGTGAGCAATGGCGTGAGTTCAGTTGATGAGTCTTTGCTGACGGGTGAGAGCTTGCCGTGCCGCCGCGAAGCGGGTGACCCATTGGTGGGTGGTAGCTTGAATGTCGAGAGTCCGCTTGAGATGGAAGTGCAGCTCGTCGGCGAGTCGACCTTAGTCTCGGGCATTGTGCGGTTACTCGATCGTGCCCAAAGCGAGAAGCCGCAGATGGCGCAGTTTGCCGATCATATCGCGGCGTACTTTGTTGCCGGCTTGTTGGTGATTGCGACCTTGGTCGCGGGCTTCTGGTTAATGCATGAACCCTCACGAGCCTTTGAGATCACTCTCGCTGTGTTGGTGGTGACCTGTCCCTGTGCTTTATCGCTTGCGACACCAACGGCGGTAACAGCAGCGATTGGCTCTTTAACCAAATTTGGTCTGCTCAGCACGCGTGGACATGTGCTTGAAACCCTTGCTGCGGCGGATGTGTTTGTATTTGATAAGACCGGCACGCTCACTAAAGGTGCCTTAGTGCTGAGTGGCACTAAACAACTGGCGGATAAATCAGAGGATGAGCTCATTCAAATCGCGGCGACCTTGGCGGCTGCCTCAGAGCATCCGGTATCGAAAGTACTCGCATTACAGAGTTCAGAGAGATATTCCGCACAACAGCTCAATGCGATCCCGGGCGAGGGTATCGAAGGTCAAATCGAGGGGCATACCTACCGCTTAGGTCGTTCGACTTTTGTGGCGCAGCTCAGCGGTGCGACTATTCCGGATGAGTCAGATCTACGCGGTACTGTGGTCTATCTTGGCAGTGCAGAGGGCTTGCTCGCACAATTTGTACTCAGTGATCAGCTGCGAAGTGATGCGGTCGAGGCGGTTGCACAGCTGGCTGAATTGGGTTGTCAGATCCAGATTCTCAGTGGCGACCAGCAGGCAGCGGTAGATGAAATGGCCACACAGCTGAACGTTTCTCAGGCTAAGGGTGATTTGCGTCCGGCAGATAAGCTTGCGGCTGTTCAGGCGCTCCAGGCCAAGGGGCATCGTGTGGTGATGGTCGGCGATGGGGTAAATGACGCGCCAGTGCTCGCGGCGGCGGATGTCTCTATCGCAATGGGGCAGGGGGCGCAGCTGGCGCATGCCACAGCGGATATGGTTGCGCTGTCTGAAAAATTGCACATGCTTCCACAAGCTGTTGAAAAATCGAGAGAAACTCGCTTAATTATTCGTCAGAACCTATTTTGGGCACTCGGATATAACGTGGCAGCGGTTCCGCTAGCGGCGATGGGGTTGGTGCCACCATGGGGCGCTGCGATAGGCATGTCGCTGAGTTCCTTGGTGGTTGTCGTAAATGCACTTCGCTTGAGATAAGTCATTTGCATCTCTTCGCGATTGGAGTATATTAACAAACACTGAAATACTCGGACGGCTGATGGATATCCTGTATCTCCTCATTCCTATCGCACTTGGCATGATGTTAATTGCGGCCGTAATATTTCTCTGGACTGTCAAAAGTGGTCAGTACGACGACTTAGAAGGCCCAGCACATCGGATCCTAATGGATGACGATGACCCGATGATTCCTCGTAAGCAAAAGCTCGAAGACATCGAGGATGGCGATGACCCCACGGATCAACGCACGCAGTAAAGCTCATTTAACCGAGATGCAGTAGTACCGCATCGTTTTAGGAGAAAGACATGTTTAGTTTCCAAGGTTTTGCGATGACATTCGTTGTAGCGCTGATTGCGTTCTCTTGGTTCAGCTTCTTGTCAGTGATCGTCGCTGGCTAATTTGCGAATCAAAAGCTTAAAGACCGGCTAAGGCCGGTTTTTTTGTGTCTGGACATCATGAGTTTGGCTACAATGAGGTCAGTCATTCGGAGTAGTAGATGACCTCGTTTCAAAAACACCTGCAATTGCAGCTCATACTGACAGTGATTTTAGTCGCTGCGTTTGCCTTTCAATTCAAAGTGATTAATCCGGTGGAAAATGAGCTTTTCCCGTCGATTGACCTCAGGCATGCAAGTTTATTGTTTATTCCACATGGCCTGAAAATCTTGATCGCATACCTTTTGGGTGTTGTTGCGCTCCCGGCGATATTTTTTGCGCAATTAATAGCAGGCATCTATATCTTGGGTGCGGCGCCCGTTGATGCCTTGGTTGGTGCGAGCTTTGGCACTATTGCGGTCGGCGGATCGATTGCGATGATTAATTTCTTGTTTAAAAACAAGTGGTATGAGGGCGTTGCCTTACACAATAATGAGGGGATAGGCACTTTCCGAGCCTTTATTATTGCGGTAATTATTTCTACATTTATCAATTCTCTGCTGCATTCAGCTTACTATCACGTTGAATCAACCATAATGTTGCCATTCCGCTATTTATTTGGCGATATCATGGGGTCTATACTTATCTTCACTCTTGTTATGTTGTTAAGACGACAAATCCTCTCTTTTATTGCGAGACGCATCAGTGCCTGATTTAAAAGCTTACTTAAATATCGTTAATCTGCTGATTGATACTGAGAAACAGCTTGGGTTAGAAGCTGTCACCGAATCCGACCGTGTGATTTTTATTCTGTTGTGGCAATTATCAAACTCGGGTAAGAAAACGGTTACGGCTACCTACGAAGAGCTTGCTGAGCAACATGGTTTGAGCGCCTCTCGTGCGCAGTTCTATAAAACGATTACGAAAGCAAAGAAGCTGGGGTTGATTGAGCAGGTTGGATCGCCGAGAAGCGCTACCTACCAATGGGTAGGCTAAGAACACTAAAACCGGCAATCGCCGGTTTTTTTATGTCTGTTTCGGGGTGATTTGAGCGACGGGAAAAGTTTTTTCGAAATAAGTATTGACATTTAAGCAAATACTAATATACTTATCTTCATCAGCTAGCCAACTATCTGGTCAGCACAAAACTTTTAAACAAATTTTTAAGGATTTTTACAATGAAAAAGATCATCGCAATCGCAGCAATCATCGCTTCAGCTCAAGCTTCAGCGTTCTTCGACAACAGCAACGGTTCTATGAACGGTGCTAACAAGGCAAACGGCGACTTCTTGGGTAACGGTTCAGGTGAAGGTGAAGCGACTTTCTCAATGAACTTCTCTGGTAAAGGCCGCACTGCAGGCGACTTCAAAGGTAACGGTTCTACCGACACTAACGGTACTGCTTACGGTTACGAGTCTCCTTACTACGCAGCTCCAGTTGCTCCAGTAGCTAAGTAATTCAGTTTTACTGAATGACTCAAAAAGAACCCCGCCTCGGCGGGGTTTTTTTATGGCGATAATCTAAGAATGCTTACTTTGGATAATCCTCATACGGATTGAACGCATTCTCACAGTTATCAATTAGGTCCTTAAACCTCTCCTGGCCAGCATGAATGGTGACGGTTAGATCTTTTTCGTTGCCTGATTCATAGCTAATGCCAAGCTTATCCATTTCCTTAGAACATTCTTTCCATGCCTCAACGGTAGCAAAGGTCACTTTCTTCATCGTTTTCTCCCTGTAACGAGTAGATTGCTTTTAGTTTTTATAAGCCTAGACGATTTTGAAGAAATTTCTGAGCCAAATGGATAGGCAAAAAAACCGGCTTGCGCCAGTTTTCGTTTTACGCCGCTTCCGGCTCTCCTTGCCATAGCATTTCATAGCCTATTTCAAAGGTATCTTCACAAAGCGCCATGAGGGCAGAGAATTTCTCTTTGAAAACAGGGTCTGCGTGGGATTTTTCGTGTTGGTCGAATGATTTCCAGTAAGTGACAATAACGAGATGCTCATCTGAAAGACATCCAGATTCAACATGCTGATCGATTTGAGTGCCGCCAAGCGAGCCTTCTTCAAGATTTTCTCCATATTTGGTTTTCAATTGTCTTATTAATTTTTTATAAAAATTTCGTTTATGAAAACCGTAAATTACGTAAAGAAAAATCCATGAAATTTTGTCTTAGATTTAGCTAATTGTTGGAAGCCATTATCAACCGATAAATGCGGTACTAATGATTGCAATGAGCGCTTTATTTTTTCGATATGCGGGTATTTCGCTACCCATAGCCTTTTTAGGCTTACCTTTATATGTCTATGTGCCTATTACATACGCAGAAATACCAGCCATTGGCCTGACAACTGCGGGAATCGTAATTTTTATTGCGCGCTTGCTCGATGTGGTTACCGATCCTTTAATGGGTTGGTTGCAAGATAGGTACCGTGAGCACCTTTCCCCTAAGTATTGGATGCTGACATCGTTGCCTATTTTAGTTGCCGGCGTGTCTTACCTGTTTAATCCAAGCCCAGATAGCTCGCTGACATATTTGGCGTTGGCGGTTACAGCAACATACCTTGGTTGGACAATGTTGAATATTCCTTATTTCGCATTGGGTTCTGAGATTGGTCGGACTACGCAAATGCGTCGTAAGGTCGCTTTGTGGCGAGAGTCAGGTGTTCTTACAGGGGGCTTGATGGCGCTGGTGATGGTGGCGTTATTTTCGCAATCCCCTTTAGAGATGATGTCGCAACTTTTTATTGTGCTCTTGTTACTAACGGGAGTCTTAATTGTCACGATGCCAAATAAGCCGGTCAGTTACCAATCGGTATCTTCCGCAGCTAACTGGACGTTAATTCGTGAGTCTTTTGGAATTAAGCGACTGCTAGGGCTTCACTTTATCAACGCACTAGCGGCTGGAATCCCCGCAACATTGTTTATCGTGTTCGCAGAAGAAGTCGTGGCAGTGAGCGACGCTCAAATGGGCGTTTTACTTTTAAGTTACTTTTTATCTGGATTGCTGACTTTGCCGCTATGGAATCGTATAGCGAAAAGTGTGGGTGTGATTGCAGCCTGGCGCTTATCTCTTTTACTAGCGATTGTAGGATTCATTCCCGTATTTATTCTTGGTAAGGGTGACATGACGTTGTACTGGTGGGTCTGTGTGATTACAGGCGCGAGTTTAGGTGCGGATATGGCATTGCCATCTTCTTTGTTAGCTAAGGTGTTGCAAGATCATTCAAATCAATCGGGCTTCGCTCAGGAGGCATCGGGTTTTGGTCTTTGGGGCATGATAGGGAAATTGGCCTTGGCTGCCGCTGTGGGTATCTGTTTTCCATTACTGGATGTCGCTACTGAGCTTCAGCTAAGAGAGGGTGTGTTGATGACACTTTATGCTGCTTCCCCGATCTTTTTAAAGTTTATTGTTTGGATGTTATTACCTAAATTAGGTTTGGATGATCAGGAAGGGAAAGATGAAAAAGTTCATGCATAGTTGGTTATTTGTTGCTGCAGTCTTATTACTTCAAGGCTGTGCATCCACGACAGTTGACCAATTTAAGAACAATCAACCAAAGCTAGATCTCTTCGAATACTTTTCTGGTGAGACAAAAGCGTGGGGATTTTTTCAACTCATTACAGGTGAAATGAAGCAGCAGTTTACGGTCGATATTACCGGTGAGGTTAAAGGTGATGGGCTAACGTTGACCGAAGACTTTGTTTATTCGGATGGAAAAACATCACAACGTATCTGGCGGATAAAGCGCTTGGCAGAAGGTGTGTATGAAGGTTCTGCGTCTGATGTTGTCGGTGTGGCTAAAGGT